>Ga0181603_10001556_pt1 | contig 19034 bp, 15 predicted proteins | sample 041ome_13_FD_148633 | JGI IMG/M metagenome (GOLD analysis project Ga0181603, IMG submission 148633) | Coastal salt marsh microbial communities from the Groves Creek Marsh, Skidaway Island, Georgia - 041409US metaG (spades assembly) | ecosystem: Environmental > Aquatic > Marine > Intertidal zone...
TCTGCGGGGAGATTACCGTGGCGCATACCAGTGCCGAGATCAGCCCGTACTCGGTGACGAGTTTTTACGAGGTCGGATTGGATCTGGGCTTAATCGATGCAAATCAGATTGTGCCGTACCAAGGCTGATTACCGGGGGTTCTCCAACCAAGACGAAGCGAAGTGAGGCATCACTCGCCGTCGTCTAGGTTACAAGGCCCGCCAAAGAACCGCGGCGACTACTCCACTACCGGCAACGCCTCGTAAACCGCCGCCCTGAAGTGCTTCTGGATCTCGAAGGAAAAGGGCGTGGTGCGGGTCATGAAGAGACCGTAGATACCGTTGGTAGGGTCTATCCAGAAGTGGGTGTTGTGATACCCCGACCAGCCGAAGATCCCCGCCGGCGAACCGGTACCATCGAGCGCGGGCTCCACCAAATTGAACACAGAATACGCATAGCCAAAGCCCGAGCTGTAACCGCCGGATAACTGGGGTGGCGTGACCGTGGTGGTCATCAACTCGAGCGACGCCGCGGAGATAATTTGTTGGCCGTTGTACTGACCGCCGTTTACCAGCATCTCGCAGAACTTGCGGTAGTCGCTAAAGGTGCTGACGAGGCCCTCGCCGCCCAACTGCTTTTGCGTACCCGGGGCATAGTCGAGCTCGTCGTACTGATCGGTGATGCGCGGGGTGCCCTCGTCCGGTGCAATACCATTGAGCCCAAACTGGAGTTGGGGCTTGCGGTAAAGGGGCTGAAATCGCGCACGATCAGCGTCTGTGAGCTCAAATTTGGTGTCTGTCATACCCAGCGGCGCAAAGATCGCCTCGCTCAAAAACTCAAAAAACGTTTTGCCTGAGAGCACCTCCACCAGCCGACCCAAAATGGCCTGATTAATGCCATAGAGGTACGCCGAGCCCGGCTCAAACTCCACCGGCCAGGACGCCACGTGACGCATGTAGTCCTCGAGGTCTGCAAAGGGGAAGCGAAAATCTGGGCCCTCCCCGCCGCCATTGCCGTAGTAGGAATAGCCGCTACGGTGGGTGAGCAAGTGCTCAATCAGGAGCTCATTCTCACAGGGGTAAAGATCGGCGTCTTCCTCCTCGGGCCTGCACATCAGGTTGCTAAACTCGGGGAGGTACTTGGCCACCGGCTCGTCGACGCTGTACTTACCCTGATCGAGGAGCACCATCATCGCCACAATGGTCACCGGCTTCGACATAGACCAGATCGGGAAGATCGTCTCCTCAGTAATCGCCTTATCACCGGGGAGGTCTGAGGCCACAGCCGACAGCGCCAGCACCTCAGAGCCCTTGAACACCCCGGCGATATTGGAGCCCGTGACACCATGGGCAATCAGGGCCTGTTGATAAGTGCGCACGCTATCCTCAAGAGAAGCCGCCGCTGCAGTATGGCTCAGTAGCAGTATCAAGAGTGTCGAGATGAATTTCATGGTGACCCCCGGAGCAATGGCGCGCTGTGTTGTTGTCAGCCCCTACCTTACCCGCGGCGGGGTGGGTGTCAAAGCCTCAGTGCTGTTGCGATCGATCTATAGAAGCCCTAGCGAGAGCCAGGGCCAATAGGTAATAAGCAATAGCGCCACCAGCAGAATCACCATAAACGGCAGCGATGCGCTATAGAGCTCGGTGATGGGCTTTTTAAAGCGGTAGCTGGCAATAAACAAATTCATGCCCACCGGCGGCGTCATGTACCCGATTTGCATGCTGGCCAAAAAGATAATGCCCAGGTGCACCAGGTGAATGCCGTACCCCGCCGGCAGCGATCCTGCTACGCATAAACAAGCGGATCCTTGAATTCGAACGAGTGTTGCCAATAGACTGAACTGAGAACGTCAAAAGCCGGGGGAAAAAATGCCATTGTCAACAAAGCGGGTAGTGACCGGGCACAATGCTGATGGAAAATCCGTTATTAAGTGGGAGGACCGCGGGCAAAACGTAACCCATATCCCCTCTTGGGAGGGCCTCTTCGTGACCGAATTATGGGTAACTGGCGAATCTCCGGTAGACAATCTTGGAGAGCTGGATCAGTCGCTGAGACCCATGAAGCACGACCCGGATTCAAACGGATCTATCTTCCGACTTGTGGAAATTCCGCCAGAATCCAAAACCACCTTTGATGCGGCAGGCATTTTTGTCGAACTGGGGAGTAGCAACAAGCCGAGCGCCCAAGATGCCGCAGCTCACCCGACTATGCATAAAACCAATTCTATCGACTATCTGGTGGTTATTAGTGGCGAGATGTACATGGTTATGGAAGAAGGTGAGACGTTACTGAGGCCCGGAGACTGCGTGGTCCAACGCGGCACTAATCATGCCTGGGTCAATAAATCCGATAGCCCCTGCCTTATAGCCGCCGTGCTAATTGACGCTCACCCAGCGCCGTAATCCAGAAGAGAGGCTCCGATGAAATTTCTGACCTTTGACCACGAACACAGAAAAGCGCAGTTGGGCATGCTTGCACCCCTGTCCGGTAATGTCATCAATCTACTTGATGCCGCCAACGATCTGAAACTTGGCCCAGACATTCAATCCTGTTTTCAGTCAATGGAGAGCCTGATTGAAGGGGGCCCTGGCGCTCTCGATGTAGCGTCGGAAATACTGCACACCGCTAACGGCACCCAGAAAAAATGGGCTGAAACAAGCCAAGACGATATTAAGTGGAGATCTCCATTTATCACCCCGCCCCAATTGCGTGACTGCCTCATGTTCGAAGAGCATCTTCAAAATGCTTTTTCAATGCTCAGAAAAACGCTAGCGGACGAGAGTGAAGACCCAGTAGTAGCGCTGCAGGAAATAGAGAGTCGGGGGCTGTACCAAATTCCAGAAGTTTGGTACCAGCTACCTATCTATTACAAGGTCAATCGATTTTCCTTCATCGGGCATAGGGAAAACATCATCTGGCCGTACTACAGCAAAAAGTTAGATTTTGAGCTTGAGTTCGCCTGCGTAGTTAACCGGCGCGTGAAAGATGTCTCAGTGGAGGAGGCTGAAGATTGCATCTTCGGCTACACCATTTACAACGACGTCAGCGCGAGAGACACGCAGGCCATAGAAATGCAGGGGCAGCTTGGCCCAAGCAAGGGCAAGGACTTTGACACTGGCAATATTCTGGGTCCGGTAATTGTCACTGCTGATGAAGTTGATCCACGCAACATGACAATGATTGCACGCATTAACGGGGAGCAATGGTGTAAGGGTAATAGCGGCGATTCGCGATGGACTTTTCCTCAGCTCATAGCTCATATTTCAAAATCGGAAACTCTGATGCCCGGCGAGCTGATTGGGTCAGGCACGGTGGGCTGGGGCAGTGGTATAGAGCATGGTCGATTTCTTAAGCCCGGCGACACCATTGAGCTAGAGGTGGAGGGTATTGGCACCTTAATCAACACGGTAATCACAGGTTGAGAGCGTAAAAACTCTGGCGATTGAGACGAGGGGCCACAACTTATAAATATCGCTTCTCTTTTATCCGATGCAGCAGACCAAGACCCGTCACTGCCTGCGGTAATGCATGGCACAGATGTAGCCTACAGTTATGGGGCTCTCTTTAGTGCATCTCAGCGGGTTGCCGGTTGGTTGCTTAAAGAGAAAATTGTTGCCGGCGACCGCGTCGGTATTTTCATGTCAAATGACGTTTCATACCTGTGCGCGCTCTATGGAGTCCTTATTGCCGGGGCAATTGCAGTGCCGGTAAATGCAAAGCTCCATGCCAGAGAAATTGCCTATATCTTCCAGCACTCGGGAGCCACAACCGTTATTACTTCCCAGGAGAGCAAAGACACGGTAAAGGAAGCAAATCGTTACGGATATCAAGGCAGCATAGCCATAACGATCGAGCAAGTATTAGAGCAGTACTCAGAAGATGCGCCTAAACCAACAATTCATCAGTGTGCCGGGGTTGACCCAGCCTGGCTATTTTATACAAGCGGCACGACAGGCAAACCAAAAGGAGCAACGCTCTCCCATCGAAATTTATTATTAATGACGACGAGCTTCCTTCAAGAGGTACTCCCCGACTTTAGCAAAGAGGACAGCTTGATCCACGCGGCTCCAATGTCACATGGATCAGGCATGTATAACTTCGCTGCTATACAGAGGCAGGCAACGCAGGTAATACCAAAAAGGAAAAGCTTCAATGCTATCGAGTTTTTGAACTTAAGCGCGTCATGCTCAAACGCAGTTGCTTTCTTAGCTCCAACAATGATTCAGCGTATATTGCGTGAAGACATCACTCCGGCACACATAGCGTCTATCAAAACCCTAGTCTACGGCGGTGGACCAATGCCACTAGCGACCATAAGAAAGGCGATCACGATTTTTGGTAAGCGCTTTTCCCAAATATACGGTCAAGGAGAGTGTCCTATGACCATTACCAAAATGACGCCCGAGGAGCATGAGGATTTCGATACCGGGGGCAGGAATCGTCTTACATCAGTGGGTAGAAAGTTCGATTCAGTCAACCTGCGAATTCAGTCGGACGATTCAAATGGCGGCACAGGAGAAATCGAAGTTAAAAGCGAGATCGTGATGCTCGGTTATTGGGACCCCGATAAACCCGGCCAATTATCGAGAGACAGTGAATGGCTGCCCACCGGAGACATGGGCTTTATAGATGAAGCTGGCTACCTTTACCTGAGCGACCGCTCTAAAGACGTGATAATAAGTGGCGGATCAAATATCTACTCCAGAGAGGTCGAAGACGCATTATCGCTGCATCCTAACGTTGAAGAGGTGGCCGTCGTCGGTCGAAAAAGCGAAGAATGGGGTGAAGAGGTAGTCGCCTTCATTGTGCTAAAGCATTCTCCAGATCAGACCCGAGATGATCTCAATTCATTTTGCGAGCAACACATTGCTAGCTACAAACGACCCAAGGACTATCTATTTATAGAATCGTTACCAAAAAATGCCTATGGGAAAATTGAAAAAAACAAACTGCGATCAATGCTAAAAGCAAATTAACTCAACACGAGATTTTCCGATGAGCAACCGAACGAGCCTTTACAACACCAAGATCCAATCGAATTGGAGAGTTATTGTTGCCTGTGCTCTGGGCATTGGCGTGGGTGTTATGGCACTGCCCTATTCGACGATAGGCCTATTCATTACATCACTGGAATCAGAATTCGGTTGGACACGCGCAGAGATATCGCTGGGGGCGACAATTCTTCTGGGGATTGTCACTCTATTGTCACCGCTCAGCGGATGGCTAGCAGACAGGTACCGAGCAACCACGCTCATTTTTGGGTCCTTGGTAGCGCAGTCAATATGCTTTGTATTTTTGTCAAAAATGTCATCCGACATTCTGTGGATGTATCTGACGTTTGCAATCATGGCTACGTTTAGCATCGGAGCTTCTACCATCGTATTCGCCAGAATCGTTTGCACTAATTTCTTCGAAAATCGCGGTCTGGCACTGGGTATTGTCATGACCGGCAATGGCGTAACCGCGGCTCTCAGCCCTCATACGCTGGGGAAAATCATCAACGCCCATGGTTGGAGCGCCGGATATTTAGCGCTGAGTGCTCTCTCAATAACGGCTTTGTTACTGATTCTATGGCTATTAAGAGGGCATGTAACAACATCACAGCAGCAAGATACCTCACAGCCCGTTGCTGGAGGAGCACCCCTTAGCGAGGCGGTGCGACGAAGCGACTTTTGGCTTATGGGGATTGCTTTTTTCTTAGGGACGCTGGCCACCACCGGTATGGTCGTGCATTTATTACCCTACTTAAGCGACTTGAACATGGAAATCGAAAGTGCATTAAAAATTTCCAGCTTAATAGGAATAGGGCTTATTGGCGCTCGGTTAATTACGGGGTGGCTTTTGGATCGATTTGAGGCGAAGTTGGTTGCAGCAGTAATGATGGGCCTGAGTGCCTGCGGTTTGTTCATCTTGTCTACGGGCCAGCCCGGTGCCGCCATATTTGGCGCGCTGGCAGTGGGTTTATGTATAGGCGCAGAGCTGGACATCATCGGATATTTGACAGCGCAACATTTTGGCTTAGCGCACTATGGTCGAATTTATGGGGTTCTGTATATGCTATGCGCTGGGGGCACTGCAATGTCACCGCTATACTACGGGGTCATGCATGATTTTGCCGGATCTTACAATTCCTCCATTTTGTATTCTGGCGGATTTCTTGTAATCGCCGGTTTACTTCTGCTAATTCTGCCCCCCGCTCGACGGTTGCATCAAAACACCGTCGCCACTTAGCGGGGAGTTATTCCTTTACGGGGTCAGCTAAATTTAATCAAGAAACGCAACAGCTCTGGTCCAACCAGCGGAAGCGCCTTTTATCTTGGTGGGAAAACACGCGATAGAAAAGCCCTTACTGGGCAATGATTCAAGGTTATGTAGCTTTTCAAGATGGCAGTAGCCGATTTCCAGTCCGGCTTTATGGCCTTCCCAAATTATAGAAGCATCACCGGTTTCCTGATACCGCTTGGCAGTCTCGGCAAAGGGCGCATCCCAGCTCCAGGCATCGGTCCCGGTCACCCGAACCCCTCTTTCCAATAGATACAAGGTCGCGTCTCGGCCCATACCACAACCCGCAGAGACGTAATCATCCTGTCCGTAAGCAGATCCTGCTCTGGTGTTTATCACGACAATTTCCAGAGGTGAAAGCTGATGCTCAATTCGCTCCAATTCGTTGATTACGTCCTCTTCTTGCACGACATAGCCATCAGCAAAAGCAGTGAAATCGAGTTTGATGCCGGGGCGGAAGCACCAATCTAGAGGGATTTCGTCGATAGTCGCGGCTCTCTCACCGCGGTTCATGGTAGAGGCGTAATGATAGGGTGCGTCTAAATGCGTGCCATTGTGAGTTATCAAATTGATTCGTTCTATCGCCCACGCCTCGCCGGCTGGCATGTCAGCGGGATCAAGGCCTGGAAAAAAATGCTGCAAGTCGTCTAATGTTTGATTGTGATTTATATACTCTATCTTTGGGCGGTAGGGCTCCGGATCAGAAACGACGTCGTTCTCTAAATAAATAGATAAATCGATTATTGTCCGTCCCTCGGCAGATAAGCTCATCGTTTATAGTCCCTCACGCGCTACGAAACGAAAAGCCAGGGTAACCACCGCTCGCTTCCGACTCCATATACTCCTTGTAGGCCGGAAAACCGCCCAAATACAGCAGCATTACCCTCGCTTTGCCCGGAATATTTGCTCCGATGTACCAGTTTTCGCTGTTCCAGAAGAGAGTGGGTTTTGCCGCCTCTTCCATCCTGTCGACCCAAGCCTGTTCCGCTTCTTTGGTTGAATCAACTACGGGCGTTCTATTCGAATGCATATGCGCCAGTAGTTCAGCAATCCAGTCGCCCTGATACTCTACGTTTAGTACCGGATTAAAAAAGCCTGTGCAGCTCCCGGGACCATTAACAAAAAACATGTTGGGGAATCCCTCGGTCATGATTCCTGCCTGAGTGCGAGGTCCATACTGCCAAGCATCAGCAAGTGAACGCCCCTCCTCACCTCGGACATTGATTCTTATTGCTGCACCCGTCACCGCATCGAAACCAGTGGCAATAATGATGTCATCCAGTTCGATCTTTCTCTCATTAAGTACGACACCATCAGCATCAAAGCGATCTATGGGAGATGACGAAATATCAACCAGCTCCACATTCTCTCTATTAAAAGTCTCGTAATAGTTTGTGTCGGCGCAGAGTCTCTTCGTGAGCACAGGATAGCCACGAGGCAGAAGCAAATCGGCAACCTCAGGATCGTTGATACGGGCACTGATCTTTTCCCTGAAGAAGTCGGCAAGCTCCTCATTGGCTTCCTCACTGGTAAGCAAGTCCTGAAATGAGGTGTAAAAACACAATCCCCCTGACTTCCATCTAAATTCGTACTCTGCTCTTCGCTCTGCCGGGGTCAAGTCCATCGCCATATTTGGATTCGCGTCCATCGCCTGAAAGTCAACAGAAACATAGCCACCAAATGAGTTGCGCTGCTTTTCTCTCCAACCTGGATAATCGGATTTCACTAAATGCACATAGTCTGGATCAAGTGGTCCATTATTGCGCGGTGCGCTGAAGTTTGGCGTGCGCTGGAGAACCTTCAGCTGCGCAGCTTGCTGCGCGATAACTGGAATCGCCTGCACAGCCGTCGATCCGGTGCCTATAATTCCAACCGTGCGCCCAGTGAAATCCACTTCCTCATGAGGCCATGAGGAGGTAATCAAAACTCTACCCTTAAACTCCTCCAGACCTTCAAAGTCTGGTGCCTTAGGAGCAGAAAGCAACCCTGTCGCCATAACCACATAAGGAGCCTCCACTACGTCACCATCAGCGAACTCGCATCTCCACTGAGCTGCGACTTTGTCCCACTGCAAGCCGGCGACAGTCTGACCAAAAACAATATCCTTATTTAGGTCAAATCGTTCCGCAACGTGCTCCAGATATTTCTCGAGTTCCGGCTGAGAGGCATAACGCTCTTTCCATTCCCACTCTTGCTGCAGTGCATCATCAAAACCGTAAGAGTATTCAAGGCTCTCGATATCACTGCCTGCACCAGGGTAACGATTCCAGTACCAGGTACCGCCGACACCATGGCCTTTCTCATATATTCGTGCTCTGTAGCCACTTTTTCGCAACTTATAGAGCATATACAGGCCCGAAAACCCCGCGCCAATGATTACGATGTCTAAATTATTGTCTCGATTGGCCACGACTGCCCCTCCATTTCTCACCAAAGCCAAAGTGCCCGTTCATGTTCTCAGTAATGCCATAAATGCAGGCACAGTTGCGTTCAACAAGTTATTTTGCATATCTTCCAAGTCGGCAGATTCGCACAAGCCGCCGGACAACCTGTCAACCCTTCCTGTCTCTGCAATGGAGTTAGTCAGCGCACCAAGAAAAAAATTAAAGTACCAACACACTTGCGCAACACTGACCTCCGGCATCTGCTTGGACAATGCACCAATGTAGTGCTCGGCCGCCTGATCATAGTGTTGCCTGAACACCTCTTCTTGCCACGCTTTAGAATTGGCCACCAAAGCTACAAGCCTTCTATAGTTAGCCAATTGATCACACTGATCCGGGCTATCGCCGAACAAAGGAGCAATAAACGCAGCCAATATTTCTCGAATCGCATTTTTTTTATTTGATCCGGCCCGCAATTTCGACAGCGACTCCAGCCTCTGCTCTGTCATGCCTGCTACACGTCGTATAAGCACAGCCCTGAAAAGTCCAATTTTTGAGCCAAAGTAATAATTTATGGATCCTAGGTCAGTGCTTGCTCTTTTCGTTATCTGCCGAATCGAAACGCCATCTAAGCCGCCATACGAAAACAGGTATTCGGCCGCGTCAAGAATGCTCTCCTTCGTTTTCTCACCATCGGCCCGAGGCTGCTTGCCAGCTCTAGTGTAGGGTTTTGGAGTGGCTGCAGGGTTCACGGCGCAATCTCCAAACCAACAAATGCAAACAGATCAGACGCTGTCAATAAGGCTCCCACCGGATTAAAGCAATCCGGCGGGAAGCTTTGGCGTCAACCACCATAGTTCCATCGGACGGTAATGCCGTATGTCCTGCCATAGGTATCATGAATAAAGGATCCGCCGAATTCTGGCGCGGGAATCACCTCCTCCAGATATTCCTCATCAGTGATGTTGCGTCCCCATAACTGGAATGACCAATTGTCCTTGCTCAAACTGACCGTTGCGTCATGGCGAACAAAACTGTCACGCCTCTGCTTTGTGAATTCACCGCCCCCAAAACCGAAGGCAGTAAAAAAGTTAGGTACGTAGTCATCCTGCACCGGAGAGAACCATGTGTCTCCCACAAACATCGAGTCCCATCGAGCGCTGATATTCCAGCCAGTACTCAGGGGAAAGTTCAGATCCGCACCGATATTTCCCGTGTACTCCGGAATATATGGCATGTCGTTTCCAGCAGTGTATGGTCGCGTGCTGTAAGCAATGATCTCTGTGTCGGTAGATCCGTAACCACCATGAACACTGATATTCTCATTAATGAGCCATTTGCCATCAATCTCGAACCCGAATATTTCTGCCTCATCAATATTCGTGACCACTCGAAGGGAGCCAAAAGGTCCTGCGAAGAAGCTGAAGTCTTGTGCATTCTCCATTTCAGTGTAGTAGAGGGCACCGTTCAGTTGTAGCCGGCCATCCAACCACCGTGACTTGAAACCAACCTCAAAAGCCTCTGATGTCTCTTTATCAAAGTCATCGCTAAGGTCATTCAAATTCTTAGTGCCGTCCGCTAGCGCCAGCGATCCAAAAAATTGTTGGAGCGTTGCCGAGGTTCCAGACGAGTTGAATCCCCCACTCCTGAAACCAACGCCGTAGGAGGCAAAAGCCATCACTGCGTCACTTGCTTGCCACTTTAACGTCACCTTGGGTTGTAATTGGCTAAAATCTTCCTCACGGGAAGGGATAGAGGCTACGTCTTGATTCGCGTTATAAAACGGATTGATGTAGTAAGAGCAGCCGTCAGGCCCATTTGGACAAACCGGAAATCCAAAGGCTCCGAATCCCGGTGTTTGCGGGCCGATTTTGGGAACATTGTTATTTACTTCTCGCTCTTCTATGTCGTAGCGCAGAGCGAGTCCTAGCTCCAGCTTCTCAGTAATATCAAAGTCAACACTGCCAAATACTGCGTAAACCGTACTCAGAAGATCGTCATCGTATAAAAGGTCTGTTGGATTAGGTCCGCTTGCGGGCACAAAGCCAAGCTGAAAAGTGTCCTGCCCGAGGCCGAGGTCTCCGCCGTACGCAACAACCAAGCGTCGATCAATGTCGGCGACGTAGCCTCCCATCATCCATCTCAGGTCTTGGTCCTGGCTTGACTCGTACCTGATCTCCAGGGCCATATCCTCCTGGTCTCTCTGCTGATACTGGTAGCCACCGCAAGTTATTGGGGGATATGGGGGCAGGAAACTGCCGCTGATGTCAGGAGTGTAAAAAAATGGAGCCGGTACGGGAATCGTATCGATCGCCGCGTAATATTGTTCCTGACAAACTTCGTTTGCATTGTAAATGCCGAAGGCGTTACTGGTACCCGCGGACATAAAGTAATTTTCAGCATCGTTATATGACGCGGAGAAGGTCACGGAACCGCCTGAATCAAGATCAATAACACCACGCAGGGAGAGGTTGAGCGTCTCCTGCTGGTTATCGGGATCATTCAGATTGATGTAGTAGAACTCATGATCATTTGCATCTTCGTAGAACAAATCGCCGAAGCCCGCCGCAGCGGCGTCGGCTAGTGCGAGTGAGGCATTAAATGAAACACCACCAGCTTTTACTTCAGACCACCGCGCCTTGAAATCCAGCTCTATATTATCGGTCGGCCTGTAGACAATCCGGCCTGTGACGCCAGTTTCCTCGAGGAAATTCACGCAATCATCACATCCCTTAAAGCTGTTATCAAAGGATCCGTCGTCCTCACGATGATAGATTCTCAACAATCCCTCTGCGTTGTCTGAGAGCGGCCCACCAATACCAACCGCGCCTTTCACCAAGCCAAAATTCCCGGCGGTGGCTTCGATGTTGGCCTCAAATTCTTCCGGAGGCTTTTGTGTACTGATGATGATGGCTCCCGCGAGCGCGTTTCTACCGTAAATGGCGCCCTGAGGCCCCTTGAGCACCTCGATCTGTGTAATGTTGTCCATCTCCTGATTAAGTGCGTTGGGGTTGGTAAGGAGCACTCCGTCCACGACAAGCGCTACGCTACTTTCAGTGTCGCGGCCGGAATTGATACCCCGGACGTTAACCTGCATATCTCCAACTTCCACCGTCTGCACCTGAGACAGGCCCGGCGTCCTCATAATGAAATCTGACGGTCGGTCAATATTTGCGGCTGTTATTTCTGACTCAGAGTATGCGGTAACCGATGCAGGTACATCCAAAATGCTCTCCGCACGTTGGCGCGCCGTAACAACAACCTCTTCCAGCGTGACTTGTGCGTGCGCCACAGGTAGTTGGGTGGCAGCCAGAACAACCGCGCCCGTAGCCGAGGCCAAAGGGCTCCTGAGGGCTTTCAATTGATTCGTAAGTTTTGAAGGCATTGATGAGGGCTCCTGTTGTTTATTTGCATCTGTTTATTTGCATCAGCCGGCGATGCCCGCCTGCTGACTGTTTTTGGACAAGCTCGCCAAACCATATTTACAACAAGCGTTCGAAGTCAAGAGGCTAAGTCAATGATTCAAGGAACATCGGTCATGCGGTTTTGAAGTCGAGCGGCGGGTTTACTGTCGACTTCTGGCCCTTTCGGGGCAACTTGGGAAGCCCTCAAAATGCTAGGGCGCAAAGATGAGGCGACAATCAATAAGAAACCATTGCTGGAGCGAAACCAGAGTAAACAGACATCGAGCGCAGGAAAGATCTGGCGTTTTTTAAACAATGGCTCTCAACGTTGGGGGTACACGGAACCAAAAGCCAATTGGAAACTGAGTTAGCCTAGATTTGACATATATATGCGACATCAACTCGCTCTACAGGAACCCCAACGACAACCAGGGCCAATAGGTAATGAGCAGTAAGGCAATCAGCAGAATCATCATAAACGGGAGCGATGCGCTGTAGAGCTCGGTGATGGGCTTTTTAAAGCGGTAGCTGGCAATAAAGAGGTTCATGCCCACAGGTGGCGTCATGTAGCCGATCTGCATGTTGGCCAAAAAGATAATGCCCAGATGCACGGGATGGATGCCGTACCCCACCGCCAGCGGCAAAATGAGCGGCACCATAATCACCAGCGCTGAGAAAATATCGAGCACCGCGCCTAACAGCAGCAGGAAGATATTGAGCAGGATCAAAAAGGTGTACTTGCTGTCGACGTGCCGCTGCACAAACTCAAACAGCCGCGCAGGGATCTCGGCATCAACAATGATATTGGTGAGTGCCAGCGCCACGCCCAAGATCAAAATAATGCTCCCGGCCATGATCATGCCCTTACGAAACACATCGGGCAGCGCGCGCACTGTGATGTCCTTATAGAGCAGCACCTCAACGATCAGTACGTACAGGGCCACCACCGCGGCGGTTTCAGACACCGCCAACCACCCGGCGTAAATGCCGCCAAAGACGACAAAGGGCAGGGGTAGCTCCCAGCGCGCCTCCCACAGGGCAGCGCCGAGTTCCGCCGCCGTAAAACGCTGCCGTTGGTGCCACTGATCGCGCTGCTGCCACACGGCCCACAGTGAGAGCAGCAGCACCATAAGGCCGGCAGGCAGCAAGCCGGAAATGAACAAATCCTGAATCGAAAACGGCTCGCCCAAGCCCGTTTGCTGCGCCACGATGCCATACAAGATGAGCGGCAAAGATGGCGCTAACAACAGGCCCAGACTCCCTGAGCTGGTGACCAGGCCGAGGCTGAACTTGTCGGAGAACCCCACCTTGACCAGGGCCGGGTACAAAAGCGCACCCACCGCCACGATGGTCACCCCCGATGCGCCGGTAAATGCGGTAAAAAACGCGCAGGTTACGAGGGCAATAATGCCGAGCCCACCGGGCAGCCAGCCAATGGCGGCCTGTGCGGTGCGCACCAGGCGATGTGATGCATTGCTCTCGGCCAGCAGATAACCGGCCAGGGTGAAGAGCGGCAAGGCCACCAGCATGGGGGTATCCACAATGCGATAGAGCTCGATCGCCACTACCGTGATCTCGATATCCGAGAGGTAAAAACCAATCAAGGCGGTGGCGGCTATCACCGCAAAGATGGGCATGCCGCTGAGCGCAAGAAAAATGATTGCTGCCGTAATGGCGATGGTGAGGAGCACCTTATGGCGCCTCGTCGGCGTGGGGGCGCATGGCCACCGCATCGCGCAAAAAGCGCAGGGTCATCACGGCAAAGCCCACCGGCAAAATACTCTCAAACCACCAAGCGGGGAGGTTCAAAAACGTAGTCATGCCGTCCATGCGTTCGTAACCCACAAACAGCCAGCTTGCATAGGCCAGCGCCGCGCAGGTACCACAGGCGCCCAAATGCGCCAAAGCGGCCAGTGCTCGTCTCGCCCTGCCCTGCGCATACAGATCAAACAGATTAATTTTGATATGCCCGCCCTCGCGGCAGGCCACCATGCCGCCAATCATGGCGATCCATAAAACGGCAATACGCATGGCGGGCTCGGCCCACAACAGCCCCTCGCCCGCAACGTTACGCAACACAATTTGAGCCACCGCCACCAGCAGCAGGCCCACGACCAATCCAATCAGCAGGCTGTCTTCCAGCCAGCTAATAAGCCGATTGATCCGCGCCAGGAGAGTCATTGTTGCTGGCGGAAATCCCTGACCAGTGCCTTGATCCGCTCTAGCGCCGCCGTGGATAAGCCGCCCTCGCTCTGCATCATCGCCTCACCGGGCTGCTGCATGGCCAGCCAGGCCTGTTTTTCGGCATCGGTGAGCGCCACGGGTTCAACCCCCTGATTAAGGAGCGCATCAAATGCGCTCACGTTGTCGGCGCGGTTGCGCGCCTCGATATGCTCAAAGGCTTTACCAAAAACCTCGCGCACCACTGCCTGGTCTTCGGCCGAGAGCTTGTTAAAGCTCTTGCCCGAGAGCGCCATCACGCCGCAAAAATACATCAGGGGTATATCGGTGAGGTAATCCACCCGGGTGTGCCACTGCAAGGCAATGGCACCGATGGGGGAGACCGCAACGGTATTAATGAGCCCGGTTTGCAAACCGGGGAGCACGTCGGGCAGGGTCAGCGGTATGGGGGTCACCCCAATGCTTTGCGCCAGGCGCGCGCTCACCACGTCGTTTTGCGGCACCCACACTTTTTGCTGCTGCAGGTCGGCAGGCACCCGCACGGGCTGGTCGGTCAAAAAGTAGCCAAACCCGCCCTCGGCGATACCGAGCACCTCCATGCCGCCCTCGGCAAAGCCCGCAACCAGCGAGGCATCGAGCTGGCTGCGCACGTAGTCCACTTCTTCGTAACTGCGAAACAAAAACGGAATGCCGTAGGCCTGTGAATCCGGGTAAAAGCTGAGGAGCTCCCCCATGGGCAGAGCTGCGCCCTGAAGCTGACCCACGCGCATCTTGCGCAGCACGGATTTATCGTCGCCCATCACGCCGCCTGGGTACCACTTGAACTTAACGCGATCGTCGGTGGACGTGGCCACCTCTTTGCCCGCCTCGCGCATGGTTTTCATCCAAAAGGAGCCATCGGGGGACAACGTGGCCACCTTGAAGGTTGCGGCCTGACTGTGGCTACCAACACAGAGCAGTAATAGGGCGAGTAATGCTAAAACCGTGTGTCTCATAAGCGCTGGATGATCACTCCCGTTAAAAATAGTCGGACTCGTCTGCCAACAACATACGGGCTTCTTGCTTGGCCAGTTCGTTCATGAGGTTAAATTGCGGGTCATCAAAATCGGCGTCGATCACCTCGGTGAGCAACTGGTGGTGGAGCTCCTGCTCAAACACCATGCGCGCATAGAATTTGGCGAAATAGGTTTTGGCGAGGAGATTACGCCCCTCGGATGCGGCAATAGCGGCCTCAAAATGGCTGCGGCCCAGCTCGGGCTTGCCCCCCTGTAGCGGCGGTAACAGGGTATGCAACACCCCAAGGTAGAGCTGCGCCGTGCCCTGCTCGTAGTTGGGGTCCAGCGCCACTACCCGCTCAATCATCTGCTGCACCCGGCTCAGCTGGGCAATGGCGTTCCAGTCGTCGCTGTTAGCCTGAATCCAGCCCACCCAGACTGACGCCACGGTGTTAAGGGTGGCGAGGTGATCGGGCTCCAGCTTGGCCAGGCGCGCCTCATAGGTCTCGCGGTCGAGACTCGCCCAATCGCAAAACAGCGCGTCTTCGAGACAGCTACCCTGGGTAGCAAAGGTCATGGCCTTGTTGGCAAAGAGCACTGCCCGTGCCGGATCATCTACAAATACGCCGCCATAAAAACTGTAGAGGTCAGCCGCACCAAGGAGCAATGCGGGGCTCTCGGGGTCCTGCTGCACCATGGCGTCCATTAATAATAGATAGGCAGGGGCACCGTCTTTAACGGTCTGCAGGTCTTTGTTGGCGCGTATCGCACTGCCGAGCGCATCAGCCAAACCACTGGTTTGCTGGGCAACAATGGCCGAACAGCCCGAGAGCAACAGGGCACCCGCAACAAAAAAGCTGCGCCAAAGACGGTCGGGAAAATACCGCACTGCTGAGCACCTCACTTCGCATCAAATCGCGCAGCACGCGGCGCTTTTTGACGGGCCGACCATCATAGCGTGAACCCTGCACCTGCTCTAGGGCCGAGGTTTAGCCTAGAGCGACAGAAAGATATCGAGTCCGCTCAGCACCAACACCAAACGCAAAATCAGCTTAGAGCGCTTATCAAGCTCCTCATAAGCCTTTTGTAGCTTTTCGATCTCTGCCTTGGCGTCTCCGCCGCCCTCCTTGATTTTGGCCTTACTCGCCGCCACGGCACCGGCAAGTGCCACACCGGCGGAGCTCACGCCAAACATCTGCAGAAATTTGCGGCGGCTGTTCGGGGCGGCAGCGGGGACAGAAGTGAAGCTAGGAGTAGCCGCGGTTTCGGTTGTGTCTTCCATGGCGATAACGCTTTCAAAAGCTGCGATTCATCGTGCCCTAATCTAGGGCGCTTTGCGAATTGCGGACTTACGACGCCTGCGATTTGTTCAAAACAACTTCGCCAGGGTCGTTTGCCCGACACCTAGGACGCGGCTTCCTCTAGGGCCTCCAATGCGTCCTGCTGCTCGAGCCACTCATTTTCGAGCGCCGCCAACTCACGCTTCAGTTGCCCTTCCTGTTTCAGAAGTTCAGCCAATTCCGAATTGACGTTTTGCACATACAAATCACCATCAGAGAGCTTGGCCTGCAGCGCCTGCAGGGCTTTCTGGCCCTTTTCAATGCGCTGCTCGAGCTGTCGTAACGACTTTTTGAGCGGTTGTAGCTGGGCACGTTGATTCGCTGCGGCCTGCCGGCGCGCCTTACGGTCGTCTGAGTCTTCTGGAGTAGCAAGGGGCACTGCTGCAGGCGCCGCGTGCTCTGTTGGTTTAGACGACAAGACCCATTTTTCATAGGTTTCCACGTCACCCGCGTAGTCATCCACGGTGCCGTCATTCACCAGCAGCAGTTGCTCTACCGAGTTGCGCAACAGGTGCCGATCGTGACTCACCAGCACAATGGCGCCGGCATAATCCTGCAACGCCACTTCGAGGGCGTGGCGCATGTCGAGGTCTAAATGGTTGGTGGGCTCATCCAGAATCAACACATTGGGCGCCTGCCACACCACGTGGGCAAGGGCGAGGCGCGCCTTCTCGCCACCCGAGAACGGTCGAATGGCCTCCTTGGCGCGGTCACCCCTAAAGTCAAAGCCCCCAAGAAAATCGAGAATTTCCTGATCCCGCGCCTTGGGCGAGAGCCGCTGTATGTGCAAAAACGCGCTGGCGTCGAGATCGAGCACCTCGAGCTGCTGCTGGTCAAAATAGCCAATCTGCAGATGCGCGCCCTCGGTGCGCTCCCCGCCCATGAGCGGCAGCGCCCCGTTCAGGCTCTTCAATAATGTGGTTTTGCCGGCACCGTTTTTACCCAAGAGCCCAATGCGATCACCCGGGCTTAACGACATCGACACCTTTGTGAGCACCGCGCGCTCACCGTGGCCGAGGGAGGCGTCACTCAAGGTCAGCAGTGGGTCGCTCACCTTGCCGGGCTGAGGAAAACCAAAGCTAAAAGGCGAATCCACGTGCGCCTGCGCCACTTTTTGCATGCGCTCCAGCTCTTTGAGCCGCGATTGCGCCTGGCGCGCCTTGGTGGCTTTGGCCCGGAACCGGCGCACAAAATCCTCGATGTCGGCGATGCGCCGCTGCTGCTTGTCATACTGCGCCTGCTGCTGGGCCATCTGCTCGGCGCGTTGACGTTCATAGTCAGAGTAGCCGCCCCGATACGCCGTAAGCGCTTGGTGGGCAATCTCCAAGGTGCGCTCGCAGGTGGCGTCGATAAAGTCGCGGTCGTGAGAGATCATCAATAGCGTGCCGCGATAGCCCTGCAGCCAGCTTTGCAGCCACAGCGTGGTGTCGAGGTCCAGGTGGTTGGTGGGTTCGTCAAGGAGCATCAAGTCCGAGGGCGCCATCAGCGCCCGGGCCAAATTCAGTCGAATGCGCCAACCCCCGGAAAAACTCGACATCGAGGCATCCATTTTTTCTCGCTGAAACCCGAGGCCCAATAACAGCTGCTCGGCCCGGCGCTCGGCGCTATAACCGTCGAGCTCCTCCATATGCTGATGCAGCGTGGCGGAGCGCTCATAATCCCCGGCCGCATCGGCAGCAGCGAGATCCTGTAGCACTTGATACAGCGCTTCATCGCCGGCAATCACATAATTGCGCGCCGTGAGGTCACTGGTTTCGGTCTCTTGGGCCATATGTGCGATGCGCAGGCCGTTGAGTCCGCGAATATCGCCCGCGTCGGCCTGGAGTTGGTCGAGCAGCAAGGCAAACAGGCTCGATTTACCACAACCATTGCCGCCAATCAGCGCTATTTTTTGGCCGGGTTGCAGGGTAGCTGAGGCATCCGAAAACAAGAGCTTTTGGCCGCGGCGCAGGGCAATGTTGTCAAGAATAATCACGGTGCTCTCTGTGTCCGCCCTTAGCCCTGCTGCTCGCGCTGAATCCGCCACAGCTCGGCGTACTTTCCGTTAGCTGCCAACAGATCTTGGTGGGTGCCCTCTTCCACCACCGCGCCGTACTCAATCACCACAATGCGATCGGCATCCACTACCGTCGAGAGCCGGTGCGCAATCACCAGCGCCGTGTGACGCCCCGCCAACGCGCGGAAGGCGCTCATCACGGCCTGCTCGGAGTGGCTATCCAAGCTCGAGGTCGCCTCGTCAAACACCAGAATCGGGGCGTCTTTTAATATTGCCCGGGCAATCGATACCCGCTGCCGCTCGCCCCCCGAGAGCTTGAGCCCGCGCTCCCCCACTACGGTGTTGAGCCCATCGGACAGCCGCTCGATCACCTCGCCTAAATAAGCGGCCTCAATCGCCTGCTCCACTTCGGCGTCCGTCGCCGTGGGTCGGCCGTAGCGAATGTTCTCCCGCAGCGAATCGTTAAAGAGCAC
>Ga0181603_10001578_pt1 | contig 18937 bp, 8 predicted proteins | sample 041ome_13_FD_148633 | JGI IMG/M metagenome (GOLD analysis project Ga0181603, IMG submission 148633) | Coastal salt marsh microbial communities from the Groves Creek Marsh, Skidaway Island, Georgia - 041409US metaG (spades assembly) | ecosystem: Environmental > Aquatic > Marine > Intertidal zone...
AAGTCCCCGGTCCGGAGAAGATTGTATACAAAGATAGAATCGTTAAAGAGAAAGTTGAAGTTCCGGGTAAGGAGAGAGTGGTCACGAAAGAAGTTAAAGTCCCCGGTCCGGAGAAGATTGTATACAAAGATAGAATCGTTAAAGAGAAAGTTGAAGTTCCGGGTAAGGAGAGAGTGGTCACGAAAGAAGTTAAAGTCCCCGGTCCGGAGAAGATTGTATACAAGGACAAAATCGTCGAGAAAATCATCTACAAAACCGATAACAGTAAGAAGAATAGCAACAATAGTAGCGCTCCCCCGAAAGAGAAGATCGTCTATAGAGAGAAGCCGGTGGAGAAAATCGTTTACAAAGACAAAATCGTCGAGAAGAAAGTCCAAGTACCCGGTCCGGAGAGGATTGTATACAAGGACAAACCGGTGGAGAAAATCGTCTATAAGGACAAAATCGTCGAGAAAAAAGTAGAAGTACCGGTCATAAAGGAGAAAATCGTCGAAAAAGTCGTGTACAAAGAGAAGAGCGGTGGTAGCCGAGGAGGCCCGCGTCTACCCGAAGGGGCTCCCAAAGTCACCGTCAAAGTTGGCAACACGGTTGGTTTCTTCTACGACATTAAAAAGTAAACGTTCGAGAGTTGAAGTCATAGGGGATGCATGTATTGACGTTGTTTTCGCCGTCATCGTTTGTCATTATTATTATTACTATTATTATACTGCCCGAAAGGTCACTTTCAGAGAGATGAAAACTAAGTTAACTATTTTTCCTTTTATTTTAATTTTTCACTAGTAAAAAGTATCTCCTCGCAGGCGATCGGCCAATAAGAGAACTTGGAGCTAATTATAACCAACCAACCGGTCGGGTCGGGTCAATGAATAAAAGCTACATAGCTGAGTGAGAGGATGTATATACAGATCTCCCACAAAAAAATCCGAAAAAGCCGCGGAAAAAAAGTCAAAAATCTCTCCCCGCCAAAAAAAACACTATCAAAGGACGTCACTTTTTCCCGTCCTCTTCTGTTCAATATACACGTACTGCATTTACGCAGTCGCCGATTCGAGATCTGAATATTTAACCGAATTACATTTAAAGTCTGGCGTCTGTTTTCATCGCGCTCATTCATCGAGGAAGAAGGAACCGTGCTGATAAACGCGCGCGACGTTTCGGGAGACAATTTTGATTAGCTGTTTTTTTGTCTCAGTAAAGGAGAAAAGCGACGAAAAAGGAATAAAAAAAGAACAATGGGTAAAGGTGGGAAAGATGTCTCGGGGTCGTTCTCGACGCGTTCCGTCTCTGAAACGGCTGCGACGTACACGGTTTCGCAGGTGAACGAATGCGATCACATGACTGCGGAAGACTCTCCAAAACTGGTCATATTCGGCGAGAACGTGTACGACATTTCGAGTTGGATTTCGAAGCACCCAGGAGGCGAAACAGTTTTGAGACAGTACGCGGGCAGAGACATCACGGACGCGTTTCGGGCGTATCACTCGGAATCCGGTAAAGCGATGAAAACGTTGAGATCTATGCGTGCTGGTGTCGTTCAGAGAAAGACTACGGAGGAAGCGCCGCAGCATTTGCACGACTTTCGAGAGTTGATGGAGAAGGCGGAGAACACGGAGTTCAAGACGGATTACAAGCACTATTACGCCATCGCCATTCGCTTGGTGTCTTTGTTAGCCGTAGCGATTCATTTGGTCGTAAATAAAGAGGATGCATTTTCTCACATGCTCGGGGCCGTATCGTTGGGCATGTTTTGGCAACAAAGTATGTTCATTGGACACGACGCCGGGCACTGCGCCGTGACCCACAACAGGAAATTTGACACTGCCATCGGATGGCTTATCGGGAACATGTGTAATGGTGTCGGTATCAGTTGGTGGTCTAGCACTCACAACGTCCATCACTGCGCGGTGAATTCTTTGGAGTGCGACCCGGATATTCAACACATGCCAATTTTGGCAGTCACGAGGAAGTATTTCGAATCTGTATACTCATTGTATCACAAGAGACGATTGAAATTTGATTGGTTGGCAAAGAAGTTTGTGAGCGTGCAGCATTACACGTTCTACCCGATCATGGCTGTAGCGAGAGTGAATTTGTACGCACAAACGCTTATTCACTGCGCGACGGCAAAAATGTCCAAGAAAGAGCGCATTATCGAGTTTGCTACGCTCGGTTTTTACTACGCGTGGTATTTAACTCTGGTTAGTATGTTACCGACGGCTGTTGAGAAATGGGCGTTCTTCTTCCTCTCACATGCGGTTGGTGGAATCATCCACGTTCAAATCTGTTTATCACACTTTTCTAGAGATGTGTTCGATGGAATTCCAAAGAACAACGAATGGATTGAAATGCAACTCGCAGGCACGATGGACATCGAGTGCCCAAAGTTTTTGGATTGGTTCCACGGCGGTTTACAATTCCAAGTCGAACATCATTTGTGTCCAAGGTTACCACGACACAAGCTGAGAGATTTCCGAGAAAGAGTCATAAAACCGTTCGTGAGGAAAAATGGTTTGAAGAATTTCCACTCGGTTGGGTTCGTAGAGGCGAACATACAAGTGTGGAAGACATTGAAGAAAGCCGCGAGTCAATCGGTGTTATCGCCAGCCTTCTCGACGGAAAATTACATTTAAAGAAAGGAATAATCCTTCGTGTTTATCCGTATGCGCAGGCAAACTTTTGTTGTGCATTAGATGGTAGAATTATTATTTAATTCCTGTACAGTATTAATTCTAGGTATATTGATCATTTGTTAGCAGAGAGAGATGTTGATTAGTTTGATTAGTTTTCGATCGGGAAATTGTAAATGTTTTTGTTCTAAGTTTTTTTTGTTTATACCTCCATATCGAAAGAGCTATCGTTCATGCTATCCTCGCCGGAGCCATTCTTCACTTTTTCTTCCTGTGCCGGTTCTGCGTGCGCGATGATATCATTCATCGAGGGTCTCGCATCTTGCGAAGGAGAGGACGCAGGAAACGCACTTTCGGCTTTCTCCAACTTCTCCGGCTGCGCCATATCCTCTGCGCTCTTCACCATCGCTTGTTTTGGCATTCTCGCCGCATATTTTACTTTCTTAGCAGCAATGCCCGCGACAGATTGTTTCGTTTTACTCTTACTTCGTTTTCTCAACACGTCGGCCATTAAACTCGCGTGTAAACCTTTCGTCGCAGCAATCGGGATGAGCTTTCCTTTCCCTGGATCTTGGCTCGAGTGTTTTGCTGCGATAGCCCGCGCTTCTGGAGTGCGATGATATCGTCCGTCCGCACCTAACTCCCACGCTAAGATACCATCTACGAGACACGCGTCGAGCATGTCTACAATTTCGCACCTGATTTTATCATCTTCGACTAGCGTGACGACTTCGACGCGATGCAATAAATTTCTTCGCATTAAATCCGCGCTACCCATGTATATCTTCGGATCCGGTTTCCCTGTCTTGAGCGCGTTTTCGAATCGAAAGCATCGGTGATGCTCTAAAAATCGACCGATGATTGAGATGACGCGAATGTTTTCAGACATGCCCGGGACTCCCGGTCGAATTCTGCAAATGCCCCGAACGATCAAGTTCACCCTCACGCCTGCTTGGCTCGCGCGGTAAAACGCTTTACATATCTCCGGATCATCCAAACCGTTCATTTTAGCCGTGATGGACGCTTGGTAACCTTTTTTTGCGGCGGCGATTTCGTTTTCGATTAAATCTAGCATGCTTGATTGTAAGCTTTGCGGCGCGACCAATAACTTATTGAACTCTTTCTGAAAATGATGGCCCATCAAAAACTTGAACAAATTCACCGCGTCTTCGCCGTATTCTTCTTTGCACGTAAACATGCCGTAATCGGTATAAATACCCGCAGTGGACGGGTTATAGTTTCCAGTTCCTAAGTGAACGTATTTCACGAGCTTAGGTCCCTCTCTCCGTACGACTAAAGTTGCTTTGCAGTGCGTTTTTACGCCTTTTACGCCATACGCAACATTACATCCGGCCGTTTCAAGCCGTTCAGCGAAACCCAAGTTTCGCTCTTCGTCAAAGCGAGCTTTTAGTTCAACCAACACGGCAACGTTTTTGCCGTTATCGCAAGCTTTAATCAAACTCGAGATGATCGGCGAGTTTGACGAAGTTCTATACAACGTCGATTTAATGCTCAAAACGTCCTTGTCTCTCGCCGCGGCTTCGAAGAACGCCTGCGTGGACGTCGCGAAAGAATGGTACGGATGGTGGACTAAAATGTCTCCTTTTTTAATCTCATCAAAAATGTTACGTTTACTCGCCTCTTCTGCATCGGAAGCTGAAGAAGAAGGGACGTCGATATCAACCAATCGAGGGTGCGTTCTTGGAGACCAATGGTCGAAAAGCAAAGAATCGTCCATTTCGAAACTTACGTCGATGGAGTCTAAAACGCCAAATCCCAACGGCGCGGCATGCGGCACCGAAGTCACGTCGAATGAATTCAACTCCAGCGATTTCATCAAACGGTCCTTCACGTGTTCAGGCATAGTGTCTTGCACTTCCAGTCGAACGAACGAAGCGAAACGCCTCGTTCGAACTTCATCGGACATCATCTCCAACAAATCTTCCGCCTCTTCCTCGTTTCTTTCGACGTCGGCGTTTCTGCACACTCGAAACGCGTGACACGCTCGAATGTTACACCCTTGAAACAAAGTGTCCATGTTTGCCTCTAAAATTTGCTCTAAAGGTAAAAAGAGTTTGCCTTTAGATTCGTTCATGAACTCACCGATGTCTATCCATCTGTCTACCACGGAAGGAACGGAAACGACCGCGAATTTCTCGTTCGAGTACGCGTCTTCTAATTCCACGGCCAACGCTAAGGACAAACTCGGTAAAAATGGAAACGGATGGCAAGGATCAATCGCTCTCGGATCTAAAATCGGTTCCACATGGTCATGGTACCACTCTCGAACTTTCCCAATCGTCTCTTTATCCAAGTCATCGTGCGATAAAATCTTTATGCCATGGTCTGCTAAACTTGGTGCTATTTGTTCGATGTACAACTCCGCCTGAATATCGGACATCTTCTCCACTTCCGCGCTGACGTACTCTATCGTTTTCCTCGGCGTCCATATGTTCTTTCCTCTTTTCTTGACTAAGTTCCCAACCCCAACGGACTCTTGCCTTTTCAACGCCCCAACTCGTTTGGCGAAAAACTCGTCCAAGTTCCTCCCGCTGATAGCTAAAAATCGCAATCGCTCAAACGCCGGTATGTTCTCGTCCGCGGCCGCCGCCAGAACTCTCCAGTTGAACGCCAACCACGACATCTCCGGGTTAAAGATCTTATCGTTTATCGTGAAGGATTCGATGTCTTCGTCTTTAAAGTGGTCCACGTCGCTCTCCGTACCTTCTGGTATGAAAGGTGGACACGTTTCTAATAAAACTTCCAGCGCAGCGTTTATTATGCTTTTATACCCGGCGGTTTCTTGATTGTATTGTTCCAACTCCTCTGGAGATAAGCCGAGTTTCTCGATTTGCGCGTCTTTTTTACTCGACAACGCAACGTTTTTGCCGTTGGTATTCCGTCGTCCTCCGCGGTGATGATATCTTCCTCTCGTCGTCGTCGTCGCGAGCAAAAGTCGTCCTCCTCTCCTTCCTCTCGCATCGTAGGATTGTGGTTGTTTCGCAGAGGCGAAGATTTGTTGGTGCGTCCCTTTCCTGTTTCGTGACTCACCATCATCGCGTAACGGAAAACGACAGGTTCTTCTTTCCAACGCGTGCGCCGCGATCCTTCCGTTCTTTTGGCGGCGCGCGTCGTCGACGACGAGTGTTTTGTGCGCGACACCGCTCGTCCAAGAGGAACACGCAAAGACCGACATCGTGTTGTGTGTGTGTGTGCGTGCGTGCGTGCGTTCTCTCCCGCGCGTACGACGAAAAATGGAATATTTGGTCTGAATGGAATAAATGGATTTTTTTTTTATTGTGGGCTGGACTACGCGCCGAGAGACCCGAGAGAGAGCTTTTTTTTTTGTTTCAAAGAAGCCAAACGGCACAAAAGTACGAGAAACGAGTGTGTGCGTTACGTTGTTGGCATCACATCAATTACACGCGGAAGCACACAGTAGCGCTCACTTTAGAAAAATGCCGCCAAAGAAAGGAACGAAACGAAAAGCGGCGAGTAAAGAGCCGTCTTCTCCCGCTCCCGAGGAGCCTCCTTCCGATGCCGGCGCCGATGCCGCCGCCGCTGCTGATGTCAACGACGACGACCACGAGAAGGGAAAAAGGGGCGATGACGAAGGGAATGCGACTGCTCCGACAGCCGTCGACGAGGCAAAAATTGACGGCGACAGGACCATCGAGGGCGGCGGCGCCGAAGAACAACCAAACGAAGAAGAAGAAGAAAGAGATCCTACCGCGAAAAGGCAGAAGAAGAATGAATCCGCATCCAAAGAGGGTAAAGAGATGGAAGCAAATGAAGGTGACGAAGAAAAAGCTTCTAAAGGCGACGGTGATGCTATTAATAAAGAATCAGAGGAAAAGAAGAAAGTTCGAACGCCTCTGCCGTTGGAGCATCCAACGCTCGAGAAAGTTCGAGAATTCGTTCCAGCCGTCGCGTGCAGCCACTTTGAAGCGAAGTATCGCAGCGAGGAAGATCCGCAATACGATCAGAATCAACTCGAATTGTTCAACGCTATGCTAAAGTTTCCAGTCAAAACGCAGTTGCAGTTCATCGAAGACAGCGATTCGCTAGCCGCGCTCCGAAAGGCGTTGACGAGTCATAACGTCAAAGTATGGTTAAACACAAAGAGTATGATTGCAGCAGAGAAAGAACTCGAAAAGTTACCCGAAAAAGTGAGCCAGGCGTTGAAGGCATTGTACGATTCAAATCACTTGAAAGAAGATGCGCTGGATTTTCGCGTTTTATCTTTCTTAGCGCAAATGAAGGAAGAGAGCGCACTTTTAGCCATCGAGGATTTATCCAATCAAAATTTAGGCGTGATTAAGAACGTATCCGCGTATTTCAAAGGCGTGTGCAGAAGAAGGAACGACGAGAATAAAGATGCGGCCCCGTTTGGATCGATGGTCGTCGGTGCCGGTGGGGTTCAAGAGCAAGGCCACGCGTACAATCCAGCGTTGCAGGATGTTCAAAACGCGCTCATGCGTGGTGTCATTACACCCATGGTAGGTACGGCTATGGAGCGATTGTTCACGGCTAACCCAGGCGTCCAATTTGACGCTGCAGCGTGGGAGGAGTTCACGCAACTTAACGAGATGATGGCGATGAATTGCATCGATGAGACCTTCATCGAATTACAGAACGCACCAGGTGGCGTACGTAACCCGAACGGTTTGTTCGTCTCGAAAATTCGAAAGTTTCTCGGACAAATGCGGAATAATTTTGGTGGAGGTCATGGTGGAGGGTACTATGGACGAGGAGGAGGCGCCGGGAATTTCGGTGGTCGAGGAGGAAGAGGAAACAATTTTAATACCTATAACAACAATAACTTTGGAGGAGGAGGAAGAGGAGGAGGTGGGGGCGGCTACGGCGGCCAAGGCGTGGATGATCAAACGCTACGAAGCACACTTCCAGAGCCGTACGCGAACAGAATAGTTGCATGCATCGAAAATGGCCGTTTCCAACGAAACGCCATCGACGAGCGTATGCTCTCCGCCTTGTCTCAAGTACGAGACTCGTCAGCGATGGACAAAATTGTCACAGAAATGGAAACCGCGAATGTGGATAACGTCCGAAACGTCGCCGGTTATTTCATGGGCATTATTAGAAAGAACAAAGGTGGTTTTGGAGGCCAGTTTTGATAAATTGTACTTATGTTATACACATCCTTTTGTATTAGCGCTATTTTTTACGAGCTTCTTACTTTCGTTTGTGGTTTGACTTTTTGCATATCTTATCGAGCAGAGAGAAGTTTTCTTCTTCATAAACTCAGAAACGATGAGAAGCGCCGCCGGTGCCGCCGCTCGCAGAGCATTGAGCTCGACGCGTGCGAGCACGTCTTCTTCTTCTTCTTCTTCTCGGCATAATTATTTTAATGTTAACGCGACGAGCAGAATATTGGTGTGCTTCTACTCTTCTTCAACGCCACCTTCGTTTCAACAAACGCAAGTCGTCGATGCCTCTTCTTCGTCTTCTTTCCAAAACCAGAAGAGAACGACAGATGGTGGCAGCACAAACGCGACTAACGATAAAGTAAAATCTCCTTCTTCATCTACTTCTTCTTCGGCGGTCAGTCAGCTGGATTTCGCTAAACTGGTGAAACAACCGGAAGGCACGGAATCGCCGTTGAAATTCTACGAGCGGTTAGCCGAAGAAGGCGTGTTGCAACGAGACGAGAAACAGGTGAAAGCGCTTCACGTGCTGGATAAATTTTACCACAAAGTCATTGGGAAAGATGGTGATAGTAATAAAAGCAATAGCAATAGTAGTAACAGTGGTAATCTTAATAGAATTAGTGATAAGAGCAACGAGGAGAATAAATCGTGGTTTCAGAAACTTTGGGAACGAACGAACAAATCAGACGCCTCCACGCTTGCGGGCGAAACAAGCGCAGGCGGGGTGTATCTGTACGGCGGACCTGGGTGCGGTAAAACGTTCGTTTCCGACTTATTTATGGCAACGTTACCGAAATCTTTCTCGAAACGCGTGCATTTTCACGCGTTCATGATGGAAACGCACGGAGAGTTGCACAGATTAGCCCAAATGAAAAAGAAAACGGATAACGTTTCGAACGAAGATACCGTGAAGTGGTTCGCGGATTCCTTGGCGGCAAAAGTCGACGTGCTTTGTTTAGACGAGTTTCAAGTGACTGATGTCGCTGACGCTATGATTATTAGACGATTACTCGATAGATTGTGGGAGAATAATGTGCGAGTGGTGTGCACTTCGAACCGAGCACCGGACGAGTTGTATAAAAATGGACTGAATCGGAAACAGTTTTTACCATGCATTGAAGGCATAAAGAATCGAATGCAAGTGCACGACATGGACTCGGTGTTCGACTATCGGATGATTGGATCGGTTAACGTGCATGGAGTGTGGAAAATGATCGGAGAAAGTAATAAAACCGACGAAGAGGCTAAACAAATCGCGCACGATTGGTTAGAAGTGAAAACGCAAAATCTTGCCGGCGAACGGACGTTGAGAGAATTAGAAGTGGCTATTTCGGGTAGAAGTTTACGGATCAAACAAGCTGGGGGCGGTGTTGCGAGAATAGAGTTCGACGAGTTGTGCAACGCAAATTTAGGACCGTCGGATTACGTTGCTTTGTGCTCAACCTTTCACGCCATTGGCATTGAAAATATACCGAAGTTATCTTTAGACCGAGTCGATTTGATGCGCAGGTTCATCACATTTATCGACTGCGCGTACGAGCACAAAGTGAAACTAATAATTACGGCCTATGCGAAACATCCTGACGATTTACTCGTAGTAACCGATGCGAATTCATTTGAGCGCGACACTCGAGACGAGTTCTTCGCGTGGGATCGAGCGAAATCTCGTCTCAACGAAATGCAAACGGATGAGTACACGAAGTCCAGTTGGCGACCGAAAACCTCAAAGTGGCTTTTAGAGCAATCATTTTCACTTCGAGAGAAGATTAACGTCAACGTTTTGCGAGGGTTGTGGCAACGCTACGATAAAACCAAAAACGGAGTCTTGGATGAATCTGAATTGGCGTATTTACTGGCCGATTTGAACGAGCTCAAAGCCGGCCATCGACACGTCTCTAAAGACCAACTGGACCATTCCTTGAGAGAACTCACTCGAAGGCGATGCGGAAGTCGAGGCGATGGGTTTGTCACTTTCGATGATTTCGTCGAATACGGAAGGAAAGGGTTCGATAAGATTGAGCTCCCGCCCGAGGATCACGAGAAAATCCGGTGCGCCGAAGGTGACTTGATACCTTCGCTTTAATATTTTTGTAGTAAGCTACAAAGGTACCATGGTACCGCTGTGTAAGTATCAAATATGTGTATACGAGTCGTACGTCAATAGTAAAATACCACGTGGTAAATCCAAAAAAAAAGGCAAATATCTATGGTGATACCATATTGAAATATTTTAACCCATGATAACCCTTCGCCAGAGAAACAAAAAAAAGCCATCACCATATACTTTTGCCAAAAAAAAGCGCTCCCGAGACGAGTGCACATAAAAAAAAAGGTAATACGTGATATCAAGAATGTCTCCTTCCACGCATCAAACGCTAGAAACGAACGAGAAGAATAAGAGGAAGAAAAGAACGCTCGACTCGTTCGCCGTCTTCATGTTTTTCGCCTACTACTTCAAGTCCGATTTCATGTTCCTCGTCGGCGCGTTTGTTATCAAATACGTGCTTTTTTTCCTCCCCAAAACGTCCACGACGTTTTTCAGTCGTGGGTGGGGAAATTTCCAACTGGTTAAAGAAATACGCGCGTCGGTGGTAAAATCGGTGTTGAGTGGACGCGGGTTTAGTTCCACCCCGAAAGGTAAAATGCATGTCGTGTGGGACCCGTACGGAGAGGTTGTTCGAACCGAGGTGGAAAGTTGGACCCCTCCTCGCGGCGGTTCGACAGCTGTTTTCGGAAATTCGACAAATTTGTCGAAGAATGATAAAAAAGATGATATGGGCTCAGGTTCAGCGAAAGTGAAGAAAAAAACACGAGGAGGACACCCCCCAAAAAAGGAAACATATCGAGGAGAGAAAAAAACTACGCACGTCATCAACTGCGAAACAGGAATCTTTAAAATCAAAGAAGTCGAAATGCTGTGCAAGCAATCGAGAAACTTATCGGCGCTGCAAAGCGGGCAGATACAGAGAGTGTGGCGCTCGTCGTCTTCCACCTATTCCTCTTCGTTAGCGGCGCCGCCTCGGAGACTGGACGATAAAAAAGTGAAACGGGTCGCCATCATTTTGCCATTTACAGGTGATACGACGTTTAAGGTTCGAAAACGCGTGGCGGAAGAGCTGTTAACAGCGGATTGCAAAGAGAATGAAGAGATAGAAGACGAGGAGATGGTGGTCTTAATTCCCGAGTTTCCATTTTACGGGGATCGGAAGGCGGTGGGGCAAAGCAGTCATATTTTGAGCACCGTGAGCGAGTACATCTTGATGCATTTAATTTCATTGAGAGAGGCGTGCGGGTTAATCGAATGGGCCAGAGATACCTACGGCGACGAAGTCTCTATTGCAATCGGCGGGTGCTCTATGGGCGGCTACATTGCTACGAATGCCGCTATTCTTACCTCGCGCGCCTTTCACGGGGACGAGAATACAAACATGAAGAAATCGAAGAACAACGCAAACAAGAAGTTGGGCGTGGTGAGCGTGTGTGCCTGGCACAACTTTGAAAAGTCGTTCTCTCCTGGCTCGTATTTGTACTTGAGAGTAGATCGAGAACAGCTTTTGATCAAAGATACGTACGTTGAAAACATGATCTCTGAGATCATTTTATCCTCAGAAAGCGAAGCGTCGAGTTCGTCAGATGAACTTTCCGGCGAAAAGAGACAATCATCTCGACGCGTCTTGGGAGAATCAAACGTAACTTCGGCACCGGAATCACCCAATTCGAATAAAAGTAAGAGCACGTCCACGTCCTCCAGCTTGTCCAAGGATGGCAGCATATTTGAAAACCTAGACTGGAAAGCGGTTTTAAATCGAACAATGCAACGATTAGTTGGCATCGAGCGTTTGATGCAAGCGAGCGGAGGCGCGGGGATTTTTGAGCACAAGTTGGACGCCATGGTGACACATTTCGCCAAAAGAGATAGACTGGTCACTTCTGATTACGATGAAGTTAGTGCAATTATGAGCCGATGCACCGCGTGGACGAAATCAGACGGTGTGGCTTTCACGTACGATTCCAGGGATCACTTAAAAAATGTGATCAACTCTAAAGCGGCAATCGTGCCGGCTTTCTTCGAAGCGTTCAAGCGCATGGATTTATCGTAGATGATGCGTTTCCGTACATGTATACAAGTTTATTTTTTATTTATAGGAGGATAAGATACCTTCATATTGTAATTCTTTTTTTTTCGTAAAATACACTGTCATTTATGACTGTACAATTGCAAAAATTACAGGTCATATACTACCGAGTACAGTACCATGGTATCTGGTACTACCTATATACATCTCCTAGTTGTTGAGCACCTTGAGAAAATGTGCGTGACGAATATGCGTTGCACATATGTCTTCTCTCAATGCGGCTAAAGCCGCTTCTCTCACTATTCCCCTTAGATCTGCGCCTGTCATCCCTTCTGTTTGCTGGGAGATGTCTTCGAGATTTACATCATCCGCTAAAGAAACTGTTCTGGAGTGGATGCGTAAAGCCTCAAGACGCTCCTCTGGCGTCTTCAACGCTCCAACTTCCAAAATCAAATCAAATCTACCCGGTCTCGTTAGAGCTGGATCTAGAGCGTCTAATCGATTCGTCGTCGCTATGACTAAAACTGATGGAGTTGATGATGATAATGATAACAACGGGGGCAACGACGTCGATGAAGAGCTGTTGTTATTACTGGTATTAATACTACTCAAGCCATCCATTTCCGTGAGTAAGGCTGAGAGCACTCGAGCTGCTGAATTGTGAGAACCCGTACTGGAGGATCCTTCTCCTCCTCCTCCTCGAGATCCCGACATCCCATCGATTTCATCCAGAATGAGCACCGCAGGTGACGCTTTTCGAGCCTTTGAAAACACATCCGTGAGTATTTTTTCACCTTCGCCCAAGTACATCGAAAAAACATCAGCAGCAGAAAGTGAGAACACGGTTGCACCGGAAGCAGTGGCTGCCGCTCGTGCTAACGTCGTTTTTCCACCACCTGGTGGACCATGCAACAAGATACCTCTCGCTGGTCGAATTCCTAATCGTTCAAAACTACTTTTCTTTTTCAAAGGCCACTCTATGGCGCGAACTAAGCGTTTCTTCACTTCAAACAATCCTCCGACGTCGTCCCAACTCGTTTTGGCGACATCGGCTACCGAAGCCACGTTTCGAATGACCGTCGCTCGCACTTTTGACGCCGCTTCGTCGAAATCACTTGAGCACACTTTGACGTCATCATTACCAGTATCATTTTGGGAATTCATAGCACATCGTTTCACAGCAACTGTAACAGCTTCTCGGCAGAGACTTTGTAAGTCGGCACCGGAATAGCCCTTCGAGTTCTTCGCGATTGTTTCAATGTCACGATCGTAGTCAAAGTCGTTTCCAGTATCGTCTAATGGTACATTTCGCAAGTGCAATCTCAAAATCAATGCTCTTTCGTTCACGTTTGGTAACGAAGTTTCGATTTCTCGATCAAATCGTCCCGGTCTCCGCAACGCCGGATCAATGGCGTTTGGACGCGTTGTCGTCGCAACGACAACTGGAGATTGCAACCAATGCTTTGCACCATCCATCAGCGTTAAAAGTTGTGCAACTACCCTGTTTTGATGTTGCGAAGAATTCTTAGTACGTCTTGGTGCAACTGCGTCAATATCATCCATCAAAATGATCGATCTCTTGTTCTTTTTCGCACTGCTGCCGCAAAATTCTCTAGCTTTCTGAAAGATATTCCGAACATTTCTCTCCGCGTCGCCTGCGTAAGCACCATTATTGAAGACATCACCCGCGCTCAGAGAAAATATCCGCACATCAATCCCAATCTCAGCATGCGCTTCTTTGCACGCAGCGCGAACTGCCGACGTCTTACCAGTCCCTGGAGGCCCGTGGATTAAAATTCCACTTGGAAAAGACGCGCCTATCGATGTTGCAATCTCCTCGTATTGTTTAGGCCACGCGATGGCCTCTCTCAGCGCTCCGAGAAGTTCATCGCATGCCACCAGTGTATCGTCCGCATTCCACGAAGAAGACGGAGGAGCAGTAGACGCACCACCTAATTGACCGGCGTTCGTTCCGTCGTTATCATCAACATCGATAATCGTCCGGTGCGTTATTCGATAGCACTGTTCTTTACTCGACGAAGGCGGCTCGCACTCTCTCACTTTCAAAAGCAGACTCTCAGTCGTTTCTCCAAACATCACTGTGCACCTCCCAGCGATGACTCTGTGTGACAATGCTCTCCTCGCCTCTTCCGTTCGTCTCGTCTTCCCGTCTTTTTTCGCTCGTTCGTTCAAAACTTCCACGACCACCCGCGAGCAGTTCACCACGGACGAAGGAGATGCATTCATCTTTCGTACTTCGATCTCCCGTCCGCCGCTGTCGCTATTCTCCTCACTCGCGTTGCGATTCTTTCTTCTCCGTTGTTGCCGCAAAGCGCTCAAAGTCTCCTTCGCGCGCGTTAAAAATTGATCTTCTTCTTTATCTTCTTCTTTCACTCCTGATTCGTCTAGAAACACGAAAACGCCGCCATCCAAAACTGCCGCCGCTTCGCCTTCTTCGTCTTCTCCTTGTTCTCTTCTCACCAACCCAGACTGTTTCACGGGCGTGTCAAACGCCCCGCCGTTATTATTGTTATTATTATTATTACCATAATCGCTAGACAGAAGAGCTTCTTGCCGCTCGCGAGGATGCGCCATCGCGAGAAGCGACGTCGTTGTCCTTCGACCGCTGCTGTTGCTCGTGATGAACGACACGCGAACGCATTCGCCGCACTGCGCATTCATTCTGTTCAAGTCGGCGGAACGCAAGAAGATTCTGCAAGAGGCTGTCGTCGTCGACGAGGAAGACGAAAGAAGTCTCAAGGAAGAGGGGAGGAGGAGAGGGTCGTTGGTCTCGCTGCTTTTCCTCTTCTCCTTTGACGTCATTTCAGAAACACTCTTTATCGATTGAAGCGAGACATTTTGCGCGTGTGTGAGTGAGCGAATAAATAAGTGCAGTTTTGGTGTATTGTGAAAAATAAATATACAAAATAATAACTCTCAGCTCTCTCTCTCTCTTCACTCTCCTTGGAGCGCACGTGCATGCAGATCTTTATCGAGCACTCGAACTCCGGTTTTCAATTTCGCGTCTGAACTCTAACGCAATTTCATCGATCAACTCGTCGCTTTTTTGTCGAATGGCGAGCTCTTTTTCTCTGAGCTCCTCTTCGAAACGCTCCTTCTCGCGTTGGACTTCCAATTTTGATTGGAGCCGCTCCTCGTCTACTTTTCGCAACAAGTCTTCTTTTTCCTTTTGAAATCTCGCGCGAGCGGAAGATAAAGCCTCGTTGATTTCTTTGTTCGATTGCATCTTCATTTCGGAGACGGTTTGAAAGTTTTTACGCTCAAATTCTTTCGCTTTCGCTTCAGCCGCGTCTACTTTCAACATGATAGCCGCTTCTCGTTGCTTGAAATTTTCTTCGACTTCGGCGAGCTTTGCCGCGTTGGCTTTGCTTGCGATATCCTTCGCGGCGATCAAAGAGACTTGCAGGTCTTCTATTTGCTTTCGAAGCGCGTCTTGGGCGAGCTTGTTCTTTGCCAAAAGTTCCTCCTCTTTCTTTTGCACTGCAACTCGGTTGGCGTCGCGTTCTTTCACGAGCGCTTCTTTAGATGCCTCCAACTCTTTTTCCAGCTGTTCCAATCGCTCAATGTCATTGTTCTCCAAAGCAAGTTTCAATGCAGTTTCCGCGTCTTTGCGCGCTTTATCGAACTCTTGCTGGCTTTCTTTCAGTTGTTGCGATAAATCGTCGATTTTTTGCTTCACTTCCAAAGCCGTTTTCTTTTCCTTCTCCACAAACTCCTTCTTCATTGCCGCTTCCTTGGCGATGTATTCTTTCTTAAAAAACGCGAACGAATGTTTGGCGATTTCAGCTTCTTTCTTAATTTCCGCGATCTTATCTTCATACAATTCCTTCAGTTTCATGTTATCTGAGTTGGCACTTTTTCGCGCAAAGAAAAAAGGAAGAAACGCCGACTTGCCGGAAGCGGCGCTGTTCGCGGCAGCGGCAGATGCCTTCGACATCTCGTTCTCAACGAGACGTTTGTAAGCGTTTCGCTCCGCTTTTGCATACTTTACTTGCGCGACTACAGCTTCAATCTTGGCGTCGTTTTCTTTCATGAGTTGCGCGACCATTTCAATTTCTTCGTTTTCAAAAAACTTACTCACTTTATTCAACAGGACATCGTTCTCGCGGCGAATGGTTTCTAGCTTCGAGTCGACGATGGCAGAAATCCGGGCATCGTCAACACTCGTACCAGAAAAGCCAAAAGCGCGTTTCGATCCTTTCTCTGCTTTTCTCTCGGCGGCTTTTCTAGCTTTAATTTCAGCAGCAATTCTAATCGCCTCTTTATCGGCGGCAAATTTTTCCTCATCTTTGAATCCTGTGTTAACGAGAGCATTCGCGGTTGATCCAATGGCGCGCGCTGCGCCGCTAAGTGCCCCAAGAGGCGTGATATCGAACTGCTTTAAAATAATTCGAGCAAAAAACGAAAATGTTACGAGGAAAAACACGTTTCGCAGCGTGAAATCTATGGTACCGTCCCCTCGGATGATGGCAAGAAATTGTCCTGGGGCTACATCATCGCCTGGTGTCATGCTCGCAGCGCGCTTCTTAGCACGGGAAAGGTCTCCAATCGCTTGGTTGATCGACGCAACCTTCGCATTTTTTTTTCCAGCGGCGGCTTTTTGTGCAGCTTTCTTCTCTTTCTTCGTCATGGGCATGGCGGGCGGTTGTGTCGAGCGCGAGATGTGCGCCAACTTTTTCACCGACGACGTTGCCGCTTGAACCGGTTTTCTCACGACCGGCGGTGCGTTTTGATAGCAGATTATAGACGTTGCGACTGATAAGGCGACCGCTAAAAACTTTTCCTCGTTGTCCATGCGAGTCCACATGTTCGGAGGCCCGGGCAAATCAAACCTCGCATCTACGCGCTTCCACGCCTTTTTAATCTGCGCCGTCTGTTCCCTGCTCACGGATTCAGCTATGATGCTAGAAGACGATTGCGTGGCTGGTATTGATTTGTAAGCGATACCAGATGTGGAGACTAAAGTGTTGTTATCGCTGATTTTTTGGCCCCACACTTTCGCTATGTCGTTTGACGATGACAAGGAAGAGGAAGAGGAGGAGGAGAAGGAGGTTGGAGGAACGACTAACACGTCCCAAACGGCATCAGTTTCGTACGCAAACGAAGCGTACCCAGCCGAGGAATAAAAGGAAGTCTTCCCAACTCGACCAGCGTGGTCATCGCGCGTTTCTTTTCCGTGTTGATCATGATCGTCGTCGTGGTCGTGGTCGTCTTCCATTTCGACATCTTCCTCGCCTACCCAGGAAAATCCAGCGTATCCAGGTGCGGAATAAAACGATGCCATGCCAGACATGCCTCCGTTCTTGCCTTGAATCGCTAAATTTGGTCTGCTCGGTTCGCCTTTCTTCGCTCTGAACTCCTCCGCGATGGCGTTCAATCGAGCGTACAAGTCGTCTTCTCCGTCCTTCTCCTCTTGCCTAGCTTCCGATACAGACGACGCAGACGCACTCGCATTCACGATGTCTTTTTGCTTCTTACGGTGTTCGCGAATGATCGCGTCCAGTCGTTCTTGGATATCGACTTCCTCCTCCGCTTCTGCTTCTTTGGCGACCGCTACCGCCTCGGCGGGTGGAGATGCTCCTTTTTCCTCCGCTCGCAACTTTTTCATCTCCTCCTCCGCGTACGTATCGCAATACTCCTGCGATCTCTTCGCCGTCGCTTGAATCGCGGCGTTTACCATCGCTTCGTTGGATTCCTTCGATACAGATAACGATGGAGAGGGTGCATCCGTCGTCTGTCTCTTCTCGCGAAAGGAATTCGTGATTGCGTTCAATCGTGCGTTTAAATCTGTTTCGGTGTTGGCGCTGGTATCTTCCTTCTCAGATACTTCTTCCGATTTAACATCAACATCATCTTCACCAACTCCAGCACCATCAGAAGACGAACTCGCCGCCGCTCTCACGACGCCAACAAAGCAATACAGCGAAGATCCATCATTGCACACAATTTCCGTGCATTCGTTTGGCCAGTGTTGTCGATGCGCGTTCGCTCTCATCGTCTTCGAAGGAGGACCGAGAGAATAGATATTCGCATTTTCCACGCTTCGTCTCGCGTTCATCGCGCGCACGGTTTTTCTTCTTCCATTCCCATCGTCGCGAAAGGGCGCTTTGGCGACCAACGCGGATCCTCGAGGCGCGCACGTCATCCTCGTCGTCGTCGTCGTCATCATCATCGCTCTTCAGAAAACGGAAGACGCGCGCGTAACAGAGTCTGTGTGTAAGTGTGCTTGTGTGTGTGTGGTGTGTAGTGGAGAGAGACACTTTCAAAAATTTTGTTCTCGAGTACGAAGTGTTGGTGGTGGTCGAGAGACATCATCGGAGAGACGAGATCGATCGATATTTCTGTACATGCGTCTAAACTCCGGACTGACTCCCTCGGGAACAAAAACAAAAACAAAAAAAAATTTGGCGAAGACACTCCTCCTCCTCCTCCTCCTCGTCAGCACAGAGCCGCCGCCGAATTTGATTGCACGCCACTCGGCGAAAAAGAGAATCTCTTCTTCTTCATCTTCACACTTTTGTAAACGTGCGCACGCATCACTTACGTCGCCGCACTTTATATATATATATATATACTTGATACGGCATTCATTACACGTAACAATAATCTCGTCGCAATGAATTCTCTCGCTCAAACGACGACGACGACGAGGACGACGAACTTCTTGTCCTCGAGAAGATCCATCGCCGCATCGAGTGGAAAAAAGACGCTCAGCGCCAAGGCGATTATTAACGCGAGCAGCTCTCGCCGATCGGTCACGTTTTCAGTCTCCGCGGCTGGGATGACCATGTACGATAAAATCGTCCGCGATCACACGATTGCCACGGAAGATAACGGGACAAAGTTGTTGTTCATCGACAGACACATGGTGCACGAAGTCACGTCGCCTCAAGCGTTCGAGGCTTTGCGCTTAGCCGGGAGAAACGTGAGAAGACCGGACAACACGTTGGCGACGGTGGATCACAACGTGCCGACTACGGACCGATCCAAGTTCGAAAGCGTGGAAACGTTCATCGAGGAGATGGAATCGAGAGTCCAAGTCGTG
>Ga0181603_10001622_pt1 | contig 18613 bp, 23 predicted proteins | sample 041ome_13_FD_148633 | JGI IMG/M metagenome (GOLD analysis project Ga0181603, IMG submission 148633) | Coastal salt marsh microbial communities from the Groves Creek Marsh, Skidaway Island, Georgia - 041409US metaG (spades assembly) | ecosystem: Environmental > Aquatic > Marine > Intertidal zone...
ACAGCAACTCAACTTTACGACATACAGATAACAATATGAATATCTTACAAATAAGCTTTCATACAGCTCCAATGAACAGTTTAGGTGTGAATGATGGAGGAGGTTTAAATGTATATGTTGAGGCAATCTCTAAAGAATTAGCAAAAGACCATACCGTTCATGTCATAACAGGAGAAAAAGCTAAAAACATCAACAAGAAAAATCTGAAATTAACATCTTTTAATTTGTTTTCAAATCAAGAAAATATTTATGAGAAGAAAAAATACTTGGATGAGTTTATAACTCAAACTCTTCAGTATGTTATGGAGCATAATATCCATGTAATACATGCGCACTACTGGCTTTCCGGTCTAGTTGCTAAGAAAATAAAAGAAACCAATAAAATACCATTTGTCTTCACCTCTCACAGCCTAGGAATATTCTTACAGGAAAATAATTTAGACAGAATAAGTAGTGAAAAAGAGATTTTTACTGCTGCTAATAAAATTACAGCTTCAAGTAAGTACGAAAAAGATAATTTATTGAACAGATATGGTGTTAACCCACTCAACATAGAAAACGTTACTCCGGGAATAAATGATAAAATTTTTAAGCAGTACAAAGGTGAAAAAAAGAAAAATCGAATCCTATCTGTTGGAAGGATACAAGAACAGAAAGGTCAGTTGCAGATTCTAGATCTGTTTAAAAATTTACAGTACAGAATTAATGATCTCGAGCTATTTTTTGTTGGTGGCCCTAGTGGGGTAGATGGAGAAGCCTATCTAACAAAAATTAAAAATAAAATCGAGGATTTGCAACTCGAAGATGATATTCAATTTTTAGGTTCTCTCTCTCAAAAAAAATTAGCTAAGTTGATGATAAAATCAAAGCTTCTAGTTCATTCAGCTGAGCACGAGACATTCGGACTTGTTGCGGTCGAAGCCCATCGTTCAGGGCTTCCTGTCATAAGCATTAACCAGGGACCATTTAAAGAAATTGTTACTAACCATAAAGATGGTTTGATAGCACAATCTTTTGAATCTATTCAAGCATATGATTTCATAATTAAATTATTCGAGAATTCTAATTTCGAGTCTGAATTAGCTAAGAATGCCGTGCAAAGTTCTTCAAGATTTAATTGGGAACTTGCAACTAAGGACTTAAAAAAGATCTACAAAGATATCGTTATTTAGATAACTTTTAAGTATCTTCTATTCCTATGAACCCAAGTTTTCATTAAAAAAGCTAACAATTGCTTTGCTGAATTCATCGTTGTACCCCCAAAGGCTTTCAACGTGTCCCATATCGTCATATCTATATGTAGTAATTTCAATCCCATTATCGTTAGCTAATTTGATTAAATCATCTGTATGGTGAGCAAGAACTCTTTTATCTAGCTTGCCATTGAAAACTAAAATTGGCTGCTTATTTCCATTTTCTAAAGCTATTGCAGGAGTAACCTCAGTTAGATTTTCACCTTTAAAAATCCTTGCATAGTGATTGACTGGTGTATACAACACAGGTGGGAATCCTTGAAATTCCATTTCCTCTCGAACGAGAGTACCAAAATCCACAGGTGGATCATGTAAAGCAATCGCTGCAAAGTTCTGTGTCTTAGCACCAGTTTGAAGGGTTGTTAACGCACCTAATGATTGCCCGTAAATACCTATATTGCTTGCTTGAATATTTTTTTCCTCAACTAGCCAGTTAACAACAGAGGCTGAGTCATCAGATTCTTTTTGACCTGCAGAGTAGTACCCATCTTCACATGTACTATCCCCGTGATCTCTCATATCCATGGCCAGTACATTAAAACCATTTTTATAAAGTATTCCAGAAGCAAGAAGGACGCCGGACGAGTATTTGCTACTTGTTAATCCATGAATAACAACTACAGTTTTTGCCTGTGGATCATTTTGCATCCACCAAGCACTTAGTTTGACATCATCTGTTGAATCAATACTTACTGTTTCATAGCTTGGCATAAAGTATGGTGTAACATCAACATCATATTCATCCCAACCAGAGAAGTTTGAAGGGTTATTAGTTTGCTCACCCTCCCAAACTGCACATGGCACAGTTGCAGATGCATCATAAATGTAATAGCCCACACCAAAATACCCAACAACGACTAAAACTAAAAATCCATAAAGTAATTTTTTAATAATCCCCCCTCTACAAGAGTAAATATATACAAATTTATTTGAATTTGCTAATTTAAAACAATTTTATCGTCATTTCCAAAGGTCTATATACTTAGCTTCATGAAAAAAATAATTTCTTTCGCAACAGATTTTGGTCTAGATGATGGCTCTGTTGGTGTAGTGAAGGGTGTTATAAATAGAATTGATCCCGAGTTAAAAGTAAATGATATATCACATGGGATTCCACCTCAGGATATTAAGTATGCAAGTTTATTGTTAATGAGAGCTATTCAGTACATTCCACAAGGAGTTTTACTTGCTGTGGTTGATCCTGGAGTAGGTACAGAGAGAAAACCAATAGGTATAGAAACTGAGTGGGGTGTCATGATAGGTCCTGATAATGGTTTGTTGAACCTCGCTTGTGCCACGGTTGGTGGCGCACAAAGAGCTTTCTTACTTGAAAATACGGATTGGATAATTCCCTCTGAGGGAAGTACCTTCCATGCAAGGGATATCTTCTCGCCTTTTGCCGCAGGTTACGCTTCAGGGCAGCTTGCTTTGGAAGAATTTGGACCAGAAGTTGATCTTGGTGATTTAAAACAATACCTCATACCTCTTACTGAGGTATCTGAAAAACAAATAAAAGGGGAGATCCTTTATGTTGACCACTACGGCAATTGCCAGACCAACATATCGCCTGAAGAACTTAGGGGATTAAACCTATCAATTGGTGATGTCGTGAATGTAACTGTTGGTAATCGTACCTTTAAAACAACCTGGTGCGAGAGCTTTCAGAGTGATCATCTTGATAATGTTGGTTTAATTACAGACTCATGGGGCATGGTTTTGTTGTTTCGAAAAAATGGCAATGCCGCAGAGATTTTAGAGTGTGGAGATTCTTCGAAGGTCAGTTTTTCAATCTAAATGAAAGTTAAGACTATAAAACCAGAAACAAAAATTATAACTGCTAAAAGTATTACAAATACAAGTGTCCATGGCCTCATAGGTATATTTTAGGATTATGAAAACTTTAAATTTAGTTGTTACAGAAAACTGTGAACTATGTGAAAAAGGCATGAAGACCATTTCTCCACTTAGTAAAATTTTCAATGTCAACATAGTTAATGTTGAAGATGGGTATCAAGAGTATTTACTCAGAGTTCCTGTGCTTCTTGATGGAAACCTGGTTGTTGATGAAGGTATCTTAAGTAAGAAAACTATTCTTAAAAATCTATTATCTTCTTAAATATCAATTGGCTTAGATTTATCTCTATTTTGAATCTCGTGCTCTAGGAATTCTATTATCTTTTCTGCAACATCTATACCAGTTGCACGTTCAATTCCTTCAAGCCCAGGGGAGGAGTTTACTTCTAACACCAAAGGACCTCTATTAGATTGAAGCAAATCAACTCCTGCTACCTGAAGACCTAATACTTTCGCAGACCTGATAGCACTATCTTTTTCTTCATCAGTCATCTCATAATTTGAAACACTTCCACCTAGATGAACATTAGATCTAAATTCACCTGGTTTTGCTTTTCTTTTCATAGATGCAACAACTTCATCCCCAACTACAATTGCACGGATATCTTCCCCAGCAGATTCTTTTATAAATTCCTGAATCAATATGTTTGCATCAATATTTTTCATAGTCTCAATAGCACTTATGGCAGCATCCATAGTTTCAGTAAGAACAACACCTCTTCCTTGAGTTCCTTCAAGTAGTTTGATCACAAATGGTGGTTCACCAACAGTGTTGAGCACAGATTCAATATCTCTAGAAAAATGAACATATCCAGTAACTGGCATTTCTACGCCACTATTTCCAATCAGCTGAAGAGCTCTTAATTTGTCTCTAGAGCGACTTATTGATGCTGAGGAGTTCGCAGAGAATGATCCCATTAACTCAAACTGTCGAACAACTGCTGCACCATAAAAAGTCCATGTTGCTGCAATTCTCGGAATTACAGAATCAAAACTAAGTTCATCTCCTCTAAAAAATATTCTTGGTTTAGCTTTTGCTATATTCATGTAGCATCGTAAGTAGCTGACAACTTGTGTATCGTGACCTCTTTTTATTGCTGTTTCATAAAGCCTTGAGGTTGAGTAAAGCTTAATATCTTGTGAGAGGATTCCTAGCTTCATCTTATTTAGTTACTTTCTTTCCATCTGGCTTTGTAGAAAAACTAATAGATGGATTAACAACCCACCTTCTACCTAGTGCTTTTCTACCAATTAGCATGGTGTACTCCATTGGTCCTCTATCAGTTAAGGTAAGTTCAATTTTTTTTGTAATTCCATCCATCAATAAGGTAGTTTTAATATATGGCCTTCTTTCGACATCACCATTAGAGCTTTTAATTCTTTTATACCCCTCAAGAGGAGCGGATGTTTTTCTGACAGTGTTATTTCTTTTCATTACTTTAAACTTAACGTACTTTACTTTGTCTCTTGATACTATTTTTATATCTGCCGCATCAATAGACGCAAGATTTGCACCAGTGTCAATCTTTGCGATTACATTTTTGACGTTTAAATCTGGAAGGGCCACATTCTCTTTCCAGCCGACAACCCTTTTTGGTTTTTTATTAGCTACCACTTAGAGAATGACGTAGAACAATAAGAATGATAAGGCTACAAGTGCGACGTGAAAATAAATTACAGGTAACATAGCAAAATATTAATTAGGTTTTGAAAAGAAACCAACTGTTTTTTAAGGTGTTGTACTAGCTGCTTCTATATTTTCTTCGTCTTCTTCTGTTTCAAGGAGACCACAATCGCTAAGCACTTCTTCAGTGTTTCCTCCACCAAAAACCACTCTTTCAAAAACAACTACAGCCATTAACTCTTCTTCAGTTAACTTACCTTGAAAACCTGGCATTCCACCAATTGAAATAGTATCTTCAGCACCATAGGCAGCTCCCACTTCAGCTTGCCAACCAGCTGATCCTAATTGAATCCATTTTGCATGATCAGCACATGTAGGAAAAGTCTTGTAGAGTGCACCACCGATAAAGGCAGGACCAACTCCACCACCACCATTAGCTCCATGACAGCCTGCACAAGCAGCAGCCCCTGAATAGACTTGTTGACCTACAGCAACATAATTTACAGTATTGGTAGAAGCTACACCTTTTCCTTCAAAAGGAGAACCGTCACAATTAACAGTTTGCTGTGATTTTCTATCAATATCTAAGATGCCATTTACTCCACATTCTTGGGCTCCAGATGTGTTAATCATTCCAATAAGAATAAATATAGGGATAACAATAAAACTGAAATTTAGCCATCTTGGCAGGGTTGCATCAGTGTTTAACTTAATTCCCATAGTGTTGTTAGCTAGAGAAACTTTTTTAATAACAGTTTCAACTTTAGAGGTTGTCTTTTGTACGACCGGAGCTTCTGCTGCTGGAGGTGCTTCTTCTTTTACTTCTTCAACCGGAGCTTCTGCTGCTGGAGGTGCTTCTTCTTTTACTTCTTCAACCGGAGCTTCTGCTGCTGGAGGTGCTGACGAAGCAATACTTTCTCCACCGGCCCATGATTGTAAGACTTCATCAACAGTATTTCCCGATGCCTCTGCTCTTGCTTCAGCAGATCTCTGAACAAGACTTTCTGGAGCACCAAGTATCTCTGCTACTTTAGCTAGTAGTTCACTCACTTATATCACAACAGCTTTCTTTATTTTTTATTGTTGAGAGAGTTTTAGCTCCACTATAAAAACCATCAGGATAGGTAGGACAAACGGCTTGAATAGTTCCATCTTTTAGTTTCAAAACCATGCCATCAAAGTTTCTTGCTGTCATATATTCTTCAGCATCTTCTTGGCAACAAAATGGTTTTGAACATCTTGTAATATCCCAGTCGTTAGTTTCTTGCTGATTATTCATTTACCTCTCCTAAAGATAATAAGTAAGTTAGTAAATAATCCAAATCTGTGGCACTCAAGAAATCATAGTTAGGATGAGGAATTTCATCTCTAACGGATGCAGAGTCTGTTAGGTACCTAGCTAGCCATTTGCTATTATTTGTCGGCTCTCTTGTTGCTGAAGTTGATAAATCAGGACCCAACCTAAGAAGCCCTGTATTTTTAATAATTATTTCATTGGCAAATTTGTTCTTTAGAACTTTACCGTTTTGGGAGTCAGGTATTAAAAGTCTTACATTCTGCGTATGACAAGATTGACAATTTAATTGATTGTAAACCTCTGCACCTTTAAGAACTTCCTGACTAACAATGATTTCGTTATTAAGTGATTCAGCTACCAAATCTGCACTTTGATTCTTAGGTATAGAAAAAGCAAAGAAATAAGTAAATATAGCAACAGTAGCTACACCCATAATGAAAGCTAGAGAACTCTCTTTTTTTAACTCAACAGTCTCCTCCTCCATTACTTGTTCAACTACTTCATGAACAGTTTCATCGGCAACTTCTTTTACTTCTTCAACCGGAGCTTCTTCAACCGGAGCTTCTGCTGCTGGAGGTGCTTCTTCTTTTACTTCTTCAACCGGAGCTTCTGCTGCTGGAGGTGCTGACGAAGCAATACTTTCTCCACCGGCCCATGATTGTAAGACTTCATCAACAGTATTTCCCGATGCCTCTGCTCTTGCTTCAGCAGATCTCTGAACAAGACTTTCTGGAGCACCAAGTATCTCTGCTACTTTAGCTAGTAGTTCACTCATCATAATCTCCAGGTATTTCAAAAACAGTTTCAGACTCTGTCACTGCACCACCAATAATTGCTTTTAATGTTGTAAGAGTAAAGAGAAATGCACCAAGTAAAAATAATAAAGAAAGGAATAAATTGAAAGTATATGGGGCTGAGATAAGAGACCAAGTTATTAAGAATCCTTCACCATAAATTGTTGGATTGCCTGCATTTGCACCAGCATTCCACGCGAAACCAGAATTAATACCAATAAGTGCATTCAACGAAAGACTTAATACTACACATACTCCCAATAAGTAAGCATTAAATGCCTCTAGTTTTCCATAAACTAATTCACGACCATATATTTTTGGCACTAGGTAGTACACAAATGGGATCATGATAAGAATGAGGCTATACATATATCCGTAACGAATACTGTATTCAAAATTAGTAAGACTGACTATTGGGGTTACATTTGAAACTGAACTAACAATTTGAAGGACATTAGTAATCCCAAAAACCACAAATGCAAAACTAATAAGTACAGAAAAAATTGGTTCATTGTTTTCTTTTGTAGCAACTGTTTTTGAGTAATTCACTATTAATGCAAGAAGGGGAATAAGTAGACTTATAGAGAGATAGATAGAAACATTTTCTATCCAGTCTGGAAGAGTTGTTCCGTAAAAATATTTAAAACCTGTCCAGGGCAGTAAGAACAAATATCCCCAAAAGCTAATTGTTCCTAAGGTCTTGCTGAATAATGTTGCTTGTAGTCCTTTGGTTATTAAAAAATATAAAATAGCTAAAAATACAAATGAACACCCTACATATATATGGGTTGAGAGATACATAGAATTTATAAAAAAGTTATCTGACATAACCGCATAATCATTTCTAAAAATGAGTAGAGATATTAAATAAAACATTACGGCACCAATTAGGAATTGACTACTTAGAAAAATAGAAGGCTCTTTTTTTGCCAGAAGGTTTAAAAATATTAACCCCAAAAAAGCTGCAACTAAAAGTATTTTCAAAAGTAAGAGTATTGAAGTATTTCCTAGAGGCTGGAGTTGTTCAGGCATAATGAAACCTATCACAACATCTACAAACTCAATTCCAATTAAACCTAAACCAGTTAAGAAAAATATAGGAAAGATGATGATAGACCGACCAAGAGATTTTGAAAGCAAATAAACTACTGTGAGCACCAAGATAAATGAAAATAAAAAGTTGAAACTTACTTGGTTAGAGACTTTATCAAGGAATCCATAATTTAAAATCTGGTTTCCAGGAAGTATGTTTGAGAAAGACATGAAGGCATCTCGTAAAAAATTTACTAATGCCGATAACAAAACAACCAAAGGCAACAGGAAAATAAATACCCTTGATAAGTCTTGTTCGTTACTTGGAATTAATTTTATTTTCATCAATTTCTATAATAATTACTCAAATTGACTTTAGTCGCAAACAATAGAAATACACTGAAAAAGATAATAAATTATTGAAAAAACTTATTCATTCAATTTATAATATTGAATGGTTTTACGATAAAATGGAATGTAAACATTAAGGAACGCTTTGATCAATTTTGTATATAGGAACCGAGTTAAAATCGGTCTGCCAACTTTTTTCGCTGGCATAGGTAGTTTGGCAGGGGGAGTCATTGTCGCTCACTATGCAGGTTTTCCAAAAGGTGAAATTGTAGATTACTTCAATTGGATTCCAAGAGGTTGGCTTCCACAAACCCTTGGTCAGTTCGTAGCATTTAGTGGCAGTCAGCTAATCCTCATTGGCTTAGTACTCATGGCGTGGAGTGACAAACCTCTTACTTGGAGTAAAGCCGCATACTTTTCTTTTTTAAGCTGGGTCCAACTTACATTAATTTTTGGTGTGTTGCCTTCTGAGTGGCTCAACTTAGCTCAGGGTCCTTTAGAGTGGACTAACCAACGAGAGTTTATAAAATTTCCGCCAATGCTCTTTCTTGGAAATGAAGTCTCACTTAGTTTTGGTGCACTAAAAGACATCATCCAGCTAGGTATTTCACAGGGAGCTTTAATCGCAGTTTTTGTAATTGGATATTTTATCCAAGATATAAACAATATGAAAGAAAAAGGCAAAGTTAAGATCTCTGACTACGGTAAAAAAGTTGTTAAGACTGGTGAAAATGGCTAAAAAATCCGAAGTACTCATAGAAATGCCAGAATTTGAGAAAAAATATAATCTTGCAATGGTCGACGCTCAAAAAGTTGCTTCGAGAGTTCGTCCTAAACAATTTCTTCATATTGATGAAGCAGAGTGCATCTTATGCGAAGGGTGTGTAGACATATGCCCATGGAAATGTATACATTATTTATCTGTAGATGCCATCGATGATTCAGTAAACGTTGAAGCTCCAAATGCTGAAGATGCGCCCGGATTTTTTGTCGTAGATGAAGAAGCTTGTACAAGGTGTGCACTTTGTGTTGACCGATGTCCAACAGGGGTAATTTCATTAGGAAAGTTTGCAGGATCTTTAGCAGATGCAGCTGTACAAAATGGTGTCTATTCAGCTCCTTGGGATGAAGACTCAGGTGAAAGAAGTGATAGACATGGGTATATATATGGAAGGTTATAAAATAATATAATGGCAAAATTAACTCTTAGAGAAAGATTTAAACAAGGAGCAGCAGGTTCTGGAGACTCGCTTCGAGGAAGCAAGTTTGCATCAAGTATTTTTCGTCCAGGTTCACCTTTTAGAAAAGGATATTCTGACAGCCCAAGAAACAGATCATATGTAGTAATGAACAATGTTCTTTATCACTTACACCCAGTGAAAGTGAAAAGACACGGAGTACGTTTGTCATACACTCTTTGCCTAGGAGGAATGAGCTTCTTCTTATTCATTGTGTTGACCATTACAGGTATATGGTTAATGTTTTATTTCCGACCAACAGAAATGGCTTATGCAGATATTCAGGCATTACAGACGAGTGTTGCATTTGGTTCGTTAGTTAGAAACATGCATAGATGGGGAGCACATCTTATGGTGTTGGTCGTATTCTTGCATATGTCTAGAGTTTTTTACCATGGCGCCTACAAAGCTCCCAGAGAATTCAACTGGGTAATTGGTGTAATATTATTGTTCCTAACTCTATTCCTATCTTTTACTGGTTACTTACTTCCTTGGGATCAGCTAGCTATATGGGCTGTAACAGTGGGTGGAAATATGGCAAGTTACACGCCGGTGTTCGGTGCCCAAATTAAGTTTGGGTTATTTGCTGGTCTAGAAGCTACTACAGCAACACTACTTAGATTTTATGTTTTACACGTACTCTTCTTCCCATTCATTATTGTCATCTTCATGGCAATACACTTTTGGAGAGTTAGAAAGGACGGAGGTATCTCTGGACCTCTCTAGAGAAAGATAATTTATGGTTGATATTCCTGAACACTTACTTTTAAGATCTGCAGAAGCTAGAGCTAAAGCTTTAGGTATAAGTGTTGAACAAGCTCTTGCAGAGATGAAAGGTGAATCAAATCCAACTGTTGTTGCTGAAGAACCAGAAGTAGTTGAAATTGCAATACCTGAGCCTGTAGAAGCGGAAGCACCTGCACCAGTAGAAACACCTGCTGCAGAGGAAACCCCTGCACCTGCAAAGGAAGAAGCACCGTCACCTGCTAAAGCTGAAATCCCTGCACCTGCCAAAGCACCAGCTGAGGCGAAAACGGATACTCCAGAAGAAGTTGATTTCGCTCCTGAAGTAAAAGTAACACAGAGATTATTAACCGTTGTTAAGGCAAAACCAATTCAAAAAGCATCTGGTGAGCCAGTAGATAAAGTGAACACTTGGCCACATCTCATGCTTCCAGAATTCATATCCTTAATGGCGATGATGGCTTTTTTAATCTTACTCAGTGCAATACTCAACGCACCACTCCTCGAAGAAGCTAACCCAAACATCACTCCAAACCCAGCAAAAGCACCATGGTACTTCTTAGGTCTTCAAGAGGCACTCTCGTATTGGGATCCTCAAATTGCAGGTGTTATGATTCCTCTTGTAATTGGACTAATAGGTTTTGCTGCTATTCCATATATAGATAGAAACCCTGAAAATCATCCTTCAAAAAGAAAATATGCAATTATGATGTTTACCTTTTTCTTAGCGGGAGCAGGGACACTTACCATCATTGGTGTGTTGTTTAGAGGACCAGGTTGGAACTGGACATATCCATGGATTGATGGAATATGGTTTGATGACTTGTTAGATTGGATATATTTCGAATGAGCATTGTTGAATTATCCTTTATTGCTATTGGAGCAATAGGTGTACTTGGTGTTGTAGGAATAGTTGCGATTGTTACAGGTAGAGGACCAGGGAATATTGATTGGAAGAAAAACCTAGACAAGAGAGCTGTTAAGGCAGAAAAATCAAAAGAGAAAACAAGTTTTTTCGCACCTCGAAAACCAAAATCTGTTGAAGAGGCAAATGTTACTGAAGTGACAGATGTTGAAGAATCAGATGAGACAGTTGAAGAGTCTGATGGCTCCATAAAAATTGAAGAAAAAGTTGTATATGAGGAAATCTCTGAAGAAGAAAGATATATCACAAGAAAACAATTTTTAGGCAAAGCACTTGGCGGTACATTTGGAGCTTTTATGGGTATCCAAGCTCTTGCGTGGCTAGGTTTTTTATGGCCAAAAGTCTCTGGTGGTTTTGGTTCTAAAGTTGATGCTGGAAAAATTGAAGATTTAAAAAACCAAATCATACAGGCAGATGGATCAGTCATACCAGCATTTATTCCAGAAGCTAGAGCTTATGTACTCCCATTTAGTGAGACATCAGCTGGAGCCTCTCAATTTACAGATGGTTCAACTATTGCTGAAGGTCTTGTAGCTGTTTATCAGAGATGTGTTCACTTAGGGTGTAGGGTTCCATGGTGTAACTCTTCACAGGGTTTTGAGTGTCCATGTCATGGATCAAAATATAACATGGTCGGCGAATATTATGCAGGACCAGCACCTAGAAACTTAGACAGGTTTGTTGTAAATGTTTCATCATCTGGGAAACTCATTATTGATACTGGGACCATTATCGAATCACCAAGAGCTCCTGGGCTTTCAGTGAAATACCCACAGGGACTTTCATGTATTGCATTAGCACCTACTGAAGAATCATAATGAATAGTTCAATTTTTATTACCTTATTATCATTAGCAATCGTTGGTGCTCTTGCATATTTTGCAGCAGTAGGATTTAGGGGATCTGGTAAAAAAGAAGAAATGCCACCAAATCTCACCAAATACAAATCTGATGATGAGTTAGAGACCAAGCATCTTGATAAATCTCTTTCTTGGGCAGTTCTCATAGCTTCGGTCCTTACCATTATGATTCCCCTTTACTACTTGGGCGAAGATAGTCGTCAAGAGGGTTTTGCTGAAGAATTTGAAGACGTCTCTGTTGAAAGAGGTCATCATCTTTATGAAGAGTTTGGTTGTGGAAATTGTCATGGTGTAGATGGCAGTGGTGGAGCTGCCTCTTATGTTGAAAAACGAAGCGGGGTAAAAGTTACCTGGGCTGCACCTGCAATTAATAATGTTTTCTATCGATATGATGATGAAGAAGTCAAATATTGGCTCATCTACGGAAGAGCAAACTCACCGATGCCTGCATGGGGACTTGAAGGCGGTGGCCCAATGAACGATGGTCAGTTAAATGACCTTATTGATTATTTGCACTCATTTCAAATTGATCAGTCCGTTGAGCTTGAAACAATAGAATCAAGTATTAATTCAGCGCTTCTAAGAATTGAAAATTCAGCACTTCAAGTAGAAAATGAAATTGTTAATCAGAAACTTTTAATTGAAGAAATCAAAGCTGGGCCAGCAAAACTTCCTGTCCTAGAAGAAGCTGTTGAAAAGATTACAGCTTTATTAGAAAAAGAGAGCGGTATTGATTCTGATGAAGATGGCCTTTACGACTCTGTTGAAATAGAGCTATCTGAGTACAGCGCAACAATTGCAGATGTAGTTGGTTTATCAGTACTTAACCTAAATCCAGAAGAGGAAGAGTCAACACCATCACGAAAAGATGCTTCTGTTGCTAGAGGATATTTATCACAACTTAATTCTCAATTAATAAATACAGGAATACTTGTGGATGGACAAGAGAAGTTTTTAAACGAGGGCCTTCAGGGATTAGCATTCTTAGAAACTGCATTAGAGCAACAACTATGGGAGGTATCTTATGAGGAAATTGCTGATTCAACATTTGGCGGAGACTTAGATGCAGCAAAAAGAGCGGTAGGACTATTCAATGCTTACTGTGCAAGGTGTCATACAGCAGGTTATTCTGCCGGGGTTGCTTATACTAAAAAAATTGCTTCTGGTGGTTTAGGCCCAGCACTCAGGAACGGAAGAGCAAATATACAATTCAAATCTAGAGATGACATGATAGATTTTATTATTAATGGTTCCGTAAATGGAAAAGGTTACGGTGTAAATGGTGTTGGTGGAGGAAAAATGCCAGGGTTCGGAGCAGTATTACCAGAATCTGACATTGCATTAGTGATAGACTACTTAAGAGGAATGGGGCCAGATGCGTGACATAATGAGATCGCTACTTTCAGCGAATCTAACTATTACCGGGATAATAATGTTCATAGGTTCCCTTGTAGTATTCTTCGGGTCAACTTTATTAATCACTGCAACAAACTTAGGTAAAAGACTTGGCTTTCTAGTTGTAGGTGCTGCAACATTTGGATGGGGAATAATTAACTCAATCTTATTTGTACTTTATGCTCCACGAGGTCCAAAACCTGCAGAGATAGAGGGATTAAATGCTTTTGAAATTAGAATTCTTCCACTTACTTTTCTTATCGGCTCAACCATTCTTTTTGTAATGTTTGTACTTGCTTTAAATAGGTATGAACAAGAGAAAATTGAGTTCGAAAATACAGCTGAATAAATAACTATAAACACCTCAACTCTATAATTAAGTTATGGAAGAAATTGTAGATATTATCGTATCAGTAGCTCGAATAGTTATTCTTGGTCTAATTATTTTTAGACTTTTTAGGATTTTAAGACCTTTCGAAAAGGGTCTAATTGAAAGATTTGGAAAGTACAACAGAGAAGCAAAACCAGGACTAAACATTGTCATTCCTTGGATAGAGAAACTTATCATTGTTGATATGCGTGAGCAGGTTATTGATGTTCCACCTCAAGAAGTTATTACTAAAGATAACGTAACAATTACTGTTGATGCAGTCATCTATTATGAACCAACAGATCCTAAAAAACTTGTATACAACGTTGGAGACTTCATTACAGCTGCTACAAAGTTAGCCCAAACAAACTTAAGGAATGTTGTTGGTGACCTTGAGTTGGATGCTGCCCTTACTTCAAGAGAAACAATTAACACACAACTTAAACTTATTCTTGATGAAGCAACTGATAAATGGGGTACAAGAGTAGTTCGAGTTGAGATTCAAAGAATTGATCCACCTCAAGATGTTCAGGACGCAATGAACAAAGTTATGAAAGCAGAGAGGGATAGAAGAGCTGCTGTTACTGAAGCAGAAGGTGAAAAGAAAGCCGCAATTTTGACTGCTGAAGGTGAAAGAGAGTCACAGATTTTATCAGCACAAGGTGAGGCAGAAGCTCTCAAAGCTGTAGCTGATGCACAGAAGTATGAAAAAATTGCAGTTGCAGAGGGTGAAGCTGAAGCCATTGAACAAGTATTTAATGCGATTCATAAAGGAAATCCATCCAATGAACTTATTGCAATTAAGTATCTTGAATCATTAGAAAAAATAGCAGACGGTAACGCAACCAAGATATTCCTACCAGCTGACATGTCAGCTACACTCGGAAGTATTGGTGCAATATCAGAACTTTTTAAAGAAGATAAAGATAACTCAGAAAAACTTGCTGACGAATAAATAAAAACCTATTAAAAGTAGGGATACACCACTTACTTTGTTTATAAAGTCCTTAGTTGTTTCAGATGAATTCTTAAAAAAGAAGTCACTTGTATAGGCATATGTAATATCTGCAATAAAATTAATTAAAATGGTGATAAGCCCAAGATAAATTAGGCTCAAAAAATATCCAGACTCCGCTGTCATGTAAATTGGCAGAACAGTGAGATAAAAAACCCACATTTTTGGATTAAGTAGATTTACTTGAAAGCCTGTCAAAAAAGCAGAGCTGTTAGTTACCTTTTCTTTTGTAGAGCTTTTCGATGTCACTGTTTGGAAACCTTTGAAAATAATATAAATAGAACCCACAAAATAAATAACATTAATCATGACTGGTACAGTATTGACGAGAAGACTGACAACTAATGCTGAGACTACAGTTATTCCTATAGCTCCAGTAGCAGCACCTAGAGCTACTTCAAAACCCTTTCTTCTAGAGTGTTGGACTGATTGGTTAACCACTAGGGCAATAATCAATCCTGGACTAAAAGCAACACTCAGTTGGATTATTAAAAAGGGAAGTAACACAGAAGAACTAATCACACAAGTTCAATGCACGAAATTAAGATTTACTCTTTTTGAGGGCAGGTACTCCCAGAACCATCTCTACTTCAAGATCTTTATACTCTTCTGCTATTTGATTACCAATAATTATTAATAACTCAAGTGTAGATTCTTTCTTACCTGCATTTGCACCAAATGTTCTAGGAGCATCTGTGTATTGCTTTTTAATATTATTAAATAATTCAGTAGATTCTGTTTTATTAAAATTATCAGAAATCATTTTTTTAGTTATTGATTCAAAACTTTTTCTTTGTCTTCTTGGAAGGTTAAATTTCATATCAACATACTAACTAATTATTGATTCTTATTTGCAGCGAGACCTTATATTCTTCTGAATATTTAACAGTATCTAATTCAGTAAAATTAAATTTTTCATGAAAAAGAAATGATGGGATATTCTTAGCTGGTAGAAGATTTATTTCAGCTGTTAAGTGGGAAATACTATTCATTTCGGCAAATTTAACGACTTCTTCATAAAGTCTCGACCCTATAGATCTTTTCCTATAATTTTTATCAACAGCGATTCGGTCAATATATAAAAAATTACTCACACGTTGACTAATTTCATTAAAATTTTTATGTTCTAAGTCACTCATATAAGAGTTTGTTGTTTTTGTATCTTGGAAAGAGATAACAAATCCAACAACTTTATCATCAATAACTGCACATAAATTATAATCTGAGTTCTCCCATGAGTTTTGAAGCTCTTCAAGTGTTAAAGTTCCAACTTCTGGAGTATTTTCTTGATTAATTCTGTGACACTCTACTAAGTTTTCGGTTTTTATGTTGATTATTTTCATTTGATACTCATAAAATTATACATTGTGTGTATAAAATGTTAAATTAGTCATATGCAAGATACTACTGTACTAATGAGCTCACCTGAATATTTTAAAGTTAAATATTCTATAAATCCTTGGATGGTCGAGGGTGTGAACGTAGATTTAGATTTAGCAAAACAGCAATGGGACAATCTTAAATTAACAATTGAAAAAGCTGGAGCAATGGTAGAAGTAGTTCCTCCAAATGAAAATTATCCCGACCTAGTCTTTACTGCAAATTCAGGAATAATAAATGAAAAGAGAGTTTTAATTGCAAATTTTAAATTTAAAGAAAGACAAGGAGAGGAAGAGATTTACTCTAATTGGTTCAAAGAAAACGGATATTCAGTCTCAAGAATTCCATCAGAATTTAAATTTGAAGGAAGAGGCGACGCATTTGTTTTAGGGGATTATCTTGTTGGATCTTATGGTATTAGAAGTGATAAAGAAGCTCTTCTATATATAGCAAATGAGTTTGGGCTTGAGCCAAAAATTGTAGAGTTAGCTGACCCCAAGTTTTATCACCTTGATACTTGTTTTCAACAACTTCCAACCGAAAATAAAGATGCAATTTTTTATCCAAAAGCATTTAAAGATGAATCTCTTTCAGAATTTTCAGATCTTTTTAATTTAATTCCAGTTTCTGAGGAAGATGCAAACAAATTAGCATGCAATGCTGTAGTGATTAATGATACGGTTATTTTTCCTTCTGAAGATATTGAGGTAATGGAGAAAGTTCGTGAACTTGGGCTCAATGCAGTAGCTGCGGATGTTTCAGAATTTCTTAAATCTGGTGGTGCATGCCAGTGTCTTGTAATCACATTAAAATAAAAATATGATTCTTAAAGCTATTTTGTGGCCAATAAAAAAAGTGTTGCTTTTTCCAATAAAAATTCTCTTTTATGGAACACTGCTTTTTATTGTTGGAATTTTATTTTTTCAATACAGAGCTGACTACGATGTAGACGTAAGCCCCCTTAGTGTTGCTGAATATGAAAATTGCATAAATGTAATTGATGATTATGACCTCACAATAAATTTACTCTCTGAGTATGTTGAAAAACTAGATAGTCAACAACAATCATTTCTGTATAGTTACCTTCCAGATTCATTCGGTGTCTTAACAACGCCTCAAGAGATTACCGAAGATGATTTTCAAAATGTCAGAACATTTTTAAAGAACTATCTTCAAGCCGGAAGATTTCCTGGTTTTGGAGGCAAAGCCTTAGCTCCTCAGGCTGCAAGTCTGTGTCGAGATGGGTTAAGTTAAATCTTCAACACTTGCATTAGTTAACCTAACAAGTGTTTCAGGAGAAAGAAAAAATTTACTTACTCTGTTACCACCACCAATAAATACCTTTTCTCTAGTCATAACATTTTTATCGATATAAATTTTGATATCTTGACGTAGCCCAAGTGGACTTATTCCTCCATAGGTTTGTTGTGTTAATAATTCGGCTTCTTCCCTAGAGGCAAAGCTGAGTTTTTTTGAATTTAATACAGATTTTCCTTTATGGTTAACATCTAATCTATCAATGCCGAGAACACAAAATAATGCATAAAACTCCTCGGGTTTTTTAGACTTTATCAGTATCGCATTACATGAATCCTCAATTTTATAACCATAATGATCACAAAAGCTTTGGGTGTCAGAAAAAGCATCTTCACATTCAAATATTTCAAGTTCATCTTGATTATCTTGATAAAGATTTACAACAGTTTTATGAATATCCACCATAGGAATAATGATATCTGTTTTTTTTATGTAAACTTCTTTTATGGAATTTAAAACAATAATTGAACCATTCAAAATTAAGTCAGTCGAACCACTAGCAATAACTACCCCAGAACAAAGAAAAGAATTCCTTGAGAGAGAAAGCTGGAATCTTTTTGGTCTTCAGTCTCAAGAGGTAACAATTGATTTATTAACTGATTCAGGAACTGGTTCAATGTCCTCTGAACAATGGGCTGCAATAATGAGAGGGGATGAAGCATATGCTGGTTCACACTCATGGCAGAGATTTAATGAGGTAGTTTCAGATTTAACTGGTTACAAACACATTATTCCAACTCACCAGGGAAGAGCAAGCGAGAAAATTCTTGCAACCATTACCGTAAAAGAAGGTGATATCATACCTAGCAACAGTCATTTTGACACAACAAGGGCAAACTTTGAAGCTGCACTCGCAACACCAGTAGATTTATTATGTGAAGAGGGACTTGATTTACTTGCACCTTCACCATTCAAAGGCAATATAGATTTAAACAAACTGGAAGCATTGCTTGCAGGTGAAGATAATGAAAAGATTCCATTCGTATTAATGACGATCACTAACAATACAGGTGGGGGTCAGCCAGTCTCTATGGAGAACCTAAAAGCCGTTAAGGCTCTGTGTGAAAAATATAATAAAATGTTTTTACTTGATGCATGTAGATTTGCTGAAAATGCCTGGTTTGTAAGTCAAAGGGAAGACTCATATAAAGATGTTGAAATTAGA
>Ga0181603_10001638_pt1 | contig 18516 bp, 14 predicted proteins | sample 041ome_13_FD_148633 | JGI IMG/M metagenome (GOLD analysis project Ga0181603, IMG submission 148633) | Coastal salt marsh microbial communities from the Groves Creek Marsh, Skidaway Island, Georgia - 041409US metaG (spades assembly) | ecosystem: Environmental > Aquatic > Marine > Intertidal zone...
AAAAAACTGGTGTTGAAAATAACGCAGATGACGACGTACATGTATGCTCTGTTGTTGTCCCAACTATGGGTGATAGTGTTTCGGAAGGGGTAATTGCAGCTTTAAGTTCAAAACCTGGGAAGAATGTGAAAAAGGACGAGTTGATAGCGCAAATTGAAACCGACAAAGTCACAATTGACGTTCGCTCTCCAGATTATGGTTGTTTTGTAAAGTATCTCGTGCAAGAGGGCGAAACTGTGTCTGCTGGGGACATCATAGCTCAGATACAACCGATTTTGGGAATATCTGAGGATGAAGTAATAACTGAAGTTAGTTCCGAGAGTTCTTCACCCATTTCCCTTCCTTCCACTTTAACACTTGAACCATACCAAACTGAATCCCGAGGTGAAAGCAGAGTGAAAATGAGCCGCTTGCGAATGCGAGTTAGTGAACGTTTAAAGTCTGCTCAGAACACTTATGCCATGCTTACCACATTCAATGAAATTGATATGACCAATGTTATGAACATGAGAAAAAGATACAAGGATCAATTCAAGGTAAAATATGGGGACAAACTTGGGTTTATGAGTACGTTTGTAGCAGCGAGTGCACGAGCATTGCGAGAAGAAAAAAGTGTGAATGCAGTGATAGAGAACGATGAAATAGTCTTCAAGAATTTTGTTGACATTTCTGTGGCAGTCAGTTCTCCAAAGGGTCTAGTTGTTCCTGTTCTACGCTCGGCTGACAAAATGACTTTTGCGCAAATTGAGTTTGAAATTGGTAGATATGCAAAGAAAGCTAATGCCGGTACCTTGTCCATAGATGAGATGACCGGTGGAACATTTACAATTTCAAATGGTGGAACTTTTGGTTCGCTTTCGGGAACTCCAATTATTAATCCACCTCAAAGTGCAATACTGGGAATGCATTCTATTGTTCACCGTCCTGTCTGCATAGGTCCGCAGAATCTAATCGTAGCTAGACCTATGATGAATGTTGCTCTTACCTACGACCATCGATTAATTGATGGAAGAGAAGCCGTTTCTTTCTTGAAAATAATTAAGAATAATGTCGAAGATCCACTTCGTATGTTGGCAGAACTTTGAGAACTAGAATTGTGGGATAATATGGAGATATTTTATTTTCGATATGAAAGGCCATAGCTTGTAAAATTGACACTGTGGACTGTATCTATGTAAAGCGAGTTTATTCATGATTGTGTCAGCTGGCACCTATATCACCGATATAACTAACCTCAACAGACTGCTCTTTGAAAGCTAACTTCTAAACTATCAGGAAAGTTATACTTGTAACTCTCGTGTCTGCTTGCAATAACCTTTGACTACTTATACTTCTAAGAGTTTGTTTTTGGCAAAATACTTTGGTGTACCCACACGAGAGGATATATGTACCAATGGAATCCTACAGCCAAAATACCGAAAAAAATACAAAAAAACAACCACGTGAACTTATGTTCAACACGTGATCCAATCCATATCCATACTGTTATAAATCGATTTCGCGCGATAGCGTCGCCCCCGCGAGGCCACCGGAAGCAAGTTCAACGCAGTTGTCCCCTCTGGGAAGAGCCCCCGGAGGGAATACTTGACATCTTATTGTGCGCGCTAGTTTTTTTTCTTTTTTTTGGTATTTTATTATTATTTTACAAAAGAAAATTCGCCGTGCGCTTGGTTCATTGTAAAAGCTTAAAACCTTACAAGCCTGAACAAAAGGAAAGGTGTTGCTCATTTAATTTGCACTTCATCAGTCGTCAGTGTGCAAATGGTATCTCATACTTCGCGCTGACTCTGGCAACGAGAAGACGAAATTAATCATCGATCAGGGCCGTTTTATTGACTTGCATGTTCATTCAATTGTGAGGAATGGTATTTATCAAGGGTGTTTTTACAAATTCAAAGTCAATTTGTCGTCTTGTCGTGAGTTCAGCGGAAAAGAAAAAACAACACACGACTGCCTTTCCAAAAAGTCCTTCCAAATGGAACACGTCCCTGGGCAAGACATGCTCAACAGCTTATGAGCGTTTCTCTTTAAAGGGAGTCAGAGCGGAGTTGTACCATCCACGAAGGAGGATTTTCTTGTTTGAGTTGGCTCTAGTCTGCTTTGATGAAAGTGCTGCGTGCGCTTTTACCCTTCAGAGTGGACAAGCTGAAAATCAAAACAGTGTGCGTTACAAAGGTAAGGATTGGAGCGTGATCCTTCCGGATTTTTATCAGAGAGTTGCATTATACTCCAATAATGAAGGAAGTGTAAATACTTGCGAAAAGTGTGGAAAAGTAGGAAATTTTAGTATGTCAGCGTCTGAGAGTCCTTTACTTGCTCGCTTTAGTTCACAAAGTGGGGGAACTGATATTACCATCAGTACTATAGGTACCAATACTCTTAAATTATCTCTTTTGCAGACAAATAATATCGAAGAACTTGGTTCCCTCGATTCTACGTCTGCATTATTTTTACCTTCCAGTGCAAAAATTGAGGGTAGTTGCATACGCACATCCAGCAGGATGAAAACTTTTTATTCATGGGATTTCACATACGGAAAACAAAGAGTTCTTCTAACGGTTATTTTTTGTCTTTCATCCACACTTATAACTAATAGGTTTTCATTCACAGGCCACTGTTAATTTTGGGAAGGTAATTTTATTGGGTTGCTCTTGTGAAAGAAAGGATTGGCAAAAGTATGAAAAGAGTTTTCACAAGATATCAGAAAGTTTTGAAGTTGGACGTGATATCTGACTATCAGTTCGCGTTATTTGAATAGTTAATTTCCATGGTGTGAGTCGCATTCAAGCGAAAGCCCTGCAACCCCATTAATGCAGTTGAAGCCTCACCAGCGCATCGAAACTCGACTGAAGCTAGACCTGGTTTCTCTGAATCTGTTTTAACGTTTTGAAAACCTGGGAATTGTTTGAATAAAAGTGATAGCATTTGATCTGTGGTGGCTTCTGCTCATAAGAAAGTAAATCCAAGACACTTCGGGATATAATTTAGTGAAACCTGGCAATCCCTTAATAGAAAGTATAGCACTTTTCGTTGTCTCGTCACGTTCTCTTTTATCTTCTTCTTTACTTTCCTTACCAACTCCTACTCCAATACCATTTTTTTTAGTTGTAGTGATACTGGAAGAAGGAGTGCGCTTCATTTTCCGAGCTGACTTGAATGAGTAACTCTTTGATCTTTCTTTACTCGACGGAAACTTCAGGGCAAAAGCTATGTTCTGTGAGGAAGTTATCAAAAAAATATAGAAGAAACGAAAAGTTGAGAACCATAGGCTTGCTGTAGAAAGGTAAACCCTGAAGAACACTAAACGCATTGGCTGCAGAGTGAGAATCACTGTATTCAATCCAGGCCTGGCCTCTTAACTTATATCTTTTAGACGCAAAGATATCCGAAATCTTTCCGCATTGAGAAAACACGGCGAAAAGAGCCTTGCGGAGTTCTGCTTTTGAGCGATTAAAAGTGTATTTAAGAGTTTGAGTGAACTTACCGTTGACAGCGACTCTCTCATTTAAATTACTGATATACAGTGTCGTATTGTCTTTACAGTTTTCCATCCTATGGAAGCTTTCTAATAACTATGTAAAAAGTACAAGTAGTGACTAGTTATGGCCGTGGAAATCAAGCTCAGTTATTAAGCCCTCTAACCGCTATCAGTACGCGAAAATTACGGCAGCGCAAGTTTTGCAGAGTATAGTGTTTTTTTATGACGAGCGCACTTCTTGGGTGAACTTTGTCGTTTAGCGGGGGAGATAGAAATTTTTATTTTTAGAAAACATGAAAACTTACAACGTACAAGAAGCATACAAACGAGTGCTCGTTTGTCTCGGCTCCGGTCCGGTTGGTGTAGGATTTTTTTCTAATAAAAATGGCAAAATTATACCTCAACCCCACAACATACTTCCAACCCCCCTAAAACCCTTGTAAAATTCGCGATTTTTTTTTGTTAAAGCACCCTAATATAATAATATCCCCTCGGATGCCCAGAGTAAACAACCAAGGGCTCCTTTTTTAGTAAGATTTTTTTTGTATTGGTACGCGTACTTTATGCATATCGAATCGAACGAACACTGTCGGGTATACTCGTACTCTCGTAGGTGAAAAAAATATGAACAAGGTAAAGTCAGATGGGGACAAGACAACAACGCTGCAGAGTGACTCCGGTGCGTTGAACTTATTTTTCGTAGAAGAGAACACGTGGTGACATGTTAAGTGGTTTGCTTATTAGTTGACATTGTAATTGTTAATTGAAGACCGGAACCCAGTCCGTTTCACGTGCAAGAAGAAGAAGTTTTTGGAAAGAAAGTTACTATGCCTTCTCCCGCAGTCTGTTCATCCCTCCACATTTTGAACGAGAACTATAAGGTACTTTTATCCCGTGACTGGCGAGGAGATGTATCGGATTTTTGTATCCAACGTTTCATTTCACTAATGAAAGGATCGTGTAATGAACAGTCTCGTGTCCCCATTATTAATGATACCGAAACCAAAACAACTTATGTTTATGTGAAGGCTAATGGTTTATATTTCATGTGTACTTCCAAGTTTGAGAAGAATATGTTAGCCCTTTTCACTTTTCTGCATGAATTATTGAACATATTTACATCATATTTTGGTAATTTAGAGGAGGAGAGTATTTTAGATAACTTTGTTGTGATTTATGAGCTACTAGATGAAGTCATAGATAATGGTTACCCCCAGTTCACAGAAGCAAGTATTCTAGGAGAATATATTAAGACAGATGCTCACAAGCTTGTTAAGGAAAAAGCTCCGTCCTTGATTACAGATGCTATTTCGTGGCGAAGTGAGGGTATAATGCACAAAAAAAATGAAATTTTTCTTGATGTTATTGAGCAGTGTGATCTTATGATAAGTTCAAAGGGAACAGTTGTTAATGCAGAAGTACGAGGCTCACTGAAGTTACGTACTTTGTTATCAGGTATGCCCGAATGCAAATTGGGACTAAATGATCGTCTAAAACTTGGTAAAGAGCACATGTCTCCAGACATTGTACTTGAAGATATGAAGTTTCACCAATGTGTTCAGTTATCCCAGTTTCAGGAAGACAAAACAATCTCCTTCATTCCCCCTGATGGTATTTTTGAACTCTTGTCGTATCGTCTGACAAATATCAATATTGAACCACTAATTTGGTGCGAGATGAAGATGAAAGAATCTAGTGCTACACGAATTGAGTATGATATCAAGATAACGAGTCAATTTAAGGAAAAACATACAGCTAATAACATTACTGTTAAAATACCTGTGAGAAGTGATGTAATATCTCCAGAAATTAAATGTGAAGCTGGTTCCATTACATACTCTCCTGAGATGGAATCGTTGATTTGGATCATGAAATCGCTACCTGGAGGAAGATCGGAGTGTGCGAGAATAAAATTAAGTTTTCCTTCAGTCGTGGAAGAGAGAAAGATGACAGTCACTTCTCCTATTTTGAGCGTTGACTTTGAGATCCCATACTTTACCATTAGTGGTGTACAAGTGAGATACCTGAAAGTTTCTGAAAAAAGTGGATACCAAGCATTGCCATGGGTACGGTACACAACAAAATCTGGATCTTATAATTTTAGGACATAGATGATCACGAGTAAATATACTAACCAATAATAGTAATATACTGGTATTTTACCTCAAGACACCTCAAAATTGAAGAAGAAAATATTTGAAAAAATGCCTACTTGTATGTGAATAAGTTTGGAAAAATCTTCAAAAAGGTTGTGTAAGTACTATAGAAAGATCCTTTACTCTGCGCACTTAGTACAGAAGAAGGGCGGCGAGAAAAAGGTCGGCCTCTCCGATTGACACTGTTCTTGCTCAGTTCACAACTACTAGATTATAGCTTCATCAAGGTTATTTTCATTTTTAGAGGAAGTCTAAACTCTGATTCCAAAAATAGAAATAAGTTTATACAACAATTTGCTAGACACTCTATTCTAATACCTGATACGCAAAAGAGCAAAAGACAATGGTAAAAGAACAACTCAATGAGATTAGAGAAGAATCAGTGAAACATGAATTGTGTCATCATGATGCTATTTATTGCAATAGGAATTCCATTGGTCACGATGGACGAGCTGCAGAAATTAAGAATAACATAATACAAAAGAGGATTGGCCGTCCTCGGGCAAAGAGTTTATTTAGTTCTATATTCACTCATTCATATGACAAAAGAAATCACATGCATCCCAAGCTCTTATCTGTTGACATTGCTGCATATGGATTAGGATGGAAGGAGAGTGAGAAGTGCCTTGCACTTTTTTTCCTGTTAAATTTCTGTATTTCATGGGGTATTCTTATTTCTTTTGATGAAGGTTCCAAATTATTTCATTTTGACCATTCATACTGGGCCAAACTCCTCACCCAAAATTGTTTTTTCTTACTTGTATTTAGCATATGTGGCTTTTCCGTAGTCACATGTGATTGGAAGGACAGCTATTCACGCAAAAGCTGTCATGTTGTGATGTACCTTACTCCACTCCTTGTTCACTTGATTTGGCCTTCAGGTGAAGCCAAATTGCCAGGTATCTGGGAAATGAGCTGGACTGTGTGGTTTCAGTTTGTTCCATTCTTGTTTTTTATGAAACCACTTCGCCGTTCTAGTGCTATTTTGATGCTTTCATTCAGAGCGATAGACAGGGCTCAGGATAGACCATACACACTCGGGTGGATACTATCTCAATTAGTTGCAAGCTACGTGGTTATAATTTGTTTATATTCCTATCTTTCTATGAGAAAAGGATTACCAAACGAGGCTGGAAAGTTAGTACTGGTTCCAATAATTGTAAATGTTTTTGGAGACGGTCTAGCCGAACCCATAGGTGTGCGTTTTGGCCACCATAAATATAGAGCGAAAGCACTATGGTATGACGGGAAATGCTGTTCTGGAAATTTTCATCGATCATATGAAGGAAGCGCCTGTGTGTACTTCATCACACTTTTCTCATTATTTTTTTTTGAGAATACTCTTTCCTCAAAACAGTTTGTAGCTCTGCTGTTTCTCTTACCACCTATAATGACTTCAGCAGAGGCATGGGCTCCACATACATGGGATAATCCTTTCATAACACTGATGGGCACCCTAACTATTTTTATAGTATATGAACTGGTTTGATAATTGTTCAATCATAAAGTACAGTACAGTGGTACCAAGGTATTTTCTATATTTATTTACTTTTTTGCTCTTCAATTACCGTATGCAGGACATACGATTTGGTATAAATATATGAAATAACTTCTCATTCTGTTTTTTGTTTTTGTTGGTCTTGCAATACTCATGAAGATCCGTAGATTTTAGAAATATTGATTCACTATTCATTTTCGTAAATCTCCCAAATCAAGCCCTTGTGTGCAAAAAGTACAATGTGCTTGTTGAATTATATTCACGAGTCTCTAAAGAGTATTCTGAGACAATGACTTACAAACTGAGTAATAGAAATCACTCGCATCGCTCTGATGAGGTATAGGAGATAATACCAGACCAAACTTCCAGTAAGAATCGTCAATCTGAGCATCTTTGTGCACAGAGGGACTCCAGCTATCATCACCTCCAACCCCCATATGAACATGATCAAGGTGAACCTCAACATATTTACTTTTTACTAATTCATCCTGATGTTTTGCCTTCGTAAGTTCTTCTACTGAGTAGTTCGAAATTGATATTTGTAAGAGGGATGGATTTTGTGCAGATACAAAAAAACCATGTGTCTTATCACTTCTGGGACTCAATCTAAGCCAACGGACATCAGATCTACCGCCATTTTCACTAGGAAATATGTAAGGAACGTGGAGTTCCTTGACTGTGCTCTTATATCTACCAACAAATGCAGACTCTTTTCTATCTAAATAGCACTCATGTTTTCCTCTACCATACCATTCAACTCCTTGCAGTTCATTTGAACATGCCATGGAAATACCGATTCTAGCAACAGGTGGCAGATTTGCAACTTTTTGCACCGTAACATCGAAAAAGATTATACCAGAAGGTTTTACACTGTACTCCATCACTACGTTCATCTTGGGATTTGAGTCTTCACCCCTACGAACTACCCAACAGTGAAAACTGATATTGAAATTCCCGTTTGAATCAAACGAATAATGCATACCTACAGAATCTGTATTTCTAGCTAAAACAAAATTTTCCATCTCAGCATTTTTCCATCGATTTACATACGAGAATACTTCACCACCATAGTCATTATCAATGGGAGCACGTACAAAGTTTGGAGAAGGTCCAGAAAATACCAGTATCTTATTATCCATTGAAATCGTTGAAATGCACCCGAACCTCTCTCCAGATTTAAAAAATCCAACGTGCATACCAGAAGTACTTTCTAGAGCAATCGTTTCGTGATTTTGATGCACAATCTGTAACTCATATTTTCCCACCGACAGCATTTCTTCCTTTTTCTTTACTGGCTTCTTGCGTAAAGGCATTGCGATCTGTTCCTGTGCAACTAAGTGCCCCTTTGGAGCCCATGACAATGATTCTTTCAGTTCTACCAAGAATTCTATCCAACATTCCTCAATTTGAAGATTTTCTGTGAAGTTTCCTAGATTTGGCAGTTCTTGTCTCCAGGGAATAACACATTCTGAATTTGCCAAAACTGTAGGTAAATTCAAAATACCTCTTATAACTCTTCTATCGTGATCAAATTTTACTTTCCAAAGAATATTAAAACTATCCAGCCCTACAAAAGAAAAGTTATTTTTGATTTTCAAATTTCCAGTTGCAAAGTCAACTGAAATTTTGACTGGTTGTTGCAAGTACTTGACTTCATGAATAGAAGGATGAGGTGATCTATCTGGGAACAGCAATCCGTTTATACAGAACTGTGCATCATTTGGGCAATCTCCAAAATCACCACCATAGTTCCATGATCCTGAACTTCGCTGTTCACTATTTAGTCCTTGATCAATGAGGTCCCAAATGAATCCGCCTTGTACTGAAATACTTTGCCTGAAACACTTCCAATATTTATGAAGACCACCATTACTATTTCCCATGGCATGAGAATATTCACATAAAACTACAGGTCTGTTCTTCCGATCAGAGGACCCCATAAGTAAACACGTTTCTACTCGTGCATACATAGGACAAATAATATCAGTACATAAAGTTCGCGCACCACCTCCCTCGTACATCAAAGGACGTGTTGAGTCATAGCTGCGAACCCATTCTGACATTTTTTTATGATTTCTTCCACAACCTGATTCATTCCCTAAAGACCAGATTATTATAGAGGGATGGTTTTTATCTCGCTGAACCATTCTAGATGTTCTAGAGAGGAAAGAACTATACCAAGATTCGTCATTAGATAAGTATGGCGTCGAATGCATGAGTATCTGAAATCCATGGGTTTCAATGTTTGCTTCATCTACTACATAGATACCATACTCATCACACAAATCATAGAAATGGGGGTGATTAGGATAATGAGCAGCCCGCACAGCATTGAAATTGTATTTTTTCATCAATTTTATATCCTTCAGCATCATCGCTTCACTGATCGCTTTACCTCTCGCAGGACAGTGCTCGTGTCTATTCACACCTTGAAATATAATTGGGACACGATTCAAACGAAATTGTTTATTACCAACTTCAACTGTGCGAATACCCAGCCTGCATGACTCGCAATCGATTACTTTTCCTGCATAGCTCAGTGAAATTATGAGAACATATAAGTATGGAATCTCTGCCGACCATAAAGAAGGGTTTTCCAGCTTTATTCTACAACGTAGCGTATGTTTCTTCCTGATCGATATTGAATCTTGAAGATTACACCCATAGTCAATAACCTCCGCATTTTCGCTGACTTCTAGCTCAGCAGAGCAAACCGGGGCATCGTTATCATAAATTGCTGCCCTACATTCAATTTTACTATTCTGTTTCATAATAGAATCTGGACTTCGACAATCGCTCAATTGTACAAGAATTTCAATTTCAGCTCTATTCTGTGAAGTGTTGTAAGGAACAGTCGTTGTATAAACAAAGTCAGATATGTGTAAGGCTGGTTTATTATACAGAAAAACATCACGATATATCCCACTTAACCACCACTGATCTTGATCCTCGAGATAACTACCATCACACCATCTCATGACCTGTACCGCAAAAAAGTTTTTACCCGCTTTCAGACTATCTGTTATGTCAAACTCTGCAGGTAAGCGACTATCTTGCGAATACCCTATAAAGTTCCCATTAACCCAAATATAAAATGCTGAGTCGACACCTTCAAAAACAATAAATGTTCTACTATCGTTAGAACTCCATTTTTCAGGTATCTCAAAAATGCTTTGGAAACAACCTGTTGGGTTTTGTCTTGTATTCCCATCGAGTTTGGATGTATCCCAGATCCACTCTTTTAATAGACTAGTTGAACTTGTTTCCAACCCTGACAATTTATTCGGCGTGCTCCACACTCCTTCACGATGGATGAATGGTGGATCCAATGGAAAAGGATAGGTGAAATTAGTGTAAATTGGAACATCATAACCTTGACATTCCCAATTCGATGGAATATCAATATTATCCCAGCCTTTTGAAAAGCTATTATTCCACTCATAGAACTTAGACGGCACTTGCTGAGGAGAATCTACCAGTTTGAAGCTCCATAAGCCATTCATAGAAATTGAGTTTGATAAATTTCTCCTCGCAGAATAGTTCCCACTCATTTTCCAGAACGTTTGAGCTTCAGACGGACCAGAAAAGGCATACAAAGGCGTGTGAGAGTTTCTTCTATTTCTTGCAACAACTGTCTGGTTCTCCCAATCATAAGTTTCAGATACCTGTTGAGAAATTTTAAGCTATGCGAACAAAGATTAACATGACTTACGAAAGCAGGCTGTCGCCAGTAGAGGTTGAAAAGTATGTCGTACATTCTTTCAAAGAAATAAATTACTTTATTGCAACCACGCAATCGCCACGCCCAAGCTGTGTAGAGACGTACAAATTGAGAAGTTCCAAACACATCGATGAAAGTATAGAATGACATGCTTTCACACAGTTAGCAAACTATAACGACAAGTAAATAAGCGATTATATTAAATTATCGCGTTCTGCACACGAGAGTGGCACTGCAAAATTATTAGAAGTTTCATTGGCTTTTAAGCTTAAGAACAAGTGTATAGTGAAGAAACGTGCCTACTGAGGTTTGAATTTTTTTTCTTTCACACTTTCAAATTGTAAAGAATCTTAAATTCGTAATTCGTGAAGACCAGCAAAAAAAACATATAAAAAATTAAAAATAGGTGTCAACGCTAAAAAAAACTAAAAAGGGATACGAGTCACTCCTAAGAGAACTACGGAACTATCAATAATTCAATATATAGCTTACTTGCTTACAGAGGCTGAGTGAGTAGAGGAATATAATATCCAAATTCGTATTGTAGGCTCAGGAATCGCGCGCAACTGCTTTCACTCTCTTCCGAAGAAAAAAGCTTTTGGTTGTGTTACTTAGATCAGATAAAGATTTCACCTTCAGCGGTTAATTACTGCATCTGCGAATAAGTAATAGTTGTTTCGGACATTGTCATTATGTCTTTGATGAATAAAGAACGTACTGGTGTCGGTTTGAGCAGACTAATATTTCTAATTCGAAAAAGCTCAAAATCTATACAGTTATTCTGTGAAGTTACGAGAGTGTATTTCGATATCAAAACAAAGTCAATTTCATTCACTGAAGGATTGATGAAGTTGAAAGAGATCCTGATTGAAAATACAATTTTATTGGATGTAGCTTTTCTGGACATAAAGGCTAACAATCAGATTAAACTTCAAACTTTCAAGAGCAAGACCGTGCACGACTCGGACTTTTTACAACAGGCTGATGATGTTTTAGCAACAGCAGGTATAAATCCGGACGAAGAGTCCTCCTTCTTAGTCCAGTTGCAGCATAACACGCAGCATGTCTCAATTAAAGATACAGCTCTTAAACAGAATAAAGAATATATAAGGGTGAGGCATGTGATAGCGTCTAGAGTCAAAGAAAATATTTGCATACAAAACCCGAGGGCAGAGTGGGTCATCAATGATGCCATGCATAATTACTTGAAAATTTTAATCACAATGCTAGTAGCACAGGCTAGGAAAAGGAGAATTGGTTCTCAGCACGTGTTTACTTCGTTTCTTAAGAGCACAGTTTCCCCAAAAGCTCTAGTTCGAGTTGCCAATAGTCGAAATGAAGTAAAAAAGAAAACACGAGAAGAATCAGAAAGAAAGGTTCTTCTGAAAGTAGGAGAAGCCTTAACAAAACGGAAGAAGGATGTGTCCGCAGAATTCTCCTCCATGGAGCAGAAAGTTGCAAAAGTGTTACAACAAGAGGAGGAAAGGGTCCAAGCACATGCTGCTAATCAAGCAACAAGAACGGCTTTCGGGGGGGATGCAAAGTATATGAAATGGCAAAGTAAGGTGCAAGAACAAAACATTATCATGGTGAAATCTAATTTTAAAGAGAATCTTGTTCGGGATACAATCCCTCCCTCAGGTTTTGGTAACAATGCGCGGAGTGTGTGCATTCGGGACTTATTACTAGTTTTCAAGCAAAACAAGAAGAAATTTGCAAAGAATTATCATGGCTTGAATTTGACCGATTAGATTAGCATATATTGACGCTTCAGCCTTTTGCATGGAATTAAATTGTGCACATTTTAATTAAAAGTATATTTCATATTGAAACATTGGTCCATGAAGTATTTCATATTCATTAAGGCATATTATATCCTCTGGTGGGTGAGATAAAAAGTTAACGCTCACCACAGCAAACTTGGTTCAAAAGTTATGATTGAACCAAACAGGAAGTGTTGCATTACGAGGAAGTTGCCGAGACACTCTGCCTAATAATTTCAGTCGAGACAATCCTAACATATAGCTCAAATTATACACCTTAAACATTTTTAAAAGTCCCGAATTTATCTTTTTCCAGGTTGGGAGAAAACTTATATCATACAATATAGGAGCTGTTTCCGAAAGCGGACCATTCTTCATCTGTATAGATTTAATCAGCGAAATTTCTCTAATGCAGCCGTATTTCTCACCTCTTTGATAAAATTAATTGATGAGAAGTACAGAAAATTATCGGAATTTTCTTTCAATATTTTTTCATCTCGAATGCTATTTGGTGGAAAATGTCCAACAAGTTGAGCAGACCCCCTTTAGAAAACATGAGGCAGCTGTTGATAGGTAGATAAATGCACAACTTACCAGTAAAAAGAAAGGAAAGTATAATCATCTAACCCCCAAACGCCCCGAGAACCAGCTGGTTCAAGCCTGAAAGACAATGTGACTAACAATCAAACATTACTTCAGTATAGTACCGGTACACTCTTTGTAGTTTTCGTACTAGCTTGACATATTCCTTGAAAACAAAATTGACAAGAGAACTAAAATCATCCTTTACAAAAAATCCGAGAGAGTAAAGACAGTATAGGAGAGCTACAAAGTTCAGTTCATGCCCTGTCCCATAATCTATCCTGGAAGGATCCCCGAAGCTGGATAATTGCACTTAGTTTTTTTATAAAAGATAAAAACTTGAATGAAACCTTTGAAGAATGTACGGAATAAGTTCAACTTTCGCGTCCTACTTTCTCTTCAATTCCATTCGAATATTTACAATAACATACCTGCAAAGATTGAGGGAGTATTGCACTCAACAGTTCTATAAATTTTAGTCACTATCAACGACTTGTGAAAATTGCACTTGTGAGTAATTTACCATCTGAGCTTTTCTCCGCCTGAGCAAGCCAACTTCGAAAAGCAACGTTACCATATCGTGTCGGAGAAGATGTTGGTGGCACTTCATCCACCCATATCTCCAGCTGCTTCAAAATACTATGAAGGGCCCGAATATTCTTGGAGATAATTTGAGTGTTCTCAAACTTCGTTCCGGTAACGGAGACGTTCAACTCTTGAATGAATTGAACAAACCTTCTCTCTGATTCAGAACCGGAAAAGAGTTTCATGTGCTCCTTTGTACGTATACATTTTCCCGGCACACGGAATGTTGAAATATCATTTTCTCGACTCATGATGCATATATATGAAGTTGGATTTCCGCAATTCGAGCACTTGAGAAATGCGATGCCTTTTAGCTTTCTTTCATGTGAGATTATATTAATTTGTTTGAGGTAGCTAGTAAAATATTGTAGACGCGTTCATACAGGAACTCAATTCTAGTACTTCACTGCTCACATCTATCTTCATTCCTTTATGAGGGGTGGATTTTAGGGCAACATGGTTTTTCGTGAAAGGTCTCCCCATTCCCAACGTTAATTGTAGACATTTTCACATTCTCTTCGACACCCTACACTCATTTACACCAAAGATCCAAAGTCGCGCTTTTTTTCGTGAAAGTGTGTAGTTCATACAGGCATGTGTGCATAGTGAAGGAGAAAGACGTGCAGCAAGCGCAGCAAACATTTATAGTATCGATATTACAGTCACAACGCTTCGAGTCTCTGATGTTTTTTGTAAGCGGTACTTTTCTTCATGAATGGCTGAAAATCTCTCTATATTCTGGTTATGCATACATCGGAAGTTGCTGTTTTGCATTTTTGTTTCAGCGGAAGCTTCAATATTTTCCAGATCGCTCAGAATATAGAATAGCTGGTGGATCTTGCGAAAATATCCATTTTGAAACAGAAACTGCAGACGGAGTTAAATTAAAAGGAATATACATTGCTCCTGACCCCGAGAAGCACTTCTGTGAATTTACACTTTTACAACTTCATGGAAATGCAGGAAATATCTATCACCGTTTCAATTGGGCTATGTTAGTGCACAAACGATTTGGATGCGGAATTGTACTACTTGATTACCGTGGTTTTGGAGCAAGCTCAGGACGTATAAGTGAGAATGGTTTAATTCTCGATGCACATGCTGGCGTTGATTGGATTAAAAAACTATCTCCTAGCTCTTGCGCAATAGTGTTACACTTGGAGTCCATAGGAACTGCAGTTGCTTTGAACATCTCTGCGAATCTGTGCACAAGACCCGAAGTGAAAGGAGTCGTCGTGGAAGGTGGTTTGTGCTCTTGTGAGGAGCTGGCACAAGAATTATTTCCTTTCTTGCCTGTGTGTTATATTTTGAAAGATAAATGGACAGGAGTACGTAAGGCAGCAAGTGAACTTAGTCATTTGAGTCACTTCATGTCTTTACATGGAGCCACTGATGAAATTGTTCCTTTAAGTCACGGTCGTGAACTTTTTGGATCTGTCGCAAGTAGAAACAAGATATTGCGATGCTTCCCTCGCGGAGGACATAACGATCTAAGTGGACATCCTGGCTATTTTGGTTCTTTGAATGCCTTTTATTCAAAACTGCTAGGACCAGTAGTGTAGTAAAGTTGTTTTGAACCTACCAGGTACCATTGATATCCAACTTCACTTGTGATTGATATGTTCCTATGGTGATATGTCGAGAACTACTCTCATTAAAATATAGATATGATTATACACCACTTTCAATCAACAGTGACAAGAGATATTGCTGCTACATGTTACCCACCATCAACAAGCACCTCTTCATATCAGAATCAGAGAAGTTCCGAAAAATCGCAGCGAGATCATATTCCTTCTCTGAAAGTATTACTCTACGTAATTCAGATATATTAAAGATCCCAGCTAAAGCAAACGGTAAGAGAGCATCGCGATTATGTGGTAGATTATGACTTTGCATCCATCTTGAAAGCTCCTTCATTTGCTCCCGAAGACTGTTCGCGTTCTGCGACAAATCAGTCTGACTTGAATGGTAGTGGTACTCTCCATTTCGATACAAAACTGCAAGAGCAAATAAATACCAAATAGAACGCGCATGCACATCGACTCCCTGGGATGTTAAAATACCTCGAAACATCGAAACGATCCGTATTATCATAAATATATCAGAGTCAATCTCAGAAAGAGATACAACTTGAAGTTCTGGTGGTAGCTCCAAGGTAAGGGGAGATATTTTCGCTTCCTTGATATCCATGCGAGTATCGAAAAGCAAATATGCAATAATTATCTCTATGTCTGTCGTGGTTCTATCAAGTTTGAGTCCAATTTGTTTCATTAACTTGACACACTCAGCAGAATTTCCTTCCAGAGCAACAATCATCCTGGCAAAAAGTAGTTGAATTTCATCACGAAGAACTTTCATCTGACCAAAATCAAGTATCGCACAAGTACCATTTTTCGTTAGGAAAACATTGCCCGGATGCGGGTCGCTATGGAAAATGCCAATACCAAACAGTTGGTAACCGTATGAAGAAAATAAATCTCTGCAGAATTCAGAAGATATTTCTTGTTCATGAGAGGACGTGTAATCAGCTGCAAATATAGTGTCACATCTCGTTCCGACTACAAAGTTCATGGTCAAAACCTTTCTGGAACATAGACATGGTTTGGATCTCGGCATCTCAATATTACAGTCTGCGTAAGACATATAGTCACCGATGGAATTTAGCATATCATTTTCTCTTATAAAATCGAATTCTTTCGGAACCTGAAATTCTTGTTAGAAATTTATTCAAACAGTAGGAAGAATGAAGAGAACCTGTTGTGCATATTCCCTGAGAACTCCCGTGTGATCAAAAGGAGGTTTGAAACCTATTGTATCCATGAATATAGATACGCGCAACATATTTTGGATATCATTGAGCATCAGTCCAGAACTACCCGGATGCTGAATTTTCACGGCTACTTTTTCATGAGATTCTCGTAGTCGTGCCAGGTGGACTTGGGCGATAGTAGCAGATGCTATTGGTTGCCTGGTGAATTCAGTAAACGTTGTTTGTAGGTCGATGCCCAACTGATACTTCAATATATTTTGCACTTTCCGATAACTGGTTTCATGGCAATCTTCGAATACAAACTTCAAGGAATCAACATACTGCTTTGGCAGTAAGTCGGGTTTTGTTGCAAATACTTGACCCACCTGAAACAGAAGAAATTGTGATCAGAGCAAGACTTATGAACTCTTGAAAAGTCAAATAAGAAATTTCTCACTTTAATGTAAAAGCCAGATAGCTCCTTTAGCATCGTCGCAGTACGTTGAGCGCCCCAGACATGTCTTGTATTCCAGATATTCTTTAGATAAACATCTAAGTAATTAAATCTGTGCATGGTTAACTTCATACCTGGATTTGCTCGTCATTTAGGTTTTTGTTGAAAGTTCCCCTACTCACAACGAATTCAGTTAGCCATGAAAGATTTAGTTAGTCAGTTGCTCTTACGTAAGAAAGGTGCGAAAATATCCAGTGAATATCGGAACTAGGTGATAATAGAATTTACATGTTCTGTAACAACCTGGCAAGATATGTTTCATAAACTTTGGTGCAAACTATTTGAAAAAGTCAACTTCTTAACACGTTAAAGGTGGAGTGTATACCAGAAAAAAACAGCAAGGAAACTCAAAACGTTTCAGTGGAATAGGAGCTCTGTGTTTCTGACTCAAAAGGTAAGTACACGTTCTCTCCTGAGAGAAGACTTGTCACAATTCAAAATTAAATAAGAAAAAATTAGAGATACCATGACAAACGTCCTTTCACATATCGTGCGAATTCCTGAAGAGAAAACATGAGGGATACCTAAGGTGAGCAAATTCCTGAATAATAAATAAACTTACTTAGAGAGTTGCGCGTGTTTGCAAAAAAAGCAACAAGACATGCACACTGAACAAACATGCCAGATTTGAGTATTTACTTGGTGGAAAGTAAATAGAACAGCTTATTGTAAAAAACTATGTTTCAATTTTCAAGTACTCGCGACTTGCCACTTTTGCTAGACTGATGTATCGTAGATGACATCAATTGAAGCCAGACTATATAACAACTGTATCCACAGAAGATGCCACAGACGATGAAGGAGGGTGGTGCCTAAGGAAAAAATTGTAGTTCAGAATAGACGCAGAAAGGCTGACAAGCTCACGAATGACTGTTGATACCTTTGAACGATTGCCTGAAATTTCTCCTCTCCAATTAGCGTTTATATAGGTAGTAAGTATGCCAATATATATTTTAAACGTTACTATGCCTAACAGTGAATTTTGAAGTGGTGAAAATCATCCAAATGCTGGAGTAAACAAGTTCTTATCACAGACAAGCTGACGACGTGAAACGATATAAACTCTTTTCGAATATGAAGTAGACACCTAACTATTGACTCTCGCTTTCTTTTCTTTGGATCAGTTCACCAAAGAAAGACAAAGACGAAGAATCCTTAAAAAATACGTGACTCTTTCTCGCGCTTTTTTTAACAAGAAGCCACAAAGGATGAGTTGCTTGACAGATCATCTATAGACGAGATCAAAGTATAGGGTCATGCGAGTAGACTAATATTTGTAGGGCAAAAGTCTCGAAAAAAAAGAAAAAATTATGCAGCACGTTTTTGTCTCGCGCGCGACGAAATTTGCCACGGAAAAATATGGTTGGTGCCATTCGAAATGTGCACCAAACTTTTTTATTAAAAAAAGAGGGTGAGACCTTTTGAACTGGGCGTCCCAGGGGATACGTTTTTGTTTTTTTTTTCGAA
>Ga0181603_10001647_pt1 | contig 18485 bp, 6 predicted proteins | sample 041ome_13_FD_148633 | JGI IMG/M metagenome (GOLD analysis project Ga0181603, IMG submission 148633) | Coastal salt marsh microbial communities from the Groves Creek Marsh, Skidaway Island, Georgia - 041409US metaG (spades assembly) | ecosystem: Environmental > Aquatic > Marine > Intertidal zone...
GGAGGCGGCGCGGCGCCGCGGCGCGAGGGGCGAGCGCGAGCGACGCGCGGGCGAGCGCGCGGCGGCGCGTCGCGGCGAGCGCGCGCGGGAGGGCGTCGATGCGAGTCGGGCGCGTGGTGACGTGCGCGGGACGAGGGGACGAGCCGGGAGAGATCGGACGCGCGATGTTTGAAAACGGCGTCGGGACGGCGAGTTTTCGCGGATACAAGCTCGTGGACGAGATAGTGCTCGAGCTCGAGGTCGGGGGGGGCGCGGAAGACGAGGACGAAGAGCGTGAAGTTCGGCGACCGGGGGCGGGGAGAGTTGGTATGGTTGGGTTCGACAGCGCGCCCGGGTTCGCGTCGTTCTCGTGGATGTCGGACGAGGCGTACGAAGAGTACGAAGAATCGCACGAGCACGAGCACGACGATGAGCACGAGCACGACGATGAGGATGGCGAGGCCTCGAGCGATGCGAACGAAGTCGTGGCGCTTAGGATGAAGGCCACGACGAGTATTGTGAAGAAGACGGTAGAAACGACGTCCATCGTGCGGAAAAAAATACAACAGACATCCCTCGCGACGACGATGATGCGCGCGACTGAGAGATTCGATACCGAGACCAAGCTCATTTACGGTGGTATCGCGACGGCCGTGGCTCTTATCGGAGGTAAACACAGTTTTTCAGCCGATCGGCGCGCGGCGTCGCCGACTGTGCCGCAGGTGACGACCTCGATCGTGGCTGAGCGTCCGAAAAATGTGGTGAAAACGGAAACAGTCGCCCCGTTCGCTCAAAATTTACCAGCGGTAAATGCGACCTCGATGACTTTGCGTCACAGTACTGCGCTTCCGCCAGTCGTTGCAAAAACCGCTGCGGTAGCTGGTATCGCGTCTGCGGCTGCAGTTGCCGCTGCGGCAATCGGCTTCGGTATCTCTCGCTCTGGCGTTGACGTGCAAAAAGTGCGATCCAAATTGGAACGTTTGCCCAGTCTTGCTCAGCCTTTGGAAAGCGATGGTAGCGCGGTGCGACGCTTAGAAGTACTGCGGCAATCAATGATTCTGGAGTTTGAAACCGAAATCAAAAAGCTCGGCGCCATGAAGAAGGAGAAGAATGATAACCTCAAGACTCTGAACGACGACTTCAAGCGCCACATGAAGGATGTGCAAATCGACTCGCTTTCAAGCGCCGGCGCGGGAGGACAAAGCACCGAAGAACTTCAACGAGTGCTCGTAAAGATGAAAGAGGAGCACGAAACCGCCATCAAAGCAAACGAAGCTGCCTTCCAGGCGCAAGAGGTTACGCTGAAGAGCAGCATCGAGAGGCTTGAGAAAGCGCTGAATATTGCTGAGGATGCTTTGCACGAAGCGAAAGAGGTGAACAAATCTATGGCGACGCGTCATGAAATCGAAATTAGAGCCGCGCGTGGCTTGATTCGCGCTGAACGCGAACTTGGAAGAAGTGAAGCGAGCAAGTATCGCGCATCACGTGACCTGCAGCGCATGCACCTGGCGACGCTTCGGTCAGAATTGGCTCTTGCGAAGGTCACCTCTGGAGAACGCCTGTCATTCCTCGAAGATCAACTGAAAGCGATTTGTGCGTCTTATAGCGAGAGAATTGTGAAAGAGCGGGCCGATTTTGCCGCCACGCTCTCAAAAGTACGGGAGCCGGTGGCGGGACTGATTCAAGACAGTGACTCGACGACTCAGGACGAGTTCCTTTCGAAGATTGCCGAAATACGTGCCGAGGCTGAAGTTGAAATTAGCTCTCTCGTGGCCAAGTACGACAGCGCGATGCGCGGTGCCGCTGGGGAGCGACGAGCGCTAAAGGCGCTTCTTGATTCGGAGATGAACAAGGCCAGTCCTGGACGCAACATCGAGCGCGGCGCTCCAGTTGAGCGCGCCGATCCAGTCACATCGGTTGTCGATGTAAGCGCTCAAGCGAACGATGCCATTCGTGACGCGCAGCTTAAATTTGAGCAGCGCGTGGTTGCTCTGAAGAAGGCGCACAACGAAGAGATCGAACGAGTCAAGGCGAGTAACGCCTCAAAGCCGAGCCAGAGCGCGCTGAGCGTCGATCAATTTAACGCGGCACTCCGTGAGGAGCAGCTTAAATTTGAGCAGCGCGTGGTTGCTCTGAAGAAGGCGCACAACGAAGAGATCGAACGAGTCAAGGCGAGTAACGCCTCAAAGCCGAGCCAGAGCGCGCTGAGCGTCGATCAATTTAACGCGGCACTCCGTGAGGAGCAGCTTAAATTTGAGCAGCGCGTGGTTGCTCTGAAGAAGGCGCACAACGAAGAGATCGAACGAGTCAAGGTTTCAAACAAATCTCAGGTCGCGGTATCTCCGGTCGAAATGCGAAACGACGTGGACGTTGACGCAGTTCGTGACGAAGCTGTTAAAGCTGTGCGTGGAGTTGCGGGCGAGCGTCGTGCGCTCAAGTCGATGTTCGACTCTGAGATGCGCAAAGCGAGCGAGCGAACTTTGACGCGGCTTCAAAGTGAAGTTGCCATAAGCGAAGTTTCGAGTAGCAAGAAGATGAACGACGCCATTCGTGACGCGCAGATCCAGTTTGAGCAGCGTGTGGTTGCTCTGAAGAAGGCGCACAACGAAGAGCTAGAGCGCCTTAAAAGGAGCGCGACGAAGGATGACGCACCAGCCAAAATAAAAGCCCTCGAACAGGCGCATCAGATGGCGATACAGACTACAGCCGCTGCTCACGCGACAGCATTAGAAGACGCACGTAGAGAGTCGGATAGAAGAGTCACGCAAGCGGAGGATCGCGCACGTGACGCTATCTCCAAGTTGAACGAGAGTGAAGCGTCAAAAGCTCAGCTTCTCGCACAGTTTGAAGCCGAGCGCATCAACGTTAAATCGAATCTTGCTTCAGAGCAGGACGCGGTAAAACAGGATGTAACTGCGCTCAAGGAGATGTATGATGATATGCTCGTTCGAGCGGTTGCTGAAATCCAGTCGCTTGCTGAAGCTAGCAAGGTACAACTCGAGTCAGCTCTTAAATCCACAACTGGAGAACGTAACGCGATGTACAAAATGATGCGCGCCGAGGCGGTTAAGAGATTGAACCAGTTTGACGCTAACGAAGAAATCATAGATCTCAAGAAGCAGCTGTCTGAGAACATGGCAATTGCCGAGGAGCAGCTCGTCGAGGCCGTCGCTGAGCTCAAGGCTGAGAACGAACAGCTGGAGGCTTCATTGCGCGCATCGTCCAGCTCAACTGCCGAAGCAAGAGTTCAGCTGAACGACGCCATTCGTGACGCGCAGATTCAGTTTGAGCAGCGCGTGGTTGCTCTGAAGAAGGCGCACAACGAAGAGATCGAACGAGTCCGGGCGGCCAGTAAGGCCAGCACCCACGCTGTGGAATCTCCTGCATACTGGGAGAAAAAGATCAAGGACGTTGAGCTCATGAAGGATGCACAGCTGAAGCAGCTCAAGCAGTCGTACGAACAAAAGATTGCGGATTTACAAGCCTCATCCAGCTCGAGTAGTAGCAAAGATGTGGACGCGCAGGTCGCCGCGCTCAATAAGCAGTTGAAAGATGCGCAAAAAGAACGCGAAGAGGCAGTAAAGCGCGCGGTAGCGGAAATCGTTGCTGATAAAGACCGGCTGCAAGCCGCGGTTGACGCTGCAAAGTCGCAGCTCGACGCGTCCCTGTGCGAGCTCGAAGAGCTGAAGGCTTTAATCAAATCAGACACACCGGGCGTGGACGTGTCGGCGGAGATTACGGAGCTCCAGCGGCAGCTGCGCGAGCGAACCGAAGTTGAGCGTGATCTCCGAAATCAGATAGCATCCGCACAGCAGACCGTCAAGTACACTTCGCCGGAAAGCATTACTTACAAATTCGAAGACACGTCTAGAAAAACACCGGAAAACACTGCGAATGTTGACGCGCTAGAGGCCAAGATCAGCGCGCTCGAGTCGCAGCTGACGGAAATGCAGAAGACCAAGCGAGAGTATGACGCGAAGATTGAGTCACTCAAGGCGTCTGCACGCGCGGCGCCCGCCGTGCCCGCGGCGACGACCGCTGGGAGCGACGAGTCAGCGGCGAAGGATGCCATGATCCTGGATCTCAAGAAGCAGCTGTCTGAGCAGGCGTGGCGTTTGCAAGAGCAAAAAGCCATCGCCGAGGAGCAGCTCGTCGAGGCCGTCGCTAGTATTCAGGCCTTTGCGTCTTCCGAGCTGGCGCAACGCGACGCTTCGTCTCGTTCAAGCGCTGGCGAGCGCCGCGCGCTGTATGCGATGATGCGAAACGAAGCGATAAAACAGTCCGCAGACGCTATGGTTGAGTTCACGGCTGAGGTAGCCACTGCCGAGGCTCAATCATCTATTTTCTGGGAACAGAAGATTCGTGAGGTCGAAGCAGCCAAGGATGCACAGATTGATCGGTTGAAGCAAGAGTATCAAGGTAAAATTGATGCGCTTCAATCTTCTACTGCGTGGGTGTCGAGTGACGACGATGAGATGAAGAAAATTAAAGCGCAGCTCGCAGCATCTAAGTCTAGCGAAAGTGAACTTAGAAAACGAGTCGAATCGACGAAAAAGGACCTCGAAGACCTCAAGCAAAAAAGTAAGGGTGGCATCAAGTACACGCTGCCTCAAACAGTGACATATAAGTTTACTGGCAACAAGGTAGATGCATCGCTAGAGAAGGAGCGCGACGCGCTTCAAGCGCAAGTCACACGCCTTGAATCCCAACTTGACGAGATGCAAAAGTCCAAGCGGCTCTACGAGCAAACTATCGCGAACATGAAATCGACGTCGAAAACGGACACAGAGACCGCTACGATTGATGACCAAGTTGCAGCTCTGAAGAAGCAACTCGCCGATGCCAACGAAAGCGCCGAACGAGAGCTTATCCAAGCCGTCGCTGAAATTCAGGCGTCAGCGGAGGCTGATCGAGTAGCGTTGGTTGCTTTGGTCAAGTCGGAAGCGGATGACCGCGTATCGCAGGAGTCAAAGCTCTTCCAAGAAGAAAAAGAGGCGCTGATCACGGCTCAGACTCTCGAGATCGAGACCCTGCAAAACGCCATGAAAACTTCTCTCGCAAGCGATGAAACTACAAAGGTAAAGCAAGCTGAGGACTTGTGGAAAGCAAAACTCGAAGAAGTTGAGAGGTCTGCGAAGATACAGGCTGATGAAATCGCCGCGGAGTACGAGGCGACAGTCAAGCGACTGGAACTTCAACTAGAAGAGGTTTCCGAAGGTTACGAATCGACGATAAAGAAGCTCAATAAGACTCTCAAGCGCACGGCGACGGAGACGGAAGCAGAGCTCAGGCTTGAAGTCACTGAGGCTCGCAAGGAGTTGGATGCGTTTAAACGCAAACAACAGCAAAAGCGTGAGAAGAGTGTAGTTAAGTACACCCTTCCCCAATCTGTCACGTACAAGTTCGAGGGAAGCACTGGCGAAGTCAAGCGTCTCAAGAAGCAGCGCGACGCGCTTCAAGAAAAGCTTGAGAAACTTGAAGCGGAGTTCGCTACGCAAGCTAAGAGGAGCAGCCCGGACGTGGAAAAGCATATCTTCGACTTGGAAGCGCAAATCAAAGCCGTCCGCGCTGAGCGTGATCAAGATGTGCTATCGGTCACGACAAGACTACAGTCTGAGAAGCTGGATTCCGAGCGACGACTAGAAAAGGAACTAGAAAAAGCTCGCAAGGGCATGCAAAAGGCTGAAGAGAAATACAAGGCTGTTTTGGACAAGGCGAAAGGCGATCGAGGTGGAATTTTTGCTAGCATCATCGGCGCTTCCCAGGGACAGGACGCGTCCCTTGATGCTGTGAATGCTCAGATCAAAGATCAAACTGTGCTGTTATCAGCTGCAGAGACTGAAGCACGCGATGCGCAAGAGCGCGAAGTCAAGCTTCGTGAGGAAATATCGCGTTTGACATTGGAGTTTGAACAAAAAAGTTCAGCTTCAGCGGATGAAATCGCGGCACTCAAAGCAGAGTTGAAGGACGCCGTCAGTAACGCATCTTCTACTTTTGCCGCCGAGAGTGAAACCACTGTCAAAGAGTACAAGCAACGCATCTCCGAGCTTGAGTCCAAGCTTAAAAGCGGCGATGATACCGTCGCAGCCATCGCCAAGCTCCAAGCTGATGCTCAAGAACAGCTCGCGGTAACCGTGGCGCGCCTGAACGAAGAGCGAGAACGTGCGGTTGCCGACGCAGAGACAAAGTATGCGCTCGATTTGGCGCGTCTTACCGAAAACGCCTCGGCGTCGTTTGATGAGGATGACGAGATGACTGCTGCCGTCGCACAAATGCTTCGTAAAATGGCCAAGTTGGAGCAAGAACGTGACGCATGGCAATTCGACTCCGTTGCTTGGAAAGATCAAGCAAAGTCGTACGAAGCGAATGTGCGCAGTCTTGAATCCGAACGAGCAGATATTTTGGTCAAGTATCAAAATAGTCAGGCGATGTTGGGTTCTAGAATTTCTGAAATGAACGCGATGAAGGAAAAGCACAATGACGAGATCGTTCGCGCTGTCGCTCAAACAATGGCTGATGCTACTTTAGAATTCAACGAAAAGATTCAAGAAAGCAAGGAGCACACGCGAGAGGTTGAAGTTCTTCTCGCCGCGTTGCGCGAAGACTTCAAAGAACGCGTGCGAGACTCGGCGCAGCTAATGAACAAGCAACTCAAGTCACGCGAACGCGAACTTGAGAAGCAAATCAGACGTGCGCACAGGGATTATGCGGAACAGGCGAAGAAAATGGAGAATGTCCAGTATCGACTTGCGAGTGTTCAGGCCGAGTTTGCCGAAGCGGAGGCGAAATGGTCCCGTTCGATGCTTTTGATGAAGGAAGACTTCGAGCGAAGATTGAAATCCGAGCAAGTAACTCTCGCAGAGAAGATCGCCTTTTATGAGCAACGCGTTGGTGCACTCACTGATGAACTCGATGTCGCAAAGAAGCAATCTTCGTCATCGAAGGTGGTATCGGAAACCTCCGTTCAGCGCCCTCTCTTTGAATTCAACAAAGGCAAGGTTGCAGCTGAACGAGCCGCGCGCGAAGACGCCGAGCGTAAGCTTCGTGCGGCGCAAAGTGAAATGGTTACTTTGCGCGATCAGTTGCTTGCAGCGAAGGAAGAAGCTACGAAAGCGAAGGAAGATGCGGCGTTGGCGGCTGAAGAAGCGGCGAAGACTTCCGCGCCTTCGCTCTTTGAACGTCTCTTCGGCGCGTCGAATCGCTCGATGAAGGAGACGAACGCGTCTACACCGACGGAGTCAGTCATACAGAAGAGCAAGCCCGCTCAATCGCCTAGCAAGGTTGCGACGCTCGAGCGTGATCTTGAAGCCGCCGTGAAGAAACTGAGCGAATTTAAGACGGCACAAAAGGCTGAAATCGAGGCGGTAGAGAAAGCAATGCGCATCGAATCCGAATCAAAGCTTAAGGCTTTGGAATCCAAAGTTTCTACACTCGAAAATCAGCTCGCAAACTCTGAGAAGATTGCGAACCAGAAGTTGGCGTCCGCGATGGAAGCTGCGAAGGCGGAGCGCGACCGTATGGAAAAGACTTTGCGCACTGAAATCGCGGCGGCAAAGAAGCTCACCGAGAGTGCCAAGCTCGCGGCACAGCGTGAATACATCGCAGCTCTGAGAGAGGCGGAAACCACAGCGAAGAAGGCGTTGCGCGATCAATTGGCCATCGCCGCCGCCGAACGCTCAAAATCTGAAGCGGCGCTTCGTGCGACGGCGAAGAAGGCGAATGATAAACTCAAGGCCAAAATTGCCAACTTTGAAAACATGCTCAACGATCGTGATCTGGAAATTGAAGCCAAATTCAACGCGCAGTTTGATAAGCTAGTCGTAGACTTCCGTCAAGAAGTTGAAACGCTTCAACGGGCTGTGCGCGACGCGGAAAAGCGCGCCGGGCAAACAGGCGGACCGCCGCAAATAGTCGAGAAGGTCGTCGAGAAGATTGTTGAGGTTGAAAAGATTGTTGAGAAGGAAGTTGCGACCTCGACCGGCAGACGTGGCGACGCTGACGCTTACGCCGAAGAGATAGCCAAAACTCAAGCGAGTCTCAAGGAACTTCGCGAGCGAAGCGAGATCGATATCGCCAAGCTTCGCGAATCGTACGAGGCACGACTGAGAGACACCATCGCGGCGAAGGACGCGGCGCTCAAAGCGAGTCGCGAAGAAGCGCTCAAAATCGTCGCGGAAGAAAAGTCTAAAGCCGAAAAGAGCCTCAGGCTTAGCGTCTCCGATCGAGAAAAGCAGCTCGAGGCCGACAGACTTGCGCTCGAACGTTCGTTTGAGCAGACGGCAACCGAACGCGATGAGTACGCCGTGGAGATCAAGCGCCTCCGCGTTTCCCTCGACGAGGCCAAAAAGCGTCTCCGCGACTTTGTGAACCTGAGCGATGAAGAACTCAAGGTTCTCGAAGAGTCCAAAAAAGTGGCCGGCGAGCTCGACGATCTCAAATCCAAATACGCCGAGTCCATGGGTATTTCGGTTCAAGACGTCGAAGCCGAAGACGTCGTCAAATCGATGACCATTTCATCCCTGCGCAGCGTCATCACGCGCAAGACAAACACCAACGAAACGAAGAAAACCGCAGCCAGCGCGGTGGATTATTTCAAGCAGCTCCTCGACATGTCGAACGAGGACAAGTAATCGCGAGCGCGTTCGCGAAGGCGACGGCTCTCCAGCGTGTAATAGCGTACACTCATTCTTTCACTCTCCACACGACGTCGCGCGCCCCATCGCGCGTCGCGCGCGTGCGCATTCACATGGACGTCGTTCGCGTCGACGTCGCGCGCATCGCGCGCTCGAGCGCCCAGCGCGCGCGATGTTCCCGCGACGTCGTCGACGCCCTGCGTCTACCGCTCGGCGCCCCCGTGCGCGTGCGCCTGCGCAGACGCCCTCGCGCGGGCGACGGCGCGGACGAGGAGTTCGTCTTCCTGTGCGCGCTCGAGCCGTGGGACGAAAAGCCCGGGCTGTGCGCAGAAATCGACGCGAGCGTGCGCGAGGCAGATTCGGCGGCGAATGCGAATGCGAAAGAATTCGACGAACGCGACGCGTACGAGGGCACGATCGAGCGCTTAGACGCGAAACCGATCGCGTGTGAACGCGTGCGCGTGCGAGCGCCGGTGAGCGTGACGCCGGCGGCGCTCGAGCGAGGATTGCGAGAACGCGTCGTGCGCGTCGGCGCGTCGGCGTCGACGAGCGGCGGCGAACGCGAGCGCGTCGTCGTCGAACGCGTCGAGCCGAGCGTGCGAGGGAGCGACGATAGGAGCGTGACGTGGCGCATCACGGCGTCGACGGTGATCGAACGCGTTGAGATGCTCGGGGCGGATGAAGAGACGGGACGCGCGGCGAGCGGCGACGCGGCGGCGGCTCGAGCGGAGACGCGCGTCGTCGCGTGCGATGAAGCTTTGAACGCGTTGCGTCAAGCCATCGTGTGGCCGATGCGGTACGCGAGCGAAGCGCGAAGGCTCGGCGTGCGGTTTCCTCGAGGCTTACTTTTGCATGGACCGCCGGGTACGGGAAAGACGGAGGCGGTGCGCGCGGTGGCGGCCGAGGCGGGGGCGACGATTTTAGGGGTGAGTAGCGGGGACATCGTGGGCGCGTACGCGGGTGAGAGCGAGAAGCGTTTGCGTAAGATATTCGAACGCGCGCGGAAAGAGGTGACGAAGGGCGCGCCGTGCGTGATCATGATCGATGAGCTCGACGTGTTGTGTCCGACGAGGCAAGAAACGAGCGCGCACGAGACGAGAATCGTGGCGCAGCTTTTGACGTTAATGGACGGCGCAGGGGAGTCTGACGAGGTCGTCGTTCCCGTCGTTGCCACGACGAGTCGGCCGAACGCCATCGATCCTGCGCTTCGTCGACCGGGTAGATTCGATCGCGAGGTTGAGTTGTCGCTACCGAACGCGATGGAGCGCGCAGAAATCCTCAAACTTCACGCGAAGTCGATTCCGCTCGCCGACGATGTCGCGTTGGACATCGTCGCTTTCGATAGTAAAGGGTACAGCGGTGCAGATATCGCGGCGCTTTGCCGCGAAGCCGCGATGCGTGCGATTCAAAATCGACGCGAGGACGGCGACAGCGAGATGACGGTGTCGATGGCTGATTTTCAAGCGTCTCGCTCACGCGTGCGCGCGTCCGTCGTGCGTGGCGTCGCGATCGATTTGCCGCCGATCACGTGGGATGACATTGGCGGTTTAGCCGACGTTAAGAAGCGGCTTAGACAAGCGGTAGAGTGGCCGTTGCACCACGCAGACGCGTTCAAGCGTCTAGGCTTGCGACCGCCAAAGGGTATTCTTTTGCACGGACCTCCAGGATGCGCGAAGACCACGCTCGCGCGCGCCGCAGCCACGGCATCGGGCGCGACCGTTATCGCGCTTTCCGCCGCGGACGTGTTCAGCAAATACTTGGGCGAAGGTGAAAAGATTCTTCGCAGTACGTTTACCAAGGCGCGCAAGTCGGCGCCGGCGGTTCTTCTTCTCGACGAAATCGACGGTATGTGCGGATCTCGCGGCGACGGCGCGTCGGACGGCGCGCACGACGTCGCCACTCGCCTGCTTTCGGTGTTCTTGACGGAGATGGATGGGTTAGAGACCGCGCCCTCTACCGCGGGCGGCGTGCTCGTGATGGCGACGACGAACCGCCCGAAGAGTCTCGATCCCGCGCTCACGCGCCCAGGAAGACTCGATTTAGTGCTCGAGATTCCCCCACTCGACTTCATCGGTCGCGTAGAGGCGTTACGCGTCCACACCCGCGACGTCACGCTCGACGACGACGTCGATCTCGACGCGTTGGCTCGCGTCGCCGTCGGTTACACGGGCGCCGAGCTTCGTCACGTCGTCAAGGAAGCCGCGCTCGCCGCGCTTCGACAGGACATGAACGCCGCTCGCGTGCGCCACGAGCACTTTACGATCGCGTCGAAATCATAGTCATGCACCCAAACCATCGTCGCATCTAGCGTTGTAGCCGATAGAGCCTCGAATCCGTCGCGTTTCGACGGGCAGCCGCGCCGCCTCGATCCAGGGGAACGACCGCTGGTGGGACCCCGTCGCGTCACAATCGCGCGAATCATGACCGCGCCCGGCGACACCGATCCCGCACAGCGCGAGCGCAACGCGAGAGGCCGCAGTCTGTTCGTCTGGCACGTCGTCGTCGCGTGCGCAGCCTTCCTGACGTCCGCGAACGGCCGTAAAAACTAATCGCATCGCGCGGCGTCGGAAAAGTGTCGACGGAAAAGTGTCGGTCGGTGTCGCGTCGCGGGTTTCGATGTCGCACGAGCACGTCGTGGTCGTTCGGTTCAGCGAGACGGACGGACAAGGCGTGGTGTTCAACGGCAGTTATCCGGTGTACGCCGATTGCGCGTTCGACGCGTGGTTGGAGCGGGCGATGGGGAAAGACTGGGCGTGGACGTGCGGGCGAAGCGTGGCCGTCGCCGCGAGCAGCAAATGGAACTTTAAAAAGTCAGCCAAGTTTCTGGATCGGGTGCGGATCGCGTGTCGAGTGCCTCGGTGGGGAACGACGTCCTTTGACGTGGAGTACGTCGGAACGGTGGATGGGGGCGCGTGCTTCGATGGATTGGTGACGTACGTGTCCGTGGACGCGGAAACGCGGAGACCCACGCCGGTGCCGCGGGATTTAAAGGAAGCCCTGAGCGCCACGCGTTCGAAGATGTGAAGATGTTGTACTAACTACGCGTGAAATAATGAATATGATAAATGTGAAGTTTAGCGGCATCGCTCGCTAGCGGTCGCGCATGCATTCGAGCATGGCGGCGTGCCCGTATCGCGTGAATTCTTCGTACGTCATGTATCGATTTTCGCGCAAATTTTTCGATCCACGCACGATGGACATCACGGCGTCTAATTGTTCTTCGGACACGTGCCTGTGTCCACTTCGCAGCTGGTTCAAGTCGCCCACCAAACACTCGAGCTCGGTTTCGTCCAAAACGTTGTCTCGGTTGCGGTCGTAGCGTTGCCACAAGGAGCGCAGAACCTGCGCTGGAACGACTTCGGTGACGCGCGCCTGTTCGAGCAACCAGCTCCCAGCTTTTGGATTCCAAGGTGCCTCTTGAAACTCTTTCGACTGCATCTCCGCGAGTCGACTCGCTGCGCGGTCCCACGCGAACTCTTCGTCGCGGGCGGCGTTTTTGCGAGATCCGTCGCCGGCGCTCGCGCGGTACAGCTCTTCAGGCGACGCATCCGCACTCACGAGGAGTTTCACCTTATGCTCGTACATGACATCTATGAATGTAATGAATCTTCGCACCAGATCGAGTCTGTCTGAGCTCAAAGTCGGCACGTGCCCGACGCCTATGGAGTTGAAGATGCTCGCGAGGGCGGTGTAATCGGCGGCGCCCAGAGCGCTGTCACACAACTCGTTAAAATCAAAGTGAGCGATGCCACCACCCGCGCGCCGGACGTGCACGAGGCGTCCACCGATCGCTATTTGTAGCGGTTTGAACGAGCGCTCGCCCGCGAGCACTTGCAAGCGTTCGACCAGCCAACGCTCGCGCTCGGCTTCGTCGCCGCCGGATTTCCACATCGCTTGGTCCTCCTCACTCCGTGCGCGTCCAGTGAGACGATAATCGCGATCGCTCGCCATCTCGTGCACGATGCATCGTCTTTTAATTTCCGCTATGCACGGCAAAAACTGCGCGCGATTCAACCCATTCTTGTACAACTCATCCGGATGTCTGTTGCTCGTCGTCACCACCAGCACGCCCTCGGCCCAGAGATTTTCCAGCAGACGCTTGATGATCATCGCGTCCGCGACGTCGACGATTTGAAACTCGTCCAAGCACAGCACGCGCATCTTTCTCGCCAACGCCGACGCGTATTGACCCACGGTGTCCATGTTCTTATCCGAGTCCTTCAACTTGTGCAACTGCGTGTGCGTCTCGAGCATAAACGAGTGAAAATGCTCCCGACGCTTCTCCACGCCGTGTTCACCGTCCAGCGTGGCGTAAAACAAATCCATCACAAACGTTTTCCCGCTTCCCGGTCCCCCGTGCACGTACGCCCCCCCCTCTCCGGCTTCGACCTCGCGTTTCGCGCTCGCGTCGCCGCCGAGCCACCCCGCGAACGACCACCCTCCCCCCGCGCCCACCGCGCCGAGTCCTTCCCTCCGCCGCGTCCCTCTCGCGCGCCCTCCGACGACGTCCAGCGCTTTCAGCGCGTGTCTCTGCGCCTCGTCTTCGCGCACGACGCCCTCGGCGCACAGCCTCGCGTACGCCGCGCTCGCCGTCTCGCCCGCGCGCGTCAGCGCTCGAAAGTCCAGCCCGCTCCCGAGCGCCGACGTCGACGCCTCCGCGCCCGCGCGCGCGCGCGTCGACGTCCATCGTCGTCCATCGCGCGCGCGCGCGCGCGCGTCGCGCGCCGCGTCGCGCGCCGTCGAAATCGCGCGAACGACGCGCGCGCCGTCTTTCGCCCTCGCGCGCGGCATCTCGCGCGCCGCGCGCGTCGAATCCGCGTCGGCGTCGAGCGCGACGCGCGTCGCGCGACGCTCGACCGGCGCTCGCGCGCGCGCGCGCGAAGCCGCCCCGCGCGCGTCACTGCGGCGTCGCGGACGCGCCGACGCGGATTCGACGCGCGCGGCATTCTTCGACGCCGCGGTGACGCGCGCCGCGACGCCGCGGCGACGCGAGCGATGCGCGCGAGCGTCGTCGCGCGCGCGACGCCGGGCGCGACGCGCGCGCGCGCGACGCCGGGCGCGCGCGCGCGACGAGGCGTCGTTTCGACGATCTGTCGACGCGGCGAGGTCGCGCGCGAGATCGTCTTCGTGCGACGCGACGCGCGCGCGAGCGCGGCGGGCGACGCGCGCGCGAGCGGTGGGCGCGTCGCGGCGGTGCGTCGAGGGAGCGAGCGCGCGGTGCGAGGGGAGACGCGAGCGATCGCCGCGAATGGTGAAGAATTGCACGAGAAGAGCGTCGTCGACGCGCGAGAGCTGCGAGACGTGTTCAACGAATCGATCGCCGCCATGCGCACGGTGACGCCGCCGTTCGCGCAGGAAGGAATGGAGGAAGATAAGGATGCGCTGAGCGAGTACGACGTGGAGACGCTGGTGAAGAGCGATCCGGTGTTTAACGCGGAGATGTCGTGGTTGGCGTTTAACTGGCGAGTGCTCGCGATGGCGGCGAACGAAGAGGTGCCGATATTTGAAAGGTTGCGATTCGTGGCGATCAGCGCGAGAAATCTGGATGAGTTCTTCGCGAAGCGCGTCGGCGCGATCAAGCGACAGGCGGCGGCGGGTTTGGAGAACTTGGTAAAGCAGCGCGGACGGGAGGTGTGGACGCCGCAGGAGACGTTGCAAAACGTCGCGGCGGAGGTGGAGCGACAAGTGGACGCACAAGCGGCTTTGTTGGAGGATCACATCGTTCCAGCTTTGAAGGCGCACAATATCTACTTGGAGCAATACGATGATCTGAGTAAGGACTTGAGAACGAAACTCGGAGACTATTTCGAGGCTCAAATCGAACCGGTGCTCGATCCTCGCGCCATAGATCCGTGCCACCCGTTTCCGTTTCTCGGTTCCCTCTCGCTTTCCATCGCGGTCGAACTCGAAGATGCGTTCAAGCAGGAAAAGTTTGCCATCGTGAGCGTTCCCGCCGCGCTCGAGCGTTGGATTCGAGTCGGCGATAGCAAAGATTCCAGCGAACAGCGATTTTTGCCGCTCGAGCAGCTTATCGAAGCGAACATGGAGAAACTCTTCAGAGGATGCAATATTCGTGATACGCACGTGTTTCGCGTCACGCGCAATGCCGACATAGAGCGTAATGAAGACGAAGCCGAAGATTTGCTCGAGATGATGGCAGACGAGGTGCGAGAGCGTCGGTTTGCGTCTTTTGTTCGCCTCGAAGTCCAGGACACGATGCCCGAGTACATTCGAGATAAATTGATCGACTCTCTCGACGGCATCACGCTCACGGACGTCATTACCGTACCTCATCGCGCGCCACTCGGTTTCGGTACAATCGATTCATTACCGGTAAATTTTGGCATGGATATCGAGATGCTTTACCCACCGTGGTCGCCGCGAACGCATCCACGTTTGGAACAAATTCGCGGAAGCGAAGGCACCATTTTCAGCGCGATTTCTGAGGGAGACATCCTCGTGCATCACCCGTACGTCTCTTTCGCTACATCAACGCAGGCGTTCATCGAAGAAGCCGCGCGAGATCCGGATGTGCTTTCAATCAAGTCTACGCTTTATCGCACGAGCGACAATTCGCCCATCGTCAGAGCCTTGATCAAGGCGGCTGAAAACGGTAAGCAAGTAGCCGTGCTCGTCGAGCTCAAGGCGCGTTTCGACGAAGCAAGAAACGTGGGTTTTGCGCAGCGCTTAGAAACCGCCGGATGCAACGTTGCGTACGGTGTCAAGGGGGTCAAGACGCACTCGAAGGCGTCGCTTGTCGTGCGTCGCGAAGGTAAAAAGTTGGTCAAGTACGTGCACATCGGTACCGGCAACTACAACCCATCGACGGCGGGTATCTACACGGATTTCGGTTTGTTGTCGCGTGACGACCAGCTTGGCGATGATGTGAGTAACTTGTTCAAGTTTCTCATGGGCCATCACTACCAAGAACGGTTCAACAAGCTCATCGTCGCCCCGTTGCGCATGCAAAATGAATTCGTGGAGATGATTGAACGCGAAGCAGAGAACGCTCTCAAAGGAAAGCCGGCGTCCATCATCGCTAAAATGAATGGCCTTGACGACGCGGTAATATGCGCCGCGCTGTATCGCGCTTCGCAGGCAGGTGTGAAGATTCATCTCATCATTCGAGGCATCTGCCGCGTTAGACCGGGCATCCCCGGCGTCTCAGAAAACATTCGAGTCGTCTCCATTATCGGGCGTTTTCTCGAGCATCACCGCGCGTTCCGATTTGAAAACAACGGATCACCCGAGTTCTACATGGGGTCCGCGGATTTGATGCGTCGTAATCTACTTCGACGCGTCGAGGTCATCACGCGTGTGTACGATCCGAAGATCCAAACCGAGTTACAAGAAGTCCTCGACGCGTGCTTGACGGACCAAGTGCTCGCGTGGGAAATGGGCTCGGATGGCCGTTATTACCGCACGCCGACGTCCCGACAGGTCGCGGCGAATCACTTGGCGCACGATCCTGGAAAGGGACGACTCATGAAAATGGCCGCTACGGATGGCTTGCACGTCGCGCTCATGGCGGATACGCTCAAGATGATGAAGCGATCGGACAAGCGCGCGAATCTCGCGACTCTCGCGACGAAGAAGGTGAAAAAAGTTGAACGCGCGCCCAAGGAGGTGCGTGCTCGCGTTCTCAAGACGAACGCCCCGGAGGTGAACGATAAAACCGACGTGATTGAGCAGCAGGTCCAAGCGAAAGCACCGGAGAACACGCGACCGAAGTTTGAAGACGTCATCTCGGTCGAAGAAGGCGTGATCATGAGATCGGTCGAAGACAGCGCCGACGAGTCGTAAAGTCGCACACCACAAACCGACAAACGCGATTTTGTGATTTTGTTTCTCGCATCGCGCACAGTACTATAGTATATACATTACATTTTTCTCTTGCAATTCAAGGTTCCAGCACTTCTTTCGGACGTCTCGCTTCGTGATCGTCAAACACTTCTTCCGCGCTCATCGCCGCACGCTCTGGGTTTCGAATCTCGTGCCCGTACGGAAAGTCTGGCACCGAAGGATCCGCATCCAAACTATCTAAAACTTGAAATAACTTCTCCGTCACGAATCGTTGTCCGTCCTCGCCGAAGTGCACGCCGTCTTCAAACAAAACCGCGCCGCGCTCCATCGCCGCGCGCGTCTCCGCGTACAAATCCAACGCGTAGACGCGATGTCGACGTTCCTGAAATTCGCGCACCACGTCCACGAGCGCCTTCCCGTACGCCTCGACGTCCGGTCGATGATCCTCGAACGGTCCTCCGACCCAGTCCTCCCCCCATCTTTCGCGTTGCGCCTCGACGCGTCGTCGTTCGTCCACCGCCGGCGGCGTCATCGCCACCACGATCTCCGACGTCTCCACCGCCCGCGCGATGATCGTTCGCATGTTTTTCGCGTACTCCTCCAACTCCACCCTCACCCTGTTCGTTCGCTCCGCCGTCGCGTCGCGCATTCGCGTCGCGTCGTTCGTCCCCAGCATCACCGTCGCCAGAAACGTCCGCCCCTCGTACCGCGCGTCCGCCGCGAACGCCCCGTCCAGGACGTCCTCGCGCGCGCACCATCGCGAGTTGTACCCCCCGTACCCGCGATTGAACACATCGCACGTGCGCGCGTACCGATTCGCCTGCCGTCGTCGTCGCGCGCGTCAGTCGTCGCGCGCGTCGTCGTCGCGACATCGCGCGTTCGAATCCATCGTCTTCGCGTCGCCGTCGCGCACCAGCGCCGCGCCGAACCCGTGCGGCTCGAACGAACGCTGCGTGAGCGAGTCTCCGAACGCGACGACGCGCCGCCGTCGCGCGGGCGTCATCGTGTGCGGCGCGGGCGACGACGGGCGTTCGAATCGCGCGCGAGCTGTCGCGAGAGCATGACGCGCGACGGCGCGACGAGCGCGTTCTGGCGCGCGCGCGCCGAGGCGCTGAGCGCGATGACGCGCGGCGGCGCGCGCGAGGGCGGCGCGGCGGCGGCGGCGGCGACGCGCGCGCGCGGCGCGGCGATGACGTTTCGCGACGACGCGAATTCGCGCGACGACGACGACGACGACGGGACGCGCGAGGCGAGCGACGCGCGAGGCGTCGTCGCGTGGCGCGCGAAGGCGGTGCCGACGGTCGGCGCGACGGCGACGACGGCGGCGCGGTTCGAGCGAGGACGAGGCGTCGACGCGGCGCTGGACGACGCGAAGTCGGTCGAGGCGCTGCGCGCGGGATATAAGACGCTGCTGCGAGAAGTGACGGCGCGGCACGAACGGGCGCGGCGGACGATGGAGGAGGAGATGGAGACGCTGCGAGCGCGGGTGCGAGCGTTGGAGACGGAGAGGGCGTCGACGGCGGCGACGATTTCGGGGTCGCAGACGCGGATGAAATCGCCGAGGCGGGAGATACTCGCGCCGGACTCACCGGACGATGGCGACGGACTGTCGCCGTTGTCGTACGAGTTATCGCCGCTGTCGACGTCGGAAATGACGCCACCGCCGCGGTGTGCGCTGGAAGAGGAAGAGGAGGCGGCGCAGACGCCTAGAGCGTTTCTCCCGCCTCGACCGCCGAGTCGCGAAGGATCCGGCGGTGACGATAGATCGTGGGTGGAGGCGTGGGAGCGCGCGCAGTTGAACAATCCCGCGGCGTCGTTGCCGACGAGCCTCCGACCGGGACAAGGGTTTGTGTGTCCGTTTACTGGAAACGTCGTGCACAAGACGCCTTGAAGTGACCGAGCGTCGTCGTCGGCGGCGGCGGCGGCGGAAGTAGAACATTTTTGTTTTGTATCAATCACAAAATTTATCTAGCCAACGACTATCGCCATCTAAAGACACGGCCTTGTTTACTTCCAAGGCGCCCTCAACGAAATGAATCCGCTTCGACCCATGCGTTGCACGTCCATTGC
>Ga0181603_10001687_pt1 | contig 18221 bp, 16 predicted proteins | sample 041ome_13_FD_148633 | JGI IMG/M metagenome (GOLD analysis project Ga0181603, IMG submission 148633) | Coastal salt marsh microbial communities from the Groves Creek Marsh, Skidaway Island, Georgia - 041409US metaG (spades assembly) | ecosystem: Environmental > Aquatic > Marine > Intertidal zone...
GAAACGTCGAAGCATGACGAGATTAAACGATGATGCGTCAGAAAGTGACGCGATGTCTTCGGACGACGCGCGCGAACGCGGGAACGCACTGTACGCCGAACGCGCGTACGACGCGGCGCTGGCGGCGTATGACGACGCCATCGCGCTGTCGCACGACGGCGACGCCAAGGCACGGGCGAACAAGGCGGCGGTGTTGATGGCTTTAAGGCGATGGTCCGAGGCGACGGCGGAGTGCGTGAAGGCTTTAGCGATTGATAGCGCGTACGATCGCGCGAGGAGGCGGTTAGAGGCGTGCATGGTGAAAGCGGGGACGTTTGATGACGCGATTGCGTCGGCGGAAAGGGGTGGAGAGGCGTCGGCGGCGCTCGCGGGGCATTTGAAGCGGTTGCGGGACGCGCGCGCGCGGGGCAATGACATGTTCAAAGCGGGCGATAAAGCGGGCGCGGAAGCCGCGTATGGGGCGGCACTGCGCGAGGATGCGTGTGCGGCGACGCCTGGGGCGGCGATTGTGTTGTGTAACCGCGCGGCGTGCCGATCTGGTTTGGGGGATCACGAAGGCGCGTTGGCGGATGCCGACGCCGCGTTGGCTCGGGACGAGACGTATCAAAAGGCGCGGTTACGTCGAGCCACGGCGCTAGCGGCGTTGACGAGGTACGACGAGGCGAATGAGGAGTTTACGAGACTGTTCGACGAGCTTCCTGGGGATGTGAGCGTGGCGACGAACGTGAACGCGTGTCGTGCGGCGCTCGGAAAGCCGGCGGATGTGAAAGCCGGCGTGAAAACAATCGAAGACATGAAGACGTACATGACGCTCGTGAACACCAAGCCATTGGTTGTCGTCGATTTCACCGCGACGTGGTGCGGTCCGTGTAAAATGATTGCTCCGGTATTCGCAAGTCTGTCGACAAAGTTTCCGTCGATTTACTTTCTTAAAGTGGACGTGGACGCGAATCAAGACATTTCTGGGTACGAGCGCGTGTCATCGATGCCGACGTTTGCGGTGTATCGGTATGGTAAAAAAGTAGAATCCTTCAGTGGTGCGGATGGGAACAAGCTCACGGCGTTGTGCACGAAATGGATAGCAACAGTCTAGCGCACGTGTTTGCACTTTAACAACATTTATCTGCAGTCTACCGTACCGGTAGCAATCAAATGTTTCGCATTGTATTCGTTCACAAACTCCCCATGCTACTCCTACGCACGTATGTGCGCTGCCGACGATTGCGTTCTCGTGGTGAACTGTTCTTATTGTCTTTGTCTTCGTCTTCTCTTTCCCGGATTTTCTGCGCCGCGACGCGTTTCCGACCGCTCGATGACGGCTTTTCAATCGCGCCTTGCACAATCTTCCGCAGCGTCGACGTATCGCGCGACGACGCCGACGACTTCGACGGCGGACGCTTCCGACCACCGCTTCGTGGTCGACCTCTCTTCGTCTTCTCTTGAGATGGCGTCGCCGGCGCAAGAAACATCGAATCGATCCATCTGAGCGCCGAATCTAGCGCCTCAGTTCTCGTTCTCGCCAGCGCCAACAAAAATTCTTCGACATGTCGTCGAGTCTCCTCGTCCAGCTCGTCAAAACGCTCAATTTTTCGAATCGCTTTCACTATCTGAGTATCTGACAATTTAGCGACATCTGACGCGCGCGCGCCGCCGTACGTGTAGCACACGTCGCGAACTTGAGAGAGCGTGACGCAGCCCAAATGCCATGAATACTTGCGCGGGCGGGACAGCGAGCTCGTGGAGTAACTCGAAAAGCGTAGTTGTCCTTTGGCGCAGTAGCCAGGGGAGTTTACGTCTTCGCATGCGTCGCCGCATTCGCAACGCGATGGTCGCGCGCTCTGGTCGATGATGTAGCCCACGTTGGACATTGGGAGTGGATTCACGTCCCGCGGACGTCTCGTTCGCGCGTGTTCGCGCGCGAAATACACGTGCGTGATGCGCGTGTGCTCGTGTATGCGATGTGATCTGCGTTCGCGACGAGTCGCTGCGGCGCACAATGACGACGGTCGATGTCGTCTCGGCGTCGGTTACATCAGTTACATCAATCAAATTAAATTCATTATTACACAACGGCGCGGCGATGGATGGATGAATCGCGCAATCACATCGCATTCACCATTGTACGTGTTCTCGACTGCTTTCGTCGCTCATCGATCGTCGTCGTTTATTCCCACCAGGCGTCCCCGGAGAAATCGGTCCCGGCGACGTCGTCTCGTCTGAAAGTTTCAAATGCTTCACCTCAACGCGTAACGTCTTCGCCCGCGCCTTCGCTCGCACCTTTGCCGCGCGCTCGTCTTCATACTCCATCATTCGTCCCCAAGACGCGAGTTCGTTGTCAAAGATCAATTCCAGAGACGATTTCGGTCCAGCCATCCGCAGCGCCCGGCGCAACGCGCTCGCGTCAACCCCACCCGCGCGAGGCGTCACCCACGCCATGTGCCTCGATATCCCCTTCGTACACCCGCGCGCGAGCCTGGCGAGATAAAACCCAATCCCATGTTTCAGCGCGGCGTCGTCGATCGCGGAAAACCCTCGAATCTGCGTCACGCATTGCCAATAGTCGATGAACCGCAGCGCGTCCGCTCGCCTCCCGCGAAGCCCGCGCTCGCCCCCAGAGTGCGCAATCATCATCTCCTGACACATCTCCTGCGACACGCACGCGAGGTGGTAACTGCGCTCGATGTCGTCGCCGCGCGTCGTCCAGCGCAGCTGCCCGGGGATGACGACGCACGTGGAAAAGAAGCATTTCGCGCAGGCGACGGTTCGGGGACAGATGTCGATGTGGTAGGTTTTATGCGTCGCCGGCGACGTTTCCGGCGACGCGTGCGCGTGCGCATGCGATGGGGCGGTCATGCGCGGTGGTATCGAGCGCGCTCGAGCGTCGCACGCGGCGCGCGACGTGTGGGTGCGCGCCAAAGTGTGAGGGCACCGACGTGGCGCCTGTTGGTCTCCAGTCTAACCCTCGCGCTGACGAGGACGGCGGCTGGGCTACGGGATACGTACAATTACAAGGAATAGATGCACGCGAACGCGCACTGGGCTAGTATCTCTTGCCGAGCAAACCTGCATCGACGTATTTGAAGCGATAGAGATCGCGATCGACGGCAACGACGACGCGGTATTGACGCTCGGGTTGGCCCAACGCGCCGGGGAGAGGCATGCGAATGAGCGACTTGAAAATCTTTCCTGGGGTGATTTCGCGCGCTTCTTTGGCTTTTTGTTCGGCGTCTTCGGCGGCGAGGTCACGAGGGGGCCATTCGCACGCCGCGGGAGGGGCGTTGGGGTCGATGGATGAGGAGGCGTCGTCGCCTTCGTCGGCGCTGCCGCCGTCGGTCATTTCTATGACGCCCCACGTGTACGTACCCGCGGATCTCTTGACAGCCACGTACTCACCCACGCTGAATGTGTTGTCGCGGGAAAAGAAAAATCTATGCCATGTTGAGCCAATCCAGCCGTTTCCGAGGCGTCGGCCGGAGATTTCTTTGCCGAGAACGATATCTCGCAACGCGCGCTCGTCGGCGTTTGTCACCTCGGCGTTCGTCGACGCCAACATCGAACGGGGCACCTTTCCACCATCGCTCGACAATCCCAACGATCCGAGCAAAGCGTTGGGTAAATCTGTCACTTGCCGTTGCAACAACCCTGCTTCGGTCAATATATTCGACGTGGTTGACCCGATGGCGTTTGCTTGTTCGACGAAGGCGTCCACGTTGGCGCACGTCGCGTCGATATTCGCCGTACATCTCTGTACGCTCGTGCACGCCGCATCGATCGCATTCGAGCAATTCCGCACCGCGCGCGATGCCAGCGTCGCTTCGCGACACGCACGCACGAGCTCGCGCATGGTTAATAGACAACCAAAGAGAAACGCGACGGCGGTGGCAAACGTGACGCCGCAGCACGCGACAAACGCCCCGGGAGGAACAATCCTCGCCGTCGCCGCCACGTACGCATCGAGACCGTCTATGTGACGCGTCGTCGGTGGAGCTAATTTCGCCGACGCGCGGGTGACCGCGCGCGGGTGAGACGTGAGCCGCGCGAAAGACAGAGCGCGCGCTCGAATGCGCTGTCCCGCGCGCGAAGACAACGCGAAAGACGACGACGAGGACACCGACGAGGACGAGGAGGACGCCACATCACTCGCGCGCGCGTGTCGAGGGACGAGCCCGAGCGCGGCGTGCGCGGCGTAGGCGCGCATGATGAGCGCGCGCGCGCGCCCGAGTGTGAGGGTCAAAGCAACAGTCTCTACGCGTGAAAGCGTTATCAATACAATCTATGATGTCTATGGCACCGTCGTCGACGGCGAAGACGACGACGTGGCAGATTTACGCTCTCTCGTTTGCTTTTGTAGCACTTTGATTTCCTCTGGAGAGAAACCTTTGAATCGCTGATCGAAGCGCGAGCGCTTACGGTCGGTGGCGTAGACGAGCGCGCGCATGCGTTCAATCAAATCCGGCTGAGTACTGCTCGCACGCTCGGCTTCGGCCTCGGCGCGCGATTTCCGCGCGGCGTCGATGTCGAATGGAGCTACTTTTTCGTACGTCACCAACCGACGTCCCCATATGGTGTTGAATGTTTCGAGACAGTGCCATCGAAGGCGTAACGCCGGATGCGTGGGGAGCTCGCGCTCGGGATCTGGGTCTCCGCTTTCACCCGGGACAAAGAAACATATCAATCCGCCTATGGATAGGAATCGCGCGGCGAGATCCATTAGATCGTCCAAGCACTCACCGAATGGGTATGGCGCTGTGCTTGGGATGTGCGCGCTCAAGAGTTCCTCTGGAATTTTATAATCATCCGCCAGCGGCTTTCGGCCACCGCTCTTACGTCCGCCAGCGCGTACGCCATACGGCGGATCCGCGATGATGCCTTGTAGCGTGCCCTCTAAACCAAAAGTGCGCGTCGGGAGAGCGTGCAAGTCGCCGCGTATCAACGCCACGGGTGGCGTCAAATTGTATTGCTGGAAATTCGTCCAGACGTTCACCGTGGAGCCATCCTTGGCGGTTTCACCAAACTTGCTATCTTTTCCTTTGGGCACATTTGCACTTTTGCCGTGCTTGATGACGCGAATATCTATGTCCAATCCCATGGTTAATGCCCCGTAGTGCGCGGCACCAATGAGAAGCGAGCCCGTCCCGCAAAACGGATCGAGCACCACGCCGCCCGGCCGCGCGCGCACCATGTTCGCCATGAGCAGCGACATCTCCGCGTCCATGGACGTCGGCCCGAGATAAAGACGCTGCTTTAAATCGTACTTGTTCACGATCGTTCGGTCTGACTTTCCGACGACGCGGCCGAAGAACATGCGCTTCGGCGTCATCGGCAACCCAGACGACGCTTCAACGTCGCTATGCATACTCCAAAACAAATCTCTCGGCGATTTCAAGTCCACTTTGCCTGTAAATGGTAGCTCCAATGCCTCCACGCGCTGCACCAAATGCTTCGAACCGCCTTTTATGCCAAAATCCTCAACTTCCACCTTGAACCTCGCGTCGGCGGCTAAATACTTGGCTTTACGTTCGCTAGGACACGCTTTGAGCGCCGCCTTCAAGCTCTCCAAATCGTCACCATATCCCCACAAATCGATAATACCACGCACGAGTAACGCGCGCGCACAAATGTCGCGCGCCACGTCTTCGCTCGGGAGGTCGACAAAGTAATAGGGTGACTCGGCGACGTCCCCGGGGAGCGGCTCGAGCTCCACGTTCCTTTCTGCGCCGCACATCTCCGCTAACGACTGAAACTCTGCTATTCTGTGTGATGATAAAACGCACACGCGCGTCGTGAGTCTCTTACGCGCGACGTGCTCGAAACGCGTGCGATAAAGGGCGAACCAAGAGCGGTCGCGAGCTCTCGCACGCGCAGCCGTCGCGCAGCGCGCGAGCGCGTTCAGGACGCTGTCGACGACGACGCGATCGCATTCACGCTCGCACCGACGCACCTAAAATCTACATGTTTATGGATAAAATATACGAGGAATCTCATGCCGACACAACGCCGACGCGCGCGCGATTCGAAATGAAGTTGTGTGTGTGTTGACAAGTCACTTTTTGCTAAGAAACGTCTTGAGCACGCTCGACGCCAGCGTCTCCGCGAACGCATAGCCCTGCGTCGTGACGGGCATGAAGTGCGCACCATCGCAATATTGCGTCGAAATCGCGTGCATCGTGGCTAGTTCTAATCGCTCGAACGCCCAGTCGTGGAAGACATCGGGGGACATTTCGATTTCGCGAGAGACGAATTCGTCGAAAACCATTCTCGCCTCAGCCGAAGTTGAACGATTCACCCCAGTGAGATTGAGCCAAAAATCCAAACTTTTCGTAGACTTGATGCACGCTATGCCTAAATGACACGTCACGTCGCCCGAATCATCCAGTGCGCCGTATTTCACGGCGCTTTCGTGCCATTCAGCAAACGCGTCCCGCAACAACGCCGGCTGCGTAATAAAGCCGTCACAACCGGATTCGCGCTTTGCAACCATGCGCGCGGCATCCTCGGCGCCTCGCATGGGATTTGCCGCCGCGAATAACTTCACGTCGCGCGAGAATTCACCTCGCGCGCGCATCGCCGCCAGCTCTCTGAGCACATCGATCGATCCCAAGCCGCCGCCGCCACCCCCGTCGCCAGACACCGCTAACAACCCCACGTCTCGCGCATCCACGCGCACCGCCTCCAGCGCGCGCACTCGCACGTCATCCAACCCCGCACATCGCCCACCGGCGATGGTCTGCACGATCAATCCACTCGATGTCGCGCGACTTTCATCCGCGTCCGCCGACGTCGCCAGCCCGCGACTCGCGTCCTCACCCTTCTCCCGAAAATCCGGATACACCACCCCGCTAAACGCCCCACTCGACAGTGCAGGCTGCATCACACGCCACGCCACGTTCGGTGCGCGCTCGCACAGGAAACTCAGCGCGCGCGCGCGCGTCTACCACGCATCGACAGACACAAAAAAGTTAGTTAAAACGTCAGCAATCACACAAAACCACCCCTTGTCGCGCGCCTGACGCGAGCGAACGCGATGCGCGCGCGATCAACGACGTCGTACCATTCGTGGCGATGCTTTCGTCCCGCCCGTCGGCACCGCGCGCATCGACGGCGTCGTCGTGTGCGGGTTTTAAGTCTCTTGAAGACAACGAATTATCTTCACAATCGCGCGCTCGACGACGCGCGCGCGCACGCACGCACGCGCTCCATCGTCCCTGCGCGCGCCGAAATCGCGACGCGACGCGCGCGTCATCGCATCGATCGCGCCATCGCGACGGCGATGTTCGCGGCGCGCGCGAGCGCGGGATGTTTGAAACGCGCACAGCCTCGGGTTCGAACCATCCGAGCGGCGGATGCGCGCGCGCGCGTGCGTCCGTGCGGGCCTCGCGTCGTTGGTGTGCGCGCGGCGAGCGCGGATGGTGGCGATGCGCCCGCGGGCGGGGCGTCGGGGGCGTCGGCGGCGCCAGGGGCGTCGGGGCGCGGGCGCGTGTCCTGGGACGCGCGCTTGGCTGAACTCTCGACGTTTAAAGCGATGTACGGCACCGTCGAGCTTCCGCGCGAGCTGAATGCGCTGCGGCGCTGGTTATCGAGACAACGTTCAGAGCGTCGCGCGGGGCGATTGAGTGATGCGCGGGCGGAGAAGCTCGAAGCGCTCGGGGTGACGTGGGATTTGAGAAAGACGGTGACGAGGCGTCCGAAAGTCGTGGTGACGTTTGACGAACGCGTGCGCGAATTGGCGAAATATTACGCCGCTCACGGTAATGGTAACGTCAAGGCGAGCGAAAATGATGCGTTGGCCAAGTGGGTGAGTCATCAGATTGCGAGTTATCGCGATGGGGGATTGTCGGAGGACAAGTACGACGCGCTGATTTCGCTCGGAGTGAACTTTGATAATCACGACGAGCGCGCGGTACACTCTTGGGATGACCGTTTAGCAGAACTCAAGTCGTTTGCACAAGCAAACGGTGGGAGCACGCGTGTACCAGAAGATGAAGAACATGCTGGGTTGTACTTTTGGTTGTTAGAACAGCGTCGATCAAAGCGGGATGGGAAACTGAATGTGGAAAAAACTCACAAGCTCGAGAGCGTTGGCGTGGAATGGGAAATCAAACCTCACAATGAGGTGCCTTGGGGCACGAGATTTACAGAGCTGGCGCAATTTGTACGCGCGCATGGCGATTTACCATCCAATAAAGACGACCCGACGTTATTTCAATGGGTTCGAGCGCAGCGTAAGCGTTACGCCACAGGCATGATGGAAGACGACCGCGCCGCACTTCTGGATGGCTTGCCATTGGATCGCGATTGGAAGGTAACCCCCATGTCGGCGTTTGAAAAGAATTTAGCTCGTTTGAAAACGTTCGTCAAGGCGAATGGACACGCCATCGTGTCCTCGCATGATGATAAAAAGCTCGCGACGTGGTTGCGAAAGCAGCGCATCAAGAAGCAATCTGGAGAGTTGAACAAGAGCAAAATAAACGCATTGGAGGCCTTGGGCGTCCAATGGACCGCCGCACCCGTTATGTTGGATGAAGCGAACGATACCAGCGCCAAGTTGTTCGGAACGGCGTTTCAAAAAAACGAATCTCAAGAAAAGAAGTCAAAAAAGAAATAGTGCCAGTTGTGTGGCGCTTCAAACAATTTTAATTCCGTGTAATAAGAGCTGCGTTGTTGTCTGCAAAGCTAAGTGCTAAATCGATCGCCACCGAAACGTAACGATGACGAACCTCCGAGTGTGGGGGCGGCGCTGGCACCTCCCATTTCCATCGCATGACTTGAGTTCGCGGGAGATGCGGCGTCATCGCTCAGCGGCGTGACGCGGAATCGGCTGCGCGTATCCGCGCGAGACGCTGTACGCGCTACTTGCGCAGGTCGAGGCGCAGTTTCGCCACAAATACTATCCCGCTTGAACAGCAAAACTAAAAACAAAAGTACATGCAGTGAAGCGCTGGTATATGATAATCCCGTCAAAGCTAACGATCGATTTGAATCCGTCGACGAGTACATTGTGCCCGACGGAATCGCGTTATCAATCGCCTTAAACTGCGGGTGAAACCCTTGCACGAACATCCCTTGCGCAATCATTATCCAAATCATATGAAACGTCGCCCCAATGACGTAGCCATACCACGCACTCACCCCATCTCGTCGAACTGTCCGATTTAACAGCGTAAACGTTGCCACGACGTAGTAAAACAACTGCGCCAGAATCACCGAGAGCAAGTAATTCCTCAACGCAGCCATGGGATCTTCCAAGCTCGCGTCGACGCGTGGAAATACACGATTTTTCATGTACTATTCGCGCGTGCGAGCGCGCATCGGACGCGAAGAACTTCGTGTCAGTCTCGAACACGTAAACGAGCTTTTGTTTTTCAACCCTGCGCGCGCCGTCAACGTCAACGTGCACGCAAACGTACGCACCTTTATCATCAAACCAGAGCATATGATGCACGACACGTTCACGAGGAACAACACTATGTACAGCATCCACGCCGCGCGGTGCTGTGCGCGAAGAAAGACGCGCGTAGGCGCACGAAAAGTGTCAGTCAAAAAAACAAGTGTTCCAGTGCGGCGCGACAAAGGCGACGCGTCTCGCGCCGAGAAGATGCGCGAATGACGAAGACGTACCGCCGTGAGCGTGCACGAAGACAAACATGAGCACGCCATGGCGACCGAGGCGCGCGTGCGCGCGGGACACCGAGGTGCGGTTTGGAGACTTATTGCTGGTGAGAACGCGTTTTTTTATGGTCAAAGAGCAAAATTTTGTGCTTTTCAAATGCATGAGGCTCGTGTGCGCGCGTGCGAGCTAGGATGGCTAAAGGTAATTACAACTGTTGATACGTGGCGCGCGCGTACGCGGCTTCGGTGGCGGCGCGCTGGGCTTGGAGCGCCTCCTGGAATTCCCTGCGCTCGCGTTCGGCGATGACGCGCGCATCTTGGCTCAGCTCGCGGGATTTCTGCGCCGCTATCGCGGCGTCGCTCTTTGTGTTCACACCGTGCGCCTTTTGCGCTAAAGAATTAATCGTTTGCTCTTCGTCTGTGGTCATGAGATTGTTGTACGAAGCTTGAATAATGGCGAAACGTTCGGCGGCGGCGACGCGCGCCGGACCTTCGGGATGTTTGTCAGGGTGCCATTTAACCGCAAGCTTCCTGTACGCACTCTTCACGTCCGCCTTAGACGTTCCGAGTGGAACTTCAAGACGCTCGTAATCTGCAGCGTGACGCAAATGATATAAACGACGCTCGCGGGCGCGTTTGTCTTTGAAACGCTCTCGGTCCTCCATGCGGCGTTCTCGTTTTTCCTCTGCGGCGCGCTCAAATAACTCCGCAATCATCTGCTTCGCGTTCGCGCGCTGCGTTTCGCTTCCGTTGAGCGAAATTTTCGTCATTGTCGGTTCTTTGTTTTCACCATTCGATGACGCGTTCTTCGCGCACTTATTCGAGGATTTCGTCGCCAATACGTCATCCTCTTCTGAATCCTCAGCCAATTCCTCGTCTACGACGCCTACGACGCTCGACGATATAGCATCAAGCATCTTTTGCGTTAGCGCTCGCGCCGCCGCAGTGGCACCTTCCAAATCCGCGCCGCTAAATCCAACCCTCATCGCCTCATCCGTCTTCAACACTTGCACTTGACATCCGCTCTTCTTCGCCACAGCCTTGACATTTTCGCCACCCGCGCCGATGAGCAACTTGACCTTATTCGATGGAATCTCGATAATCTCATCCGGAACATCCTCCTCATCGACGTCGCGCAATGCATCGAGATCTTTTCTGGGTTTGACGACTTCACCGCGCGCCTTGGCGTCGGCAATTTCCATCGCTCGACGACGTTTCCGCTCGAGCGCCTCCGCCGCTTCCCGCGCCGCTTTCGCCGCCACCTCAGGCTCAACTTCACGCGCCATGAACGCGTCCAGCGGATCGACGCCAGGAATACCATCATCATCCGCACCCTTGGCAGGCGCGGATGCCTCGGTGTTACGTTTCTTAACCCCGAGTAACGCGCGCGCGGCGTCCAACCGTCGACGCTTGGCCATCTCCCCTTCGAGCGCATTCACCACGCGCTCGTCCTCACCACCGTCGTCGCTCTTCGACGCCGACCGCGAACGACGACGCCGGCGATGCGCATCCATCGCCTCGTCGTCGTCTCGCCGCCGCCGCTCGCGAGACCGCGACCGGGAACGTCGACGCCTGGACACATCATCGGAATCGGAATCGGCTCGCCAACCGTAACGCCGTCGCGCATCGCGACTGCGACTGCGACTGCGACTGCGACTGCGGCGTCGTCGCACCGGCGATCGATCGCGCGAATCGCGCCGGTGCGCCGACCGTGGCCGCCGCGCCGGCGACCGCGACCTCGAACGACGGCGCATGCGCGTCACCCAGTGACGCCACTAAAAGTCGCTCGACGACGTCGACGTCGACGCGCACCGCTCGCGATTCGCGCACGGCAACGAGCAACGCGCGTGTTTTGAACGCATTCGCGCGCGCACGGCGGCGCGGACGACGACGGCGCGGCGCTCGCGGCGGCGAACAACGAACGACGCCGCCGCCACTGTGTGTGCCGCCGCCGCCCCAAAAACGCGTCGAGAGCGCGGTGCGTGCGGCGTGCGGCGCATCCTGAGCGGCGCGAAGCGCACGGAAGATGTCGAAATGTGATTTACTCACGCTGCAAAGCGCGATGAAGAAGGACCCGGAAGGGTACGAGGAGGATTTTATGTTGCAGCTGAGGCATTACGAGGCGTTGCGGGGGTTGTTCGCGTTGAAGCCTTCGAAGGATCATAAGGAGTTTAGTGATCTCGTGTCGTTCATCGCACACGCGTCTATGGTGTACAAGAGTGCGACGAAGGGGTTTCCGGATGGAGTAGTGGAGTTGCTTGAGAGGCATTATGCGATTTTGGACCCGGCGTTGCGGAAGAATTTGACGAGCGCGTTGATTTTGTTGAGAAATAAGGGCGTGATTGGCGTCGAGGTAACGTTGCCGTTGTTTTTTAAGTTGTTCAAAGTGAAGGATAAGCAACTGAGAATTATGATGTTTAAGCACATCGTGACGGATGCCAAGGCGGCGAATAAAAATAAAGTGAACGATAAGTATAATCGTACAGTGCAGTCGTTTTTGCACGCCGCAGTAAAGGATGAGAACGAGGCGGCGGCCAAGAAGGCATTGGCGGTGCTCACGGAAATGTACAGAAGGAATATTTGGACCGACGCCAAGACGGTAAATTTAGTCGTCGAGGCGTGTAGACATCCGTCGCAAAAGATTTTAATAGCGGCGTTGAAATTCTTTGAGGGCCAGGATGAAGCCGCCGAGGCGGCGGCTATGGAGGGTGACGAGAGCGATGACGACGCAGATCCAGCCGATAGAGAAGCGTCGATGAAATCGCGTACGCAAGTTTCAAAGGAGGATGTTTTTAAAGCGTATAAGACGGTACGTGAGCTTTTTACTGTTCTTCTGTGTGTGTTTCTTTCGACAAAAGCGAAGCCGATGATGTTTACAATATATTTGCTACTCTCGAGGTTTGACAGTGACGACACTTAATCACCAAGATCTCTGAGGCTTCGCTGTGTCGTTTTTTTTCTTTCACTCCTTTTCTCGCTGCGTGTTTCGACTTTTACTTACAATGGCACGAACTCACGTACTGACGAGGACAAATTTTTTTTTCATTTCACGCGACGACGCAGGGTGTCGCCTCTTCTAAAAAGAAAAAACAGCACAAGCTCAAGCGCACGATAAAAAACATGCAAAGAAAGGAACGTAAGGCGGACAGTGCTGTCGACTCACGATTTGCTGCGATGCAATTGATCAATGACCCACAAGCGTTTGCTGAATTATTATTCGGTAAGCTTCAGGTCGGGCACATGGCGTATGAAACGAAAATGCTCGTCATTCTCGTCATGTGTCGCATCATCGGCATGCATCAGCTCATCATGCTTAACGTGTACCCGTTTTTGCAGCGATATATTCAGCCCAACCAGAACGAGGTATGCACGCTCTCCGGCGCGCGCGCACGAATCCGGTTGATCTCGCGAGTGATGACAAACTTTTGGCCGAGGGCATTCTCAACATGACCCATACCAATTGCCTCCGCTTAGTACCTGACGCGATATTTTCCACCTCGTTACCCGCTTTTGACGTGCGCTTACAATTATCAATCATGTACTAACATTTGTTCGTTTTGTATCGCACGCAGGTGACGAGACTCCTCGCCGCTGCCGCGACGGCGTGCCACGAGCTCGTGCCTCCGGATGCGTTGGAGCCGATGTTGCGCCAACTCGTAAACCAATTCATTCACGACCGCGCGCGACCCGAGGTCGCCGCCGTCGGCTTGAATGCCGTTCGTGAAATTTGTGCGCGTTGTCCTTTGGTAATGAATGAAGATTTACTTCAAGATTTGTCCGAGTACAAGAAGGCGCGCGACAAGCCGGTGTCAAATGCGGCGCGTGGGCTCATCGCGTTGTTCCGCGAGCTCGCGCCTGGTTTATTAGAAAAGAAGGACCGCGGGAAGGGTGCAGATATGACGCGTGGGATTAAGCAGTTTGGTGAAAGCATTGTTGCCGATCGCGTGGATGGAGCTGAGCTACTGCAACGCGATATGCTCAAGCGTAAACGCGAGGCAGAGGCAGCCGAGGAGGACAGTGAAGACGACGATGGTTCTGACGACGAGGACGCCGAAGACTTTAGCGACGAAGGCGAAGAAGGCTCTGATGATGAGGATGAAGAAGACGAAGACGAAGAAGAGGAAGAGGATGTCAAGGTCACTGGCAAGCGTGGCCGCGAAGAAGAAGACGAGGATGTCAATCCGAATGCGAAACGACGCAAGAATGGGAAATTGTCCCTTTCCGAGCTCAAACGTCGCCACAAAGAGCTTATTCAAAAACGCAAGGCAGAGGAAGAAGCAGAGGCGCGCGCCGAGCAAGAGGCCGAAGAAGCCGAGCTCGGTGGTCCAGTTGAACAAGAACGCATCTTGACTGAAGAGGATTTCCGGCGCATCAAGGCGCTGCGCACCGAGCAACAGCTCAACGCTGCGCTCACAAAGGCGGGTGCAAACAAGGCCAGTGAACGTGGCGCGGATGAAATGCGATTACTCATGCGTCGTGCCGATCGTGCGAGCGATCGCCGCGTCAATCCTGACTCTCTTGCGGCGACTGGTCTGCGCAAGGCACATGATAAGGCGTCACGTCTCGCCACCGTGCTCGCCGGTCGCGAAGATAATGAATACGGCAGTTCTAAAGAACGCAAGCAAAAGAAAACTGGAGGTTCCAGTAACAAAGAAAAATCTAAAAAGAAGAACTTGCCTTTGGCGGCGCGCGTGCACAAGGCTACACGCAGACGAAACGCGCCCGTGCAAAAGGGACAGCAACAGCGCGGACGAAAAGCGTGGAAGTAGCGAAAGAATTGTAGTGATAGTTTCAAACATTTCTAATTTGTTAGATCTTTCTAGCTTTATAGAGCATCAAGTAGCCCATATGATGATCGCCCCCGCCCTTGAGCGCCAAGACGTCTTCTTCGGTTTTCGGAATTGGCGTTTCGTCGTCAAACTCAGTCCAAGAGCCATCTGCTTGCTTCACCCACGACACGTAGTGACCGCTGTCGGCACTTCGACCTTTGTGCGTTAAAACAGCAATCAAATCGTAGAACCCAGTGAAGCGGGTGCCCTCGAGGGGGTCCACTTCCTTTGTTTCCGGTTCCGTCGACGCGACGACCGCAGTCGCGCCGCTCGACGACGCGTCGGCTGTTTCCACCGCAGCCGCATCGGTCGGCGCCGTACCAGCGTCTTCCATCGGAGTATCCGTTCCAACTGCGTCCAACTCGGCTTTTTTAGCGTTCATACGCTGAAGCGCCTCGTCGTCCTCACGCTTCAATTTCAATTTTCTCGCTGGCTCCAACTCATTCTTGAGCTCCTCTGTACAGAATTCGTACACATCCAAGACAACTGGAAACGTCACTGCACGCAAGATTTTCGCCTTGGCGCGAATATCCGTCTTGTAATAAAACCGCACGAGCTGTGTGGTGAGATACTCGGGCAATTTCGAGATGCGCGACGAACCTTCAAAGATGGCATCCGCGCCGAGTGCTTCAGAGCGCAATTCCCGCGTATCATTCAACGCAATCTTAAACCCTTCCGACACGTGATTCACCTCGATAGTGATGTTACACTTGAAAGTAAACTCTTCGCTGTCCTCCACGCGCGTCTCTCCTGTTGCCGCACATTTCAACTCTCGACGAAGACCGACGCCAAATAATCTCTTGACGTCGCCGTCAATCTCAGCGTTGAGGGTCTGCATCACCGCGCTCCAGCACTCCTCGGCATCCTGCTGCATCGGAGCACCTTGGGGGCCATGTTGCGCAAATTGCGGGTACATTTGCCGAAGAATATTCAAGAATCGCACCGGCATAACCGTATCTCTCGCGCGAGCCACGTCCGCAAACAGCTCTCGCAGCGCCGTCGTCAACGCCGCCGACCCACTGTGCTGGTCTCGCCCCGGTACGTACGCCTCCAATACCCCTCGCAAGTCCTTCGCCGCATACAAGCACTGCAACACCGAATTCATGTAACACGTATTCCCCAAATTCACCAAACCAGGCGAATAGTTTGCCGTCGTCGCCGCCTCGCGTTCATTCTCGGGTAAATCCTCCACAAACTTCACATCCTCCTTTGGCGCCTCCACCACGGTCGTGCTTCCAAACATCATCAACTTCTTCCCGCGCCGCGCCAAGTCCTCAATCCCGCACGCCTGCATGTCGCTGTCGTCAGCGAGCGGTTTCCCACCCTTGAGCCCGGTGACTTTAATGCGATCCACCGGCACGCCCGTGAGCGAAAACAACTGCGCCTTGAACGCCGCCCCGGGCAAGGTGAGATCCACATCCACCTCGTACGTCTCCTTGCCCCATTTCACCGCGATCGCGCACGTGGGCGACATGGCGCGTGACGTCGATGATCCTAAACTCGCGTCGCGCTCTAACGTCTTTTCTCGCGCATGTCCACGCCCCGACACTCCGCGACGCGCGCCAATGGCGGATGACGACGGCGCAGATGCCGAACGCGACGACGCGCGTCGTCCCGCGCGCGCGTTCGCGCACGCCGTGCCCGCGCGCGCGTCTACGAGCGCGTGTAGAGATGACAACGATGGGTCGTTGACTTGGTTGTCAAAATCGCGCCACTTCATCGCGTGTACGCGCGCCGGTAAGCCCACGTACGCGAGGTACGGCGATGCGTATAAACTATCGGCGTTGTGTGCGGCGCTGTGTGCGCTGTATGACGCCAGCCGTGATCATGGTGATGGGAAGACAAAGGATGCAGCGATGGGCGACGGGTTGCGCGCCATCGTCGCTCCGGGACGCGTCGTGGCGTTCCACGCCACTGAGTACATGCTGTACGTCGTGACGAGTTCGATAGAAGTTGAGTGTGAATGCACGTTGCACGCGCAGTTGGTGCAGTTTAGGCGCGTGATGGAGAGTTTGGTGACGAACGCGGCGTTGGAGCACGCGTTGGCGAGAAATGCGAAATTTGACGTCGGCCGAGCGTTAGAGGCGCGGGCTCACGCGGATGTCGCGCTCGCGACGGCGATTCGTTCGATGAGTTGGGATACGTCGTATGTTTTCAATACGTACCGTACGTTTGCGTTGGCGGCGCCAATTCGTCGGTCGTGTATGGAGGCGATTCGGGCGTCGATGACGTTTACGTCGCCATTCGCGGGCGCGGTGTTCTCGAGCGACGGACGTTTGGGGGCGTACGCGAAACCGCGAGGCAATCGACCGGTGACGATTGCGGCGAGTGATATGATTGTGTTGATGAATCACGTGCGCGTGATGCGGGGAATCGCGGCAGAGTCTTCAAAGGCGAATGAGGAGGAGGCTACCGACGACGACGACGACGACGGCGCGTCGTTTGAGCGACTATGCCTACCGGCATTCAATGCCAACGGTTTCATGCACGCATACGTCGCACCTCTCTCGCGCGACACCCCTAGTGTTATCGTGTGCTTCTTAACCGCCAGCGCCGATGCGCGCGCGCAGTGCAAGGCGGCGCGAGAGACGTTGTACAAGAAGCTGGATGAGAACACGTCGCTCGCCGCCATCGTCGCGGCGAGCGAAAAGACGATGGACGCGTCGACGCTTCCATCTGAAGCGTTCGGCGGCTTCACCGACGCCCGTGACTCACTCCTCCATTTCGTGTACAACCGCCCAGTGCGCGAACAACACATATCATCCACATTTAGCGCGTCGCTCGACGTCAAGGAAGTCAAGACGCTCACGCGCGCGTACGCCGCCCTCTACGCCTCGATGAAGGAAACCGACGCCGACGCGTTCAACATCCCACCGAATCTCGTCGGCATCCAGCGCGTTCGTTACGAACAACGCGAAAGATTCAACATCTTATCGTGTGTCGGCGGCGATTTCGAGATTTATTTAACGCTCAAGTCGGATGCGAGCGTCGTCGTCGCCGTCGCGTTGTGCAACCGACTGTGCGTCTACCTTCGCGTCAGCGAGCCCGAGCTCTTCCTCTCCCCAACCTAAGGCAATTAATCACATAGATGTAGCGCACGTATTGATTATTAAAATTGTGTAGTAGTAAGTACCGTAGTAGCATTAGTGTGCGTGTGCGTGTTCGCGTGTTCGCCGCTCCGTCCCGAGCGAACGCGTCGCGTAACGCAATCCTTTAGGCACCTCTTCGCAACAATCGCAAATTGTGCTCGCGATACGCCCATCACCACATTCAAACCCCATCCGCGGGATACGCTCGCACGTACACTGGCAATTCATACTTCACCCCGCGCTCGTCGTAGCACTCGGACAAATCCTCGGCGCAGCTCGACAGCATCATCGCGAGCGCGGCTCTCGCGCTCGCCGCGCTCTCCTCATCCTGCGTCCCATCGCACGCCTGCCGCAACGCGCCCCACACTTGCTCATCACCGCCATACGTCGCGCACGTGTCCCAGAACCCCTCACGCGCGCGATCCGCGTCCGCAACCGTGCGCGGAAGAGGCGTCGGTGACGCACCGTCAGCATTCGATTCGCCCTCTGCGTTCGCATCATAGTGCGCGGGCAGGCGCCATTCGCGGACGAATCGCGCGCTGATGATTTTACGGGACGAAGCCTTGGCCGGGGCGCTCGCGGTGCATCCCATGGTGCGCGCGTCGACGGCGCCGTCGCGGTGTCACGGCGTCGAGCAACACTCGGCGGCGGTTCCCCCTGGTGATACAGCCACGAGTGTACAAAACGGACCGAG
>Ga0181603_10001689_pt1 | contig 18215 bp, 15 predicted proteins | sample 041ome_13_FD_148633 | JGI IMG/M metagenome (GOLD analysis project Ga0181603, IMG submission 148633) | Coastal salt marsh microbial communities from the Groves Creek Marsh, Skidaway Island, Georgia - 041409US metaG (spades assembly) | ecosystem: Environmental > Aquatic > Marine > Intertidal zone...
AATCCTACCTGGTGATACTGCTTGGAATGATGGAAGTGGAATTCAAAAAGTAAAAATAGATTCTAAATATAATGATGTTTCATCAGATTTGATTGATGAATCAATAACTGCTCTTAGAGAGGCAAAAAATCCTTTAATTTTAGTTGGTGGACAAGCGTTAGAAGAGAATAATCTAATCAAATTAGCGAAGGTGGCAGATAAAGTAGGTTGTCCCATGAAGACAGATTGGTTTAATGCGCGTTTGGATAAGGGGGCAGGTCGAATAAATTCAGTAAGGATACCCTATGCTGTTGATAGTGCTGTAGATGTGCTTAGAGATTTTGATACTATAATCATTATAGGTGCAAGACGACCAGTAGCTTTCTTTGCATATCCAAATAAACCAGGTGTTTTAACACAAGAGAAAACTAAGTTTATAGAGTTAGCTAACCTTTCTGATGACATAACAAAAGTAATTGAAGAATTATCAGACAAGATAGGAATTTCTAATAAAAAACCTAGTACAATCTCAGAGTTTAAAATTCCAGAAATTTCTCAAGGTCCTATTAATGCGACATCACTTGGTATGGTTTTAGGATCTCTTATACCAGAAAACGCAATAGTAGTAGATGAGTCAGTAACTACAGGAAGAGAATTTTTTTATCAAACTTCAGGTTCCTATCCTCATACTTGGTTAAATAATTGTGGAGGTTCAATTGGGTTTGGCATGCCAGTAGCTATTGGTGCGGCAATAGCATGTCCAGAACGGAAGGTTATTGCCTTGGAAGGAGATGGGAGTGCGATGTATACCGTTCAATCTTTATGGACAATGGCTAGGGAAAATTTAGATATTGTTGTTCTTATCTTTGCTAATCAAAGTTATAAAATATTGCAAGGAGAGCTTAAAAATGTTGGAGTTGATCATCCTGGGAAATCCGCTTTGGAAATGCTATCTCTAAAAGATCCATCTTTAGACTGGGTGTCAATATCAAAGGGAATGGGTGTGGATGCTGTTAGTGTAGATAACGTTGAAGATTTAGTTAAATATTTTAAGTATGGACTAAAAGATAAAGGTCCTTTTTTAATCGAAGTCATGATTTAAATTTCAAACGTAATAAAATTGCAATAATCAAATATTATATATATTTTGTTTTGAGAATTCATAAAATTTAAGTTGATGAAATTAAGGTAGACTTAAATTGCGTGAAGCTCAAAACTTCTATTTCTGAGGCTCAATTGTCTTTAAATCTAATTACAAAAAAAATTATTAATAATCCAAATGATAGATACTTTGATAGAGAGCTAAGTTGGCTGTCTTTTAATGAGAGAGTCTTACTTAATGCTTTCGATAAAACAATACCGTTTGGAGAAAGATTAAGATTTATAACTATTTCCTCAGAAAACTTAGATGAATTTTATATGGTAAGGATAGCTGGTCTAGTTCAATTAACAAGTCAAGGCTATAAAATAATTCCTGAGACTGGAATGAGGGCAGACGAACTTTTAAAAACGGTTCTTAACGCATCTAAGGATTTAAAAAATAAACAACAAGAATGTTTAAAATATTTATTAAAAAACCAAAATAATCATGAAATTTCAATTCTAACTGAAACCGAATGGAGTAAAGAGCAATTAAAATGGCTTGAAGAATATTATGAACAAAATATTCTACCTCTCTTGACACCAACCACTTTAGATCCTGCACATCCTTTTCCTTTTATCCAAAATAAAGGAAAATGCGTTTTAATGGAAATGAAAGACACAAACGGTATTAATAAAAATTGCGTAATACTTCTTCCAGATAATATTAATAGGTTTATTCGTTTGCCAGGAGAACAGCAACAATATGCAATGCTAGAGTCTTTGGTAACAAAATTTGTAAATTTAATTTACCCAGAATATAAATTATTAAAATCAGGAATGTTTAGGGTAATAAGGGATGCTGAAATCGAAATAGATGATGAAGCTGATGATTTGATTGGACAGTTTGAATCTGCAATTAGAGCAAGAAAAAGAGGTGGAGTAGTTTCATTAATTTTTTCTCATGACTTATCCAAAGCCTCTCAAAAACTTCTAACAAGAGAGTTAAATATTTCTGACGACCATATATATGTTGCAGAAGGTTATGTTGGTTTAAGTGATTTTTCTGAAATCATAGATAACCTCCCTAAGGAAAATTTATTTGAACCTTATAAGCCTAGAATGCCCCAAAGGATTTTAGACTTTAAAGGAGATTGTTTTTCAGCCATTAAACATAAAGAAATAATTGTGCACCATCCTTATGAAAGTTTTGATGTTGTTTTGAGCTTACTTCAGCAAGCGGCACTCGATAAAAATGTATTAACTATAAGGCAAACTCTATATCGAACCTCTCCTGATTCACCAATAGTGCAAGCTCTGGTTGCAGCTGCAGAAGCGGGTAAATCTGTAATTGCTGTTATTGAGTTGAAGGCAAGGTTTGATGAAGAAAATAATGTGCAACTGGCTAGAATTTTAGAGAAAGCTGGGGCACAAGTTGCTTATGGTCTAGTAGATTTGAAGGTTCATGCTAAGCTATCTCTAATAACAAGGAGAGAAGGTAAAAAACTTGTTTCTTACGCTCACTGCGGTACTGGTAATTATCATCCTTATACTGCTAAAATTTATACAGACTTTTCTCTATTTACTAATGATAAAAATATTTGTGAAGATGCAAGATCAGTTTTTAACTTCCTGACTAGTCATGTTCAACCAAAAAAATTAAATAAAATGATTATTTCACCAAACTATTCTTTTAATTGGCTAATTGATAAAATTGATCAAGAAATAAAGAATTGTAAAAACGGTTTAGAAAGTGGCATTTGGATTAAATGTAATGCGATTGTTGATCAAAAAGTGATCGAAAAATTTTATGAGGCGTCTAATGTAGGCGTGAAAATTCATTTAATGGTAAGAGGAATTTGTTGTTTACGTCCCAATGTAACAGGTATGTCAGAAAATATCACTGTTACTGCAATTATAGGAAGATTTTTAGAACATGGTAGGATTTATGTGTTTGCAAATAAAGGTAAATTTCAAGATGATAGTAATTTAGTTTATATTGCATCTGCTGATATAATGCCTCGAAATTTATATCATAGAGTTGAAGCTTTTATTCCTTTGGAAAACCAGACAGTAAGGAGTCAGGTTTTATCACAAGTACTACCTGCATTAATAAATGACAGAAAAAATTCTTGGATACTTAACGAATTTGGTGAATACTATAAATATGAAGAAAGTGATAATTTATTTTGTGCTCATACATATTTCATGAATAACCCAAGTTTGTCAGGTCAGGGAAGCTTAGCTAAAATTCAAACATGAACGAACTAGCATTAAGTTTTGATAAAAAATTATCTAAGGGTAAATTAGCAATAATTGATATAGGTTCTAACTCAATTAGGTTAGTTATTTACCCACAAAATGGTAAGTATCCTTTTCCATTATTTAATGAAAGAATCAATTGTAGGCTTGGAGAAGGGGTAACAAAAGGTAAAAAACTCTCAAGCGTATCAATTTCTAGAGCTTTGTCTGCAATAAAGCGTTTTGCATTTATTATAAAATCAATGTCAGTAAAGAGTCAGATTCCTGTTGCAACTGCAGCTGTTAGAAATGCTATAAATGCTAATGAATTTATTCGTCCTGCGGAAAAACTTTTAAATAGTAAGATTAGGGTTTTATCTTCTAAAGAAGAAGCTGAATATGCATGTCTAGGATTATTAAGTTACATGCGAATAGAAAATGGCCTAATAGCTGATTTAGGTGGTGGAAGTTTAGAACTTATTCTTGTAAATAATGGGATAGAAGTTCATGCTTCCAGTTTAGATATTGGCCATTTATCAAAGTTTTCTAATGAAGAAATAATAGCTCAAATTAATAAAATTAAGTGGCTTAAGCAAGCAGAGGGTTTAACATTATATGGAACCGGTGGAAGTTTCAGGGCGTTTGGTTCTGCTTATATTAAAAATTATAATTATCCCTTACACTTAATACATGGATTGTCTTTCAAAAAAGAAAAGGCGATTATATTATTAGATAAAATAACGGATAGCAAAGTCGAAGTTCTAGGTATACCGCCTAGTAGACAGCATACTATCGAAACTGCAGCTAATATAATTATTAATTTGATATTAAAATCGAATATTAACCGCTTAACTATAAGTGGAACAAGTATTAGAGATGGATTAATAGCTGAATTAAATGAAGAAACTATAACTAATTCTAATACAGTTGATCATTATAAAATTCTTGCTAGAAATCAAAGATTTAAAGGAATGCATAATAAGGTTATAAAATTGTTTAACCCTATACTAAAAAAAATTACTAATAAAGGTTTTAAAAAAGCATTTAAAATTAGTACGTATCTCTCTGATATATCATGGGATGAACAGCCCGATTTAAGGGGTTATATGGCTGCAAATAAAATACTATCTTTACCAATAAGAGATTTAACACATATAGAAAGAATATGGATGGCTAGGGTAGTTTATCATAGATATGTAGGGCTTAGAGACAGAAAACAAATAGAACAATCAATTATTAATCTATTGTCTGAAGAGCAGAAAATTTCCTCATATGCTATAGGATTAGGATTGAGGTTTGTATATATTTTTTGTGCAGGTTTTCCGAAAAACCTCGAAAATATAAAACTGAAAATTAGAGGTAATAAACTAGTTTGTAAAATAAACCCTGATGCAAAAGCGCTAATGGATAAAGAAAATATAAGAAGATTTAAAAACTTTGCTAATGCTTGCAATTTACATCATGAGATTATTTAAAATTATTTTAAGAACTACGCTAATTTACTAATCAAAACATCAATTTTTCTGTGGCAAAACGGTACACTTTGATTGCACGTAAATCAGATGGATCCAAATAAATAATTCAAAAAAAGGGCATATTTTTTCTGCCTTTTTTAATAAAATAATACTCATTTTGAAATGTATTACCAACCAATCTCTTTTAAAACTCCTTATCCTCTACTTCATATCAAAAATATAATTAAGCTAAGCTTAGCTTGTTTAGTAATTCTTGATTACTAAATTCTACTTTAACAAATTTATCTGATTTTATAATGATATAAGTTGTATACTAACTATATTCCTTAAATGTAATTTTAATAAATTTAAAATTCTTTGCTAAGAAATATGATTTAATTTATTAAATAAATTTAGTTGATATAATTAGCCAAGGAAAATTTGATATAGAACCTATTATAATTGGTGCAGTTTTATTTGCAGCGTTTATACACGCATTGTGGAATTTTTTACTTAGAGGTTCCGCAGATAAATTATTAAGTATGACTGCTGTTGTGTTAGGTCATATTCCAATTGCGTTACTCGGTCTTTTTGTTTTTGGGATGCCCAGCTTGGATGGTGTTTATTTCATTCTAGCTAGTGCTATCATCCATTGTATTTATCAGGCTTTTCTTCTAAACGCCTACAAGTATGGAGAATTGTCTGAGATCTACCCAATTGCGAGAGGATTATCGCCGTTATTGATTACTTGTATAAGTTTTTTGTTTTTAAATGAGAATATTTCTCTTCAAGAAACTTTAGGAATTTTGTTAATTTCGATTTCTCTTATTATTTATGGGACCAAACAATATTTTGGTAAAGAAACATCCTTTAAAGGATTTTACCTAGCAGTTATAACTGGATGTTTAATAGCTAGTTACTCTTTAGTAGATGGTTATGGTGCAAGAGTCACTCAAAATCCAATAGGCTTTTATAGTGTTATGACCTTAATTAACGGGCTTTTATTTTATGCTTATGCAAGATGGACAGAAAAGGATATAATCAAAAAAGTTATTAATAATGGTAAAAATCTATTTTTTATAGGTGGCATAGCCTCTTATATGGCCTATGCTATTATTGTTTGGGCATGTTTATATCATCCAATTGCTGTTGTTTCATCTCTTCGGGAAACTTCAATTCTATTTGCAATCTTACTTGGTTTCTTTTTCTTAAAGGAAAAACTTAATTTTATTAAGTATCTCCTAATATTTGGATTGTTTTTAGGAGTCATAATATTGAAATTAGGATAATTATTATTAACATGCTATTTTGAATTTTTAAAATATTTACCGAAAGTATTTGTATTGGATATCACAAACAATCCAAATGAAATTGCCATTATAGTTGCACTTGCCTATTTATTGGCTGGTTTAGTAAAAGGTATTATTGGAATTGGCCTACCAACTACGGCAATAACCATTATGACTTTTTTTATATCTCCTTTAATCGCTCTTGGATTAAATTTAATTCCAATGACAGTAGCAAATATCTGGCAATTTAGTAAGGCTGACAATCCCAAGGAAGTTATAGTTAAATATAAATATTTTGCTATTTCTTTGGTTTGTTGCATTTTAATTACCTCATTTTATGCTGAACAGATAGGAGACGATTTAGTAAGACTGATTTTTGCATTTGCAGTATTATCATTCGTTTGTCTTCAGATTTTTGGATTCAATTTTAAAATGAAACCAAATCAAGATATTTTTTGGCAGGGAGGACTTGGTACTCTAGGTGGGTTGGTTGGAGGTGCAGCCTCAATATGGGCTGTTCCAGTTACTATGTACTTATTAATGAAAAATGTTAAACCTAAACACTTTGTAGACGCAAGTGGCTTTTTGATAACAATTGGATGCATTCCTGTTTCTATAGGATATATTGCTACCGGAGTATTTCAGCCTAACATGTTTGTTTTTGGAGCTCTTGGGTCAGTGACTGCCGTTTTAGGCTTCCAGTTCGGTGAGAAACTTAGAAATAAAATTAACCCCAAAACTTTTAAAAATTTATTATTAATTTTTTTCAGCTTAGCTGCTCTCAAAATGATAATTGAAACACTAATAAAATTAAATATTTTTTAAATCAGATGATTTTAATTTCAACTTCAGAAAGGTCTCCAACTTTATATCTAACGATATCTCCTACTTTAGGTGCGCGTGTTTTAATAACGCTTCCTGTAATAATAATACTATCTTTTGGGATTGTTCTTCCAAGTGAAATAAGTAAATTTGATACCCATACTAATGAATCTAATGGATTAGCATCTTTGATCATTGCGTTTTGAGGGGGCTCGTCATTCCAAAATAATCTACTTTGAATTGTATCTAAATCTAAATTATTCCAGTTTGGGAGTTCTTTACCCAAAACAATACCAGAGCACCAAGCATTATCAGCGATCATAGTTAAAGGGTTAATATTTGAATAATCTGCTTCTCTATCAATTATAAGTTCAAATGCTGGAGAAAGTGATTTTATATATTTTTTTATACTTTCTCTATCTAAAGTACCTTTTTCAGGTTTGATATCATCAGAAATTGTAACGGCTATTTCAAACTCTAAGCCTAAACCATGATAATGACTTAGTTTGATTGTAGATGGGCTTTTTTTAATTTCTTTTACAAAAATACCTCCAGCAATTGGGTGATCGATTCCACACAACTCTTGTTGCACTTTGGATGCTAAGGCAATTTTAAAGCCTCCTAATTCTCCTCTGCCAGAATTTTTTTGAAAAACTTTTTGTACCTCGTATGCCTCGTTAATATCAGAAGGCATTAAGGTTTTAGGTAAATTTCTAAAATTTAGTTTTGAATTATGTTGTTCTAACATAAATTGAGCGATTTGTTCTATTCTCTCCATAATTCACCTTTACTTTCTTATTCTATTTTCCAATACTCTATAAAACATTTCTATTATTAGAAAGCTTTGTTTGATAATAATTAATTTGGAGATTGCTTTGTTAGATAATCAAGAAGTTAATATTGATAAGGAAGTAGATATTTGGCTTAAAAATTTTAATGAAGCTATATCAAAAAAACAAAACAAAGCCCTTGTCATAAATAATTTAAACGATTTATTTTTTGAAGAGAGCCATTGGAGAGACATTTTGGCTCTGACATGGAAAATTCAAACTTTATCTGGAAATGAAAATTTTACTCATTTGTTATATGAAAAGATTATAGATGTAAACGCAGCTGAATTTTCAGTTAATTCTAAACGGACACCTCCAAGAGAAGTTATTAGAGCTGGAAAACACGTAATAGAAGTATTTTTAAAGTTTAAAACTAAGTTTGGTGAATGTGACGGTATAGTTAGATTATATCAGGATAATGACGATTATCGAAAATTTAGAGCATGGAGTTTTTTAACTTGTTTAAATGAATTAAATTCTACAAACAAATTTCAAGAAGATGTTTATCAAAACTCACTTGAAGGACCTAATTGGCTGGATATTAGAAATTTAAATAGATTATACAACGATAGAGAGCCAGAAGTTATTGTTGTTGGAAGTGGGCAAGCTGGGTTATCAATTGCTGCAAGGTTAAAGCAACAAGATATTGATACTCTTGTAATAGATAAAAATGAGAGGGTAGGAGATAATTGGAGAAATAGATACCATTCTCTCAAATTACATAACCAAACACATGTCAATCATTTACCATTTATGCCATTCCCATCAACTTGGCCAACATATATTCCTAAAGATAAGTTAGCTGGTTGGTTTGAGTATTATGCTGAAAGTATGGAATTGAATGTATGGACCAAAACCACATTTTTGGGAGCAGAATACAACGAAATAGAAAAAAATTGGAAAGTAAGCCTTAAACTACCTGATGGAAACATTAAAATAATGAAACCTAATCATATTGTGATGGCTATTGGAGTTAGCTCAGTTCCAAATCGCACCCAAATTCCTGGATTAGAAAATTATAAAGGTAGGGTAATTCATTCCGCTGATTATAATAATGGAAAAAGTTATAAACATAAGAATGTATTGGTTTATGGAACAGGAACTAGTGCTCATGACGTTGCACAGGATTTGTATGTTCATGGTGCCAATGTCAAAATAATTCAACGTTCACCATCAATGGTGGTCAATGTAGAGCCGAGCGCTCAACTTCCATACGAACTATACAAAGAAGGACCAAATACAGATGATTGTGACTTAATCACAATTTCAACTCCATTAAAAGTCCTCAAAAAGACACATCAATTACTAACAGCCAAAACAAAAGAAATTGATAAGCCATTACTTGATAAACTTGAAAAAGTAGGATTCAAGCTAGAATTTGGAGAAGATAATACAGGTTGGCAATTTAAATATTTAACTCGAGGAGGAGGTTATTATTTTAATGTTGGCGCTTCTGATTTAATAGCTGATGGTAAAATTAAGATTTTACAGTTTTCTGATATCGCTAATTTTAATGCATCAGGCATAGAGATGAAATCAGGAGAAAGGTTAGATATTGATTTAATGGTTACAGCCACAGGTTACAAAGGTCAAGAATATGTGGTTGAAAAACTTTTTGGTAAATCTGTTGTAGATAAGATTGGTCCAATTTGGGGATTTGATGATGAAAGGCAGGAATTAAGAAATATGTGGATACAGACCAAACAACCTGGATTATGGTTCCATGCAGGAAGTTTAGCTCAATGTAGGATATTTTCAAAATTTTTAGCATTGCAAATAAAGGCATTGCAAAAGGGAATAATTAGTTAATTTTTTTTACAACTAACAGTCATAAAATTGTAATATAAATTTTATATTCAATTTTAATGAATCTTTCAAAAATTAACCCTCTAGGTCATCTCGAACAAAAGCATAGGACCTACAGAACTATTTGGATCTCAGATATTCACTTAGGATCAAAAGGTTCTCAATCTGAACATTTATTGGAATTTTTAAAATATAATGACAGTGAGTATTTATATCTTGTTGGCGATATCATTGATGGTTGGCGTTTAACTAAAAAATGGTATTGGCCGCAAAGTCATAATGATGTAATTCAAAAAATATTACGTAAGGCTAGAAAAGGAACAAAAGTTTTTTATATTCCTGGAAATCATGACGAAGGATCAAGATCCTTTATAGGTCTAACTTTTGGAGATATAAAAATTAGGAATCAAGCGTTTCATTTGACAGCTAAAGAAAAAAAATTATGGGTTGTACATGGAGATATGTTCGATCATGTAATTCAGCATGCCAGATGGTTGGCTTATATTGGGGATTCAGCTTATACCTTTCTTTTATGGATAAACAAATGGTTTAATGATTTGAGGCGCTTTTTTAATCTTCCATATTGGTCACTATCTCAATACTTGAAATTAAAAGTAAAAAAAGCCGTATCTTTTATAAATGCATTTGAAACTTTAATGGTAAAAGAGGCTCATAGACGGGGGTGTGATGGAGTTGTTTGTGGGCATATACATAAATCAGAACTAAAAGAGATTAATAATTTAATTTACGCTAATGACGGTGACTGGGTTGAATCTCTTACAGCTCTTGTTGAGCACAAAGATGGTGAACTAGAAATAGTTAATTGGGTTGACTTAGGCCATGAATATAATCTTAATCAAAGCTTTCTTAAAAATAAACAAATAGCATGAAAATCTTAATAGTAACTGATGCATGGTATCCTCAGGTAAATGGGGTAGTAAGAACCTTAGATGAAACCTCTAAGCAATTAAAAAATCTTGGTCACGAGATTAAGTTTATTACTCCTGAAGGGTTTTTATCTGTCCCTTGCCCAACCTACCCTGAAATAAAATTATCACTTTTCCCTGGGGCTAAAGTTTCATCTTTGATTAGGGAGTTTAATCCTGATTGTCTTCATATTTCTACAGAAGGACCTTTAGGATTATCAGCACGCAGTTACGCTTGTAGAAATAACCTAGCTTTCACATCAGCATATCACACTAGATTTCCAGAATATGTTCATGCAAGAACAAAAATACCTCTAAATATTACATACGCATTTTTAAGATGGTTTCATGGGCGGTCTGAACTTGTAATGGTTCCAACTGCTGAAGTTGAAAAAGATCTAATTAAATGGAAAATAGGCAATCCTCAAATTTGGGCTAGAGGAGTGGATTTAGAAATATTCAAACCCCAAAAAGGAAGAAGAAAAAATAAAAAACCTATTTTATTAAATGTTGGTAGAGTAGCTGTCGAAAAGAACTTAGAAGAGTTTTTAAAAATTGATCTACCTTGTGAGAAATGGGTGGTAGGCGATGGTCCTGCTCTGAAAACTTTGCAGAAGAAATATCCTGATGTAATTTTTCATGGCGCTAAAAAAAAAGAAGAGTTAGCATATTATTATAATAAAGCAGATGTTTTTGTTTTCCCAAGTAAGACAGATACTTTTGGCCTTGTTTTGTTAGAGGCTATGGCCTGTGGACTTCCAGTTGCAGCATTGCCAGTGAGTGGCCCAATAGATGTAATTGGGAATTCAGGTGCAGGAGTTTTGAACTTTAACCTAAAAGAGGCTTCAAAAAAGGCATTATCAATATCGAGAAGAGTACCAAGAGAATATGCAAAGACATTTTCATGGGAAACAACAAGTAAAACTTTTGAGTCATATTTAGTTAGTATTAGGGATAAAGATAATACCTATAACATTGAGGATAATCCTCATAAAGGAAATACAGGAGTTACAAGAGCCTTACATGCAGCTAAAAACTCTTGGTCAGGTCTAATATTTGCAATTCGTGAAGAAAGTGCTTTTAGGCAAGAAATGATCTTAGTCATTATTTCATTATTGATAATCACTTTTTTTGAATCAAGTTCTACTGAAAAAATCATGATGATTTTTACTACGACATTAGTTTTAGTTATAGAGTTATTAAACTCTAGTATTGAGGCAGCTATTGATAGGATATCATTTGATTATCATGGTTTGTCAAAAAGAGCTAAAGATTATGGGTCTGCCGCAGTTATGTTATCATTATTCTTATGGATATTAATTCATGGTATTGTTCTTATAAATTAGAAGTTTTAAGGTCTAATTTTAGCTCCGGTAAGTTTTTCATATGTTAGAGCTACAGTGCTCATATCAGCATCTTCTCCAAACTCATCAATAGTATTTTTTAAAAGTTCTTGAGATAATTTTCCAAGGGGAATTTCTACTTTATTTGCTTCTGCAATTTTAGTTGCTACACCAGCATCTTTTTTCATTAACCCTGTACTAAAACCTTGGACCATTTTTCCTGAAATAATATTATCTGGTAATGTTATTTCTGTTGCATAGTTTCTTCCAGAACTTTTTTGAATAATATTAACTGCAGTTTTAGGGTTTACTCCATCTTTGACCAACATAGATACCACTTCAAAAGTAGCCATTCGACAGATTAAATTTAATAAATTATTTCCGGCTTTGATTGAGTGTCCAGATCCTATTTTACCTGCATAAAATATATTACAACTTATTTGATCCATTATAGGTTTTATTGTTGAAAATTGAGTCTTTGTTCCACCGACCATAATAGCGATGTTTCCCTGATTAGCACCCTTGGGTCCACCACTCACTGGTGCATCTATAAAATTTATTTCTTTAGATTGTAGCTCTTTAGAAATTTCTCTTGTGATTTCTGGTTCTCCTGTTGTCATGTCAATTATATAAGAACCTTTTTCAACTGAGTTGAGTAATCCGTTTTCTCCATTAATAACTTTTTTAACTATTGTGCTTGTAGGCAAACATAAAAAGATTCGAGATGTCTGTAATGCTAATTCTGAAGGAGTAGAGCACGGCGTTGCTCCTTTTTTTATAAAATACTTTAAATTTTCTTGATTAACATCATAGACAAAAAGTTGATTTTTTTTTAGTAACCTTTCTGCAAGTGGTGTGCCCATATTTCCAAGACCAATAAAACCTATTTTCATTAAACCATTTACCTCCATTTAGATTAAAAACATAAAAATTATTGTATATTCAAACTAATGTAAAAATTAGCGTAAGAGAATTACTTTTATTGTTTTTAAAAAGGTCTGTGAAAAACGGCCCAACCTGATTTCCCGACAGGTTTTCTAAAAGTTTTTCTCCTTTGGTGTCTTTGGTTAAGTGTTTTGGCACTACCATTTCGTTTTCTAAGGTTATTTTTTTCAACTTTACTGAAATTAGTGATTTGCTTAATTATTTCAAATTCCTCATTATCAATATCACCTTTAATCATTTTATGAAGAAGGTCTGAAAAATTTCTCCTCTCAACTTTTTTCTTTTTATAATTTTGTTGACCGCGTTTACGAAAGTGCCAGCTTTTTTTTGGCTTTAGGGTACTTCTATTATCGTTTTGATATGAAAAAAAATACAAAAATCAAACTTATGATAATTAAATAAGTTTGATATTCACAATCTAATATTACAATATTTTTAGTTTATTATTGCAAAATTATTAATTAAATTCTCATGTGAAAAAAGGTTTACCCAAAAGTACCTAAAATATTTTTTTTAAAACATTCACGATCATTAATTCTTTGATACCAATATTGAAAATTCGATAGATTAGGACGTTGAATAGGTAAAGAATTGTATCTAAAAGAGGCAACCCCCATAATAATGTCAGCCATTCCAAACTGATTATTTAAAATATATTCTCTATCACTTAAAAACTTATCAAAAATTTCAAACTTTTGATTGAGAAGTTTTATATTTTTATCAATTAATTCTTGATCCCTATCTTCAGGAGGATTTCGAACTAATCCCCAAAATACTGGCGTCATATTTAGTTGTAAATCAGTTGTTTGAAATTCCATCCATTGTTCAGCAATTGCAATATCTTCTGCTTTTGATATTGTATAAGTGTTAGTATATTTTCTATATAGGTATCTCACAATTCCATTGGATTGTGTGATAATATGGCCATGATGATCTAGTGTTGGAACAATAAGTTGCGGGTTCAACTTTTCATAATTTTTAACATTAACTGTACCAAATTTTCCATTTTCGTCATGCCATTTAAAGTCTAAATTTAATTCACAAAGTGCCCATGAGACCTTTTGAACATTTATAGAATTTTTTCTACCATATAGATGTATCAAATTATATTTCCTTATTTCATAATAGATAATGCAGTAGAGCTTAAATTGTGAACTAATATTGAATTTCTATCTACTAGATTAGCAACAGTTGGAGCTATATTTTCTATCCATTCCTTACTTTCATAGACAGCTTTATAAAGTTTAATTTTCTCTTGTTGACTTTCAAATCTTCTAATCCACACATAGGTATTACCTTTTTCCTCAGTATTCATGACCCTTTCCCCATTTTCAATGGCGAATTGATCAGAGCTTTCCATAATAAAACTGCCATGAATAACCATACCTTGAGCAACTTGAAATGGCATTATTGTTTTTTCCATAAATGAAATCCATTCATCCATCTTACCCGGAAAAATTTGATATATTCTTAATTCAAAAAAAGCACTCATTACTAGACCTCATAAAAATAAATAAAATTAAACTTTATATAATTAAATTTAATTATTCAAATTTTCATTTATATTAACTAAAGAAGTTTTAGGGAGCGAAAAAATGGATTACTCAAATGGGTGTTTTATTGGAAGGGTTTGGCATAATGAAAAAGGTGGTCCTTGTTTAATTAAGGTTAAAGATGGCTTTGTATACGATATAACTAGCAAAGAAATTCCAACAGTAAGAGATTTGCTTGAATTAGATGATATTCCAAGCTACTTGAATCATTCTGAAGGTCAAAAATTAATTTCAATAGAAAATTTATTTACATTAAGTCTCCAAAAAAATTCAGATGTTCGTCTTCTTGCACCATGCGATTTCCAGGCTATTAAAGCTTGTGGAGTTACTTTTGCTAAATCTATGGTAGAGAGGGTAATTGAGGAGCGAGCAGCTGGAGATCCTAAAAAAGCCGACAATCTTAGAAATCATATAGGTGGTTTAATAGGAGATAGTTTACAAAATATTATCCCAGGGTCAGAAAAAGCAAATGAAGTAAAAAAAGCATTAATTAGCGAAGGGTTGTGGTCTCAATATTTAGAAGTCGGAATAGGTAAAGATGCAGAAGTTTTTACAAAGGCACAAACCCTATCTTCTGTAGGATTTGGTGCAGAAGTTGGTTTGAATCCAATTTCAAACTGGAATAACCCTGAACCTGAAATTGTTTTGGCTGTAAATAGTAGTGGGGTAATAAAAGGTGCTACGCTTGGCAATGATGTCAATTTAAGAGATGTAGAAGGACGATCAGCTTTACTTTTAGGTAAAGCTAAAGATAACAATGCCTCTTGTTCTATTGGGCCCTTCATAAGGATTTTTGATAATAGTTATTCCATTAAAGATATGAAATCAGCTCATATTACATTGAAGGTAGAAGGGAAGGAAGGATATATTTTAAATGGTTCCAGTTCAATGTCAGAGATAAGTAGAGACCCCGAAGATCTTGTCACACAAACCATAGGTAGACATCACCAGTATCCGGATGGATTTATGTTGTTTTTGGGAACTTTATTTGCTCCCACAGAAGATAGAGATATTGTTGGAGAAGGATTTACTCATAAAGTAGGAGATAAAGTGACAATTTCTGAACCTAATCTTGGAGAGCTAATCAATTTTGTCAATTTATCCACAGTTTGCCCACCTTGGAATTTTGGGATCTCCTCTATGATTAAAAATTTAAGTAAAAGAGGGCTAATATAAATTATTAGGGTTTAAATATGAGTGAACTAGTAGAAGGTTCTTTGAAAGGAATAAAGGTTTTAGACTTTTCAACTCTTTTACCTGGCCCACTTGCCAGCCTGTTCCTAGCAGAAACAGGTGCAGAAGTTATAAAAATTGAAAAGCCCTTAATTGGCGACGAAATGAGGTCTTCATATCCTAAATGGAATGATGAAAGCATTTCTTTTTCTATGCTTAATAGAGGAAAAAAGAGTTTATGTTTAGATTTAAAAGATAAAAATAGTCTTAAAGTTTTAAAGCCTCTTATAGAAAAAGCTGACATTTTAATTGAGCAATTTAGACCCGGTGTAATGAAAAGACTTGGCTTAGATTATGCAAATATAAAAAAAATAAATAATAAAATAATATATGTCTCAATAACAGGTTATGGACAAACTGGTCCTAAGAAAATGCTTGCTGGACATGATTTAAATTATATTGGAAATACTGGTCTATTAAGTTTAAGTATGGGAAGTGATGAAAACACAACGGTTCCTCCAGCCCTGGTTGCTGATATTGCTGGTGGTTCTTATCCAGCGATAATTAATATATTATTGGCCTTAAGAAAAAGAGATTTACATCAAACGGGTTCATATTTGGATATATCAATGTCAGATAATCTTTTTCCATTTATGTTTTGGGCCTTGGGATCTGGTTTTGTAAAAAATAAATGGCCAATCAATTCCGATTCTCTTCTTTCTGGAGGATCACCAAGGTATAATATTTATCAAACTAAGGATGGTAGCTATATAGCTGCAGCTCCACTTGAAGACCGTTTCTGGAAAAAGTTTTGTGAAGTCATAAAATTGCCTAATAAATTTATAAATATGCAAAATAATCAGAATGAAATTATTAAAAGAATAAGAAATATTATTATTTCAAAAGATAAAAATTATTGGACTAAAGTTTTTGATGAAGCTGATTGTTGTTGTTCTACGGTTAAATCTATTGAGGAGGCTATTAACGACAATCATTTCAAGATCAGAAATATTTTTGAAAAGAAAATAGCAAATGATGAAGGAGAAGAGTTGCCAGCCCTACCTATCCCAATTGATAATCAGTTTAGAAAGAAAAAGATAGTTGAAAAAGCGCCTAAACTTGGTTTTGATAATGACACATTATATAAGTAACAAAATCATTAACTTGACCTTATTGTTTCATCTTGTCAGAGTACTAATTAAATAAATCAATTTTATCTCTTTTAACAAATTGGAGATTATTTATGAAAAGATTAAATGACTTAGAGTCCTATTGGATGCCTTTCACAGCAAATAGAGACTTCAAAAAAGATCCTAGAATGGTGGTTTCTGCTGATGGTATGTATTATAAAAGTGAGACAGGCAAAGATATTTTAGATAGTGCCGCGGGTTTGTGGTGTGTTAATGCTGGTCATAATAGACCAGAAATAACAGCAGCAATTTCACAACAAGCTGCAACTCTAGATTACGCTCCAAGTTTTCAATATGGACATCCAAAAGCTTTTGAATTAGCTAGTAGAGTTGCTGATTTGTTTCCTAAAGGATTAGATCATGTTTTTTTTACAAATTCAGGTTCTGAAGCAGTAGATAGTACTCTTAAAATAGCATTAGCGTATCATAGAGCACGCGGTAAGGGAACAAAGACTAGATTAATCGGACGTGAGAGAGGATATCATGGAGTAGGTTTCGGGGGTATTTCTGTTGGGGGGATGCCAAGAAATCGTCAATACTTTGGAACGCTTCTTTCAGGTGTTGATCATATATCTCATACCTATCTTCCTGATAAAAACAAATTCTCAAAAGGTGCTCCCGAGCATGGTGAGTATTTAGCTAATACATTAGAAGACATTATTGCTTTACATGACGCTTCTACAATCGCATCAGTAATTGTAGAGCCAATAGCTGGATCTACAGGAGTTTTGCCTCCACCTAAAAATTATCTCAAAAGATTGAGAGAAATTTGTGATAAACATGACATTTTACTAATATTTGATGAGGTAATAACTGGGTTTGGTCGCCTTGGAAAAGCTACTGCTTCTGAATATTTTGGTGTAACTCCAGATATAATTTCTTGCGCAAAAGCAATAACTAATGGAATAATCCCTATGGGTGCTGCTGTTGTTTCCAAAAAAATATATGATACCATGATGGATGAAGCTGATATGCCAATCGAGCTTTTTCATGGATATACATATTCAGGACACCCAATTGCATCAGCTGCAGGTCTTGCAGCATTAGATATCTATAGGGATGAGGATTTATTTAATAAAGCTGCTAAAACAGCTAAATATCTTGAAAATGTCATTCATCAACTTAAAAATGAAAAAAATGTAATTGATATAAGAAATTTAGGTCTTGTTGCTGCAATAGAGATTGCACCTAGACCTGGTCAAGTTGGAGCTAGAGGTTTTGAAGCAATGAAAAAAGCTTGGCATAAAGGCTTAATGTTAAGAGTTACGGCGGATACTTTGGCCTTTTCACCACCACTAATAGCAGAGAATCAAGACATTGATAAAATTTTTGAAATTGTTCAGGAAGTCCTAAAAGAATTAGATTAAATTTTTCATACCATTTATAGGAATTTTTAAGTAAACATTTCCATTTTCTTCAGATGGTGGAAGGTTCCCAGCTCTCATATTAACTTGAATTGATGGGATAATTAAATTTGGCATGCCTAAAGTTTTATCTCTACTTTCTCTAATATTAACAAACTCATCTTCCGTAATAGTATCTTTTACATGTATGTTATTTTTTTTCTGCTCTCCTACAGTTGAA
>Ga0181603_10001738_pt1 | contig 17936 bp, 16 predicted proteins | sample 041ome_13_FD_148633 | JGI IMG/M metagenome (GOLD analysis project Ga0181603, IMG submission 148633) | Coastal salt marsh microbial communities from the Groves Creek Marsh, Skidaway Island, Georgia - 041409US metaG (spades assembly) | ecosystem: Environmental > Aquatic > Marine > Intertidal zone...
CCATGCGTTCCAATCTTCGTTTTACCGACATGATTGATATTGCCAATGGCACCTTTGAATCTCTCAACATCGTGCCTCCTGCCAACCTGAACGGTGCATCACCGCTTCGCGCTGGCGAGGAAGTCGCTGCAAAACTCGCTGAGATGGGACTGGTGGATGACGATGGCAATGTGATCTGGCCGCCACGATAAAGTAATAGCTTTCTTACTGACTTGCGGCTTGAATTAAAAGCCGCAAATCAGGCTTACCAAGGCCTTTTAACTGGCGAATACTTCTGGCCGATTCAATACAAGCAGAGCACTTTTCCATAAAAATAATTAAGCTCTTCATCGCAATTAAAGTTATCGTTTTCACTATTGCTGCTTCCTATTCATAATTCGCAGGTTTACAGGTACCAGGGTTACAGCAATAGCACTTGTGGCATAGCCAGATATTCTGTTGTGGCGTGGTTTATTTTCTGTTCCGGAAAATTGTTTTTTTTGACCATTACTATTCCTGATCCGGATTTTCTCTTATTAAATTGCCAGCTGGGTGACACTTTGAAAAAAGGAAAAACACAGGAACTGGCTCACCAATCTTGCATACTTTCGCTGTCTGAATATACTCAAAATCAACACCAATCTCTGGAATGATTAGTCATGAAATTTAAAAACATCTCCTGGAAATCTTTTCCCCTGGCAATTATGGCCATCGTCATAATGCCTGTTAACGCCCATCACGGCACTGCTGTTTCCTACGAGCAGGAAGAATTCATCACTGTTATGGGCACGGTGACTGAATTTCGCTGGCGCAACCCCCATTCTGCGCTTTTTCTCGATATTGAGAATGAGGACGGCAGTATCGTCAATTATGCTATTGAGCTGGCAAGCCCGGTACTGATGTCCCGTTCCAGTGGCTGGACCAGAGCGACTTTCAGGCCTGGCGACCTGGTCGAATTCAGGGTCCACCCTTCTCGCACAGGCGCCCCTGTGGGTGAATGCCTGTTCAACTGTGAAGTATTGATCAACGGCGAACCTCCTGTTTCCGTCCTGAAAGATTAACCTGGAAGAAAAAACTATGCGATTTTCTATACTGCTACTTTCATTATTATTACTTCCGGCTTCCTTGCTGGCACAGCCAGCTGACCTGAACGGCGTGTGGCTGCGAGGCTCAGGCTCACAGGGTTACCCGATGTCGCAATGGAGCGCAGAAGTACTACCCTTCTCGACTAAGGGTCAGGCCCAATTCGACAGTAATATTCCAGGCAAGGGACCACGGCAATCGATGCCGGCCTTTGGCAATGATCCCCTTGGTGATGCCAATCCTCCCGGCTTATATCGTACGCTGGTTTATGGAAGACCATGGGAGTTAATTCAACTGGACGATAAGGTTATTCAGATATTTGAATGGGGCAAGCACTGGCGTACTATCTGGACCGACGGCCGCGCAGTACCCGATGTGATTGTTGCTGGCCCTTATTGGTATGGCTATTCCGTTGGTGAATGGGAAGGTGATGTCCTTGTGGTTAAAACCGTTGGCCTTGATGGTCGCGCATGGCTGGATGAATGGGGAACACCGTTCTCGGATTTCGCCTTGATAGAAGAACACTGGCGGCGTGTAGGTGACACTCTGGAAATGACTCTCACCGTCAACGACCCGGATTTATACAGCCAGGTGTGGACCAGTGATACCAAGATTTATAACCTGCAAGCACCCGACAGCATGAACGGTGAATTGATGGAGCAGATCTTTGCGCCCATCGATGAAATGGAGTTCAACCGGACCATTCGTGATCCTGCCGCTTCAGGTCCGCAGACGCAATAACTGATCAGGGTCAGAGTAAAAGCTGAGTAATTTTAACTTCTAGCTCGGGCCTAAACAGTCTTTATAAACCAAGCTTTTTTGATAAAAATTTTTCTCTGGAAAGAATCAATACCATGATCAACTGCAAAAAATATATATTGTTGTTTACAGCCTGCATTATAAGTATTCATTCCGGATTGCTTATAGCTCAACAATTTCCCGACCCCTGGCCCGGACAAAAAAAATTACTCGCTATCGGTGATAGTAGTACCACCTACCAGCATGATTCGGTTTCCCATGCTTTGGCCACCATAGAGCGTTTAGGAAGGGAAAGTGGCGTATATGTGACGATTATCAGGACTGACTCCCAACTGATTACCAAGGGAGTCGTAATGGCAGGTGAACGGCCAGCTTTAAATGCCAAGAATCTGGAATTTTTTGATGCAGTTTTCTTTTTTGGTGCAGGACCGGGTAATCTGAGCGAACAACAAATGGAAGACCTGTTGTCCTTTGTCAGAGATGATGGAAAGGGTTTTGTTGCTGCCCATACCGGTGACAATGCCTTTCAGCAGTTCCCCGAATACCGTGAAATGATTGGCGGATTATGGAATCATCCCTGGACCAAAAGTGAAAATCTTGAAATCGATTTACCAATAATCGTTGAAGACCCATTATTTCCTGCCATGAAATCTTTGCCTCCGGTTTTCACTGTTTTTGATGAAGCGGCTGTCCATTTACCGCCCTATTCCAGAGAAAATGTCAGAGTACTGGCGCGCCTTGATCTGAACAACGTAGATCATAATTTAGCCCGGGATCCTGAAGATAATGATGTACCAATAGCCTGGGCCAAGACCTACGGCAAGGGTAGAACATTTTATTCAACCTTGGGACATTCTGATCAATCATGGGATAACCCGTTGGTTCAACGTATGTTCTTCGATGCAATACGATGGTCAATGGGATTGGTTGAAGGCGATGCGACGCCGCTTGGAAAGTAAAAATTAAATACGAACAGGGAGATAGGTGCAGAGCCTGGCTGTGCAATTAATTTCTCTGGACCTATAATAGCTTTCTCTATTCATAAGCAGGCAGCAGCATCATGGCCATTTCATTACAAGATCAATTAAAGAAATCCGGCCTGGTGGATGATAAAAAAGCCAAACAAATATCCAGGGAGCAACGCAAGGAAAGCAAGCTTGCCAATAAGTGTAAAAAGCCCAAAATAGATCAAGAGAAGCTGGCACTTGAGCGGGCGCGGGCAGAGAAAATAGCCCGTGACCGGCAATTAAATCTTGAGAAAACCCAAAAGGCTCAAGACATTGCCATTGCCGCCCAGATCAAACAGCTCATTGAAAGCAATCTCATCCCCAGGGATGGCGATGAGAAATTTCACTTCACCGATGCCAAAGTAGGTAAACATATCTGGGTCAGTGAAGAACAGGTGGATCATCTGCGCAGACGTATGATCGCCATAGTTAAACTGGCTGATCAGTATGTGCTGGTGCCGATAAATGTGTCAGATAAGATTGCTCAACGCGACGCCTCCGCCGTCATCTTCCAGGCCGATGACTCCCCGGCAACTGAAAACAGTGACGATGATGATTTTTACGCCGCCTATAAAATTCCCGATGATCTGGAATGGTAACTAAAGGGACGCTTGCTACTTGACTCTTATCAACACCAAACTGTTAGATGTGAACTTCCCATGACAAGGATGGAGTCATTAGAATTATCCAAACGCAAAGATCTAAGACTTACTTGAAATATTCCTGGTTGCCGCGGTTTATATAGTCAGCGCCAGAATTGGCCAGCTGTTTGCCATTGAGCCAGGCAATATCACCCCCGTATGGATACCTTCCGGATTGATGCTGGCATGGGCCTTGATTCGAGGAACACACATTTGGCCTGGCATATTTTTAGGCGCGTTTGTTGGCAATGTTTCTGCTTATGCAGACATTTATTCTCTTGCCATATCGCTTTCCAGTTTATTCTCAGGATCTATGAATGGTCTCGGTGATTCTATCTGCACTGTTGGCTCAGCCTATTTTTTCAAACATGCAACCACTGATGGTAATCCCTTTAAAAGCTTACATGCTTTTCTTAGTTTATTTATTTTTGGCGTTTTACTGGGCCCCTTAATCAGCGCATTAATGGGGGTCAATTCATTATGGTTAGCTGGCCTGCTAGCAAGCGAGTCATATGTTATTTCACTCTGTACCTGGTTTATTGGCGATGCAGTAGGTGTCTTGTTGTTTACGCCATTGGTTCTTCTGTATTTCTTCCCTCATGCCGACCGTAACTTTAAATTCAATAAACTCGAAGTGGCTGTATTTATTATTATTCTTATCCCCCTACCCTTTCTTGGAATTTATCCGGATTCACTGGCGATGCTTAAACAGCAGCCGGCCTTAATAATAGTCCCCTTTTTCTTTTGGGGTACTTTGAGAATGAATCAAACCATCATTTTTACATCCGCTGCCTATTTATCGATTGCATCTGTCTTTGCCAGCTATTTTGGTCTGGGTCTGTTTAATAGTGGCTCACAATTTCAATCCATACTGATGCTGCAGCTGTTTATTATTATCACCATCAGTTCCATCTTTATTCTCTCCTCACTAATCACTGAAAAAGAATATGCGATGAATCGTCTTCAGCATAATTATGATCATGATTCGTTAACCAAAATATTTAATCGCCAGTATTTCGAACGCCAACTGGATGAGGAAGTTCGTCGCCAGGCCCGTTACGGCTCCCCTTTTTGCCTGATCATGTATGACATTGATTTATTTAAAGATGTTAATGATAAATATGGTCATATCTATGGTGATTCCGTCTTGATTCAATTAACAGAGATTGTGGCACGTGAAATTCGTGATTTAGATGTTTTGTGTCGTTGGGGGGGTGAGGAATTCATGATACTCCTGCCTCAAACTAAAATTGAAGGCGCAAAAATAATTGGCGAGCGTATTCGCGCCCAGGTAGAGGCCACGCAACTACTACCAGAAGCCGTTTTGACCATCTGCCTGGGTCTGATTGAGTTCACTGCCAATGGTGACCGGGAAGATCACCTTAAACGCCTTGATGACGCGCTGTATGAGGCCAAAAATGGTGGCCGCAACCAGATAAAGGAAGCGCACCCCTCAATCTCAATTTAACCTGCATTAAGTCTCCATTTAGTCGTCAAAATTGGTAGAATGCGCGCCTCATTTTTCTGCAGGCTTTACCTCTACGTATGATTTCTACCGCAAACCTCACTATACAATTTGGAGCAAAACCTCTTTTTGAAAACGTTTCTGCCAAATTCAATAACGGCAATCGCTATGGCCTGATCGGCGCCAATGGCTGTGGCAAGTCCACTTTGATGAAGATTCTGGGTGACGAACTCAAACCTAGCTCAGGCCAGGTCATGCTGGAGCCCCATGTACGGCTGGGTAAATTACGCCAGGATCAGTTTGCCTTTGAGCAGCATTCAGTTATCGACACCGTCATCATGGGGCATGAGGAGCTGTGGCAGGTAAAAGCCGAACGCGAGCGTATTTATAACTTGCCCGAGATGACAGAAGAAGAAGGCATGCAGGTGGCCGAGCTAGAAATAAGTTTTGCCGAGTTGGATGGCTATACTGCCGAATCACGCGCTGGTGAATTACTGCTGGGCCTGGATATTCCCTTACATCAGCATACCGGTCTGATGAGCAATATCGCCCCGGGCTGGAAACTACGCGTACTGCTTGCCCAGGCGCTGTTTTCAGACCCTGAAGTCCTGTTGCTGGACGAGCCAACCAACAATCTCGACATCAATACTATCCGCTGGCTCGAAAAAATACTGAAAGAATGCAAAAGCACCATCATCATTATTTCCCATGACCGCCACTTTCTGAATGAGGTATGCACCCACATTGCAGACATGGACTACGGTGAGGTGCGCATCTATCCCGGCAATTATGACGACTATATGATCGCCTCAACCCAGGCGAGGGAAAAACTGCTGACCGACAATGCCAGGAAAAAAGAACAGATCTCCGAACTGCAGAGCTTTGTCAGCCGCTTTTCTGCCAATGCGTCAAAAGCCAAACAGGCCACTTCGCGGGCCCGCCAGATAGACAAGATTCAACTGGATGACATCAAGCCTTCCAGTCGTATGAACCCCTATATTCGCTTCAAGCAGGACAAGAAACTGCATCGACAGGCCATTACCGCTGAAGAAATCAGCAAAGCCTTTGACCACCCCTTGTTTGAAAACCTCAGTTTACAAATTGAAGCTGGAGAACGTGTAGCCATTATTGGCACCAATGGTATCGGTAAAACCACCCTCTTGCGTTGTTTGCTTGGCGACATACCAGTGGATAGCGGCAAGGTAAAACTGGCCGAACAGGCTTCAGTAGGTTATTACGCACAGGATCACCATAGTGACTTTGCCGACGACGTAACCCTGTTTGACTGGATGAAGCAATGGACCAAAGGCGACAATCAGTTAGTGCGCGGTGCGCTTGGTCGTATGCTGTTTTCCGGGGATGATGCGAAAAAATCAGTCAAGGTAATTTCTGGCGGTGAACAGGGTCGTATGCTGTTTGGAAAATTCAGTCTGATAAATCCCAACATACTGTTTCTTGATGAGCCGACCAATCACCTGGACATGGAATCCATTGAATCGCTCAACCTGGCGCTGGAGAACTTTCCAGGCACACAGGTCTTTGTCAGTCATGACCGTGAATTTGTATCTTCACTGGCGACACGCATCATCGATATACAAGCCGATGGCATCATCGACTTTAAAGGCAGTTACGAAGAATATCTGCGCAGCCAGGGCATTGTGGAGTAAGCAAAAAAAAACGGCGACATATTTATGTCGCCGTTTTCATTTCAACTAGAGATTAATCCGATACTGCTTCGATTAATCCTCTGTCTAGGTATCAATCCAGATCAAAACGATCCAGTGTCATTACCTTGGTCCATGCGCCAACGAAGTCCTGCACAAACTGTTCCTGTGCATCTTCTGCGGCATAGAACTCGGCAACTGCACGCAGTTCTGAGTTGGAACCGAAGATCAGATCAACCGGTGTGCCGGTCCACTTCAGCTCGCCAGTGGCAATATCACGACCTTCATAGACACCTTCCATTGAGCCTTTGGACCATTCGGTAGACAGGTCCAGCAGGTTAACGAAGAAGTCATTGCTCAGCGTACCAGGCTGGTCTGTGAAGACGCCATGCTGTGCACCTCCGGTGTTGGCATTCAATGTGCGCATGCCAGCAACAAGGACACTCATTTCCGGTACGGTCAGAGTCAGCAGATCCGCTTTTTCAACCAGTTCTACTGCAGGTGAATCACCTTCTGCAAAATAGTTACGGAAACCATCTGCCTTGGGCTCAAGTACGGCAAAAGAAGCTACATCAGTCCATTCCTGGGTAGTGTCAGCACGACCGGGAACAAAAGGTACGTCTACGTCGTAACCGGCATCTGCTGCTGCTTTTTCAATAGCTGCTGCGCCGCCCAGAACGATTACATCGGCAAGAGAGACCTTTCTGCGCGAACGTCTGTCATTGAACTCAGACTGAATACCTTCCAGTACGGAAAGCACATTGGCCAGTTCCGCAGGCTCATTTACCGCCCAGTCTTTCTGGGGAGCCAGACGAATGCGAGCACCATTGGCACCACCGCGCATGTCAGTACCGCGGAATGATGACGCTGAAGCCCAGGCTGTTTTCACCAGTTGTGAAACGCTCAGACCGGAATCCAGGATTTCTGATTTCAGATTTGCGATATCCCTGGCATTGATCAGTGAATAATCAATTTCCGGTACCGGATCCTGCCAGATCAGGTCTGCATCAGGAGCCATGGAACCGAGATAGCGCGTGCTTGGGCCCATATCACGATGAGTCAGCTTGAACCAGGCACGGGCAAAAGCATCTTCGAACTGCTCAGGGTTATCCAGCCAGCGTGAAGTGATCTCGCGGTAGGAAGGGTCCATCTTAAGTGCCAGGTCAGTGGTAAACATGATTGGCGCATGTCTCACTGAAGGATCATAGGCATCAGGTACCAGGTTGGAAGCAGCACCGTTGGCAGGAATCCACTGAGTCGCGCCGGCAGGACTTTTGGTCTGTACCCACTCCCAGTTATACAGATTCTGCAGATAGTTGTGCGTCCACTGCGTTGGATTCACCGTCCAGGCGCCTTCCAGACCGCTGGTGATAGTGTCTGGTCCTTTACCGGTACCACAGGTATTAACCCAGCCCTGGCCTTGCGCTTCCAGAGGAGCCGCTTCAGGTTCTGCTCCAACACAGTTTTCCGGGCTTCTGGCACCGTGGGCCTTACCAAAGGTATGACCACCGGCGATAAGAGCAACGGTTTCCTCGTCATTCATGGCCATGCGACCAAATGTCTCACGAATATCGGCAGCTGCCGCCAGAGGATCAGGATTACCGTTCGGGCCTTCAGGATTTACATAGATCAAACCCATCTGGACTGCGGCCAGTGGATCCTCAAGATCACGGTCGCCACTGTAACGCTGGTCACCCAGCCATTCCCCTTCAGGGCCCCAGTAGATTTCATCAGGCTCCCATTCATCAACACGGCCACCAGCAAAACCAAAGGTTTCAAACCCCATGGATTCCATTGCTACGGTGCCGGTCAGAACCATCAGGTCAGCCCAGGACAGGCTGCGTCCATATTTCTGTTTGATTGGCCAAAGCAGACGTCGCGCCTTGTCCAGATTGGCATTGTCCGGCCAGCTGTTAAGGGGGGCAAAACGCTGCATGCCACCGTCCGAGCCACCGCGACCATCACTGATACGGTAGGTACCGGCACTGTGCCAGGCCATACGAATAAAGAACGGACCATAGTGGCCGTAGTCTGCTGGCCACCAATCCTGTGAGGTAGTCATCAGGTCAACCAGATCCTGTTTTACTGCATCCAGATCCAGGCTTGAGAAAGCTTCGGCATAGTCGAAGTCATCTCCCATAGGGTCAGATTCCGGAGAATGCATGCGCAATGGCTGCAGATCCAGTTGATTGGGCCACCAGTAATCATTGGTAGGCATTGTATCCTGGGCATTTGCCAGGTTCATTGAAGCCAGTGGCGCCAGGCCAATAGCAATCAATGTACATAAAGATAATTTTTTCCTAGTCATAATAAATTACGCTCCTTTGAGTAACACATCTATATTACGCGCCATGCAAGCCATGAATAAAATTGAAAATACCTATTAGCTTGATAGGTAACGCCATGATCCAGCTGATAATAATTATTGAACGCACTCACAAATAGCTGATTTCCATGGGGAATATCACCTGAAAAAAACATTGATAAGCTATTAAAATGGCAGCATTATCGGTCTATATACGTCGGCTTTTAGTTTTAGTTCAAATTTTAATCAGGTCTTTCAGGGGAAACATCATGAATAAAAAATTAATGGGGTTTACCGGATTGATGTTTTCGTTATTCCTGTCAATTCCGGTCTTTGCCCATCATTCTTTCGCCGCCCAGTATGACAGCAACAAACCCGTAACAATGACCGGCATGGTGACCAAGGTTGAATGGCAAAACCCGCATGTTTACCTTTATATCGATGTCGAAGATGAAAATGGCAATTATGAAAAATGGGCGCTTGAAATGGGGGCACCTGCCGTTCTGACTCGTATTCAGGGATGGTCGCGCTCGACACTGTCTATCGGTGATATGGTGCAAGTGGAGGGAAGGCTGGCAAGAGACGGCAGCAATCTGGCCAACGCCCGTTCCGTCACCCTGACCTCAGGCGAAGAACTTGGCGCAGGATCCAGCGAACTTACTACGCCGTAGTTGGCGGGAGACACAGTGTTATGGTAATTCGAGTTTCAACAAATAATTTATTGTTATTGATAAGCCTGTTCTTTTTTATCACGACTCCACATGCAAGTGCTCAGAGCGCTGAAGACAGTGCGCCGGTGAGACCAACGCCAAGGCTAGCAAATGGGCAGGTTAACCTGGGGCTGGAGCCTGGGCAGAAAGGTTTCTGGGGAAGCTCAGGAAGAATTTTCGATCGCAGGGGGCGTAGTCATCAGAGTAACCTGCTGGAAGAAGAGTTACCCCTACAACCCTGGGCAAGAGCGCTTCTGGAGTACCGCAAGGCAAACAACCAGAAGGATGATCCCCATGCCCGCTGTTTACCTGGAGGCATTACCCGCCAGATTCAAACAGTGAATGGCTTTGAAATTCTTCAACATCCAGAGCTGAACCGGATTTATCTGGTTTTCGCTGGCGGCCCTCATACCTGGCGCATGATTCATACCGATGGTCGTCCCCTGCCGGATATCAATGATCCTGATCTGATTCCTACCTACCTGGGTTATTCCACTGCGCACTGGGAAGAAGACACCCTGGTAGTGGAGACCAACGGTTTTAACGAGAAAACCTGGTTTGCTTCTGGCTCATTACCCAGTACGCGCTATCTGCATTTAACTGAACGCATTTCACGCCCCGATTTTGAGACACTGCGTTATGAACTCACCGTTGATGATCCTGGCGCCTATACGCAAACCTGGTCTGGAGGCTTTGATGTGGCCTGGAACTGGACCAGCTGGGATGGTTCCGAGCTTGGCGAATTGCATGAGTACTTTTGTCAGGATAATGAACGCGACGTTCAACATTTTTTGGGTAGTGAATAAAAACAGGGTTCAACAATGAGCTACAGGCACATGATAAATTCATCCAGTCTTATAAACAGACAAACTCTGGCAGCGGTTTTCATTATTCTGCTGGGTTTTTCCTACCCGCTGTTCTCACAGGAAGGCCACCCCCTTGTTGGCTCCTGGAGTGGTGACAGGCTTGTAAATGACAAAAACACGCGCGTGCTTGTCTTGCTTGATTTACAGCCTGACCAGGAAATTACAGGAACAATCATTGAGAATGGTGTGCGTATTCCTTTATCAGATGTAACTCTGGATCCACAAGACTGGAGCGTAAATATTAGCGCCGTTGGCGAAGACAGAGCAGGAAATACGCTGAGCTACAAAATTCAGGGTATTATCGGAAACCTGGGATCAGCAACGCAAAGAAATATAAGCGGCACCTGGGATGATGGCACCGATACTGGCAGTTTCCGTCTCCAGAGAAATTGAACCCGGACTATGACTTTTTCCAGCCCCAGCACTTTCTTCGGAATTTATGGCTGCAGAATTAACCCGGGAGTGGATTCACCAGCCGAATAAATATTAGATTTGTATTTCTGTTTTAGGCACTATGTAAACCCCGAATATGCAATGAAATACGAGGAAAATTTTGACTAATCGCCGTACTTTCCTGGCTGGCAGCCTTTCCACTGCTACCCTGCTAAGCAGCCTGCCGCTAAGCGCTCAGGCAACTGACCTGACTATGCTTTCTCTTGTGGAAGCCTCGGACCTTATACGACGTCGTATCCTTTCGCCTGTAGATCTGACCGCTGCCTATCTTGATCGTATTGAACAACTGCAACCCCGTGTAAATGCCTATATCACGGTGACTGCAGATCTGGCCATGAGCCAGGCGCAACAATTGGAAATGGAACTGGCTAACGGCCAATGGCGTGGCCCTTTGCATGGCATCCCTATCGGCCTGAAAGATAATATTGATACCGCGGGCATTCGCACCACCGCCGCCAGTAGCCTGTTACAAAATCGGGTAGCGCAAGTGGATGCGCCAATTTACACCAGGCTGCAACAGGCCGGCTGTGTTCTGCTGGGCAAACTCAATATGCATGAATTTGCCTGGGGCGGCACATCAGCCATTACTCATTTTGGCCCGGTGCATAATCCCTGGAACCTTGACCACATTCCCGGCGGCTCGTCCGGTGGTTCTGCCGCTGCCGTGGCCGCGCGCATGTGCTGCGCCGCACTGGGCACCGATACACTTGCCTCCATTCGCCTGCCTGCTGCCTATTGTGGTGTAACCGGACTGAAAGCCAGTCATGGCCTTGCTTCCATTCGCGATATTATTCCGGTAGCAGAATCACTGGACCATGTGGGTCCGCTTTGCCGCAGTGTGGCCGACACTGCCTATATGCTGCAAAGTATGGCCGGCTTCGACCCGCTGGATCCGGTCAGCATCAGGTCTGCGCCGGGAGATTATATTGGCGCATTAATGCAGCCGGTAAAAAAGCTGAGGATTGGTATGCCAACGGGAGACTATTTTGCCCGCCTGCATCCGGATACAGACCAGGCAGTCAATAACGCAATGACAGTACTCACTGCAGCTACTGCGCAGACTACTGACGTCAGTCTGCCAGCGATTCCTGATTTTGCGCCACTGCTGGCTGAAAGTGCTGCCTGGCATGAAGAATACCTGGACGATGAGCGTAATCACTCTGATTATAATGCGGTTACCCTTGAGCGACTGCTGGCGGCAAGAGCAGTCAGCGCTGAAGATTATATTCGTGCGCAACAGGACATGGTGCGCGTTCGCCATGCCATTGCAGCAGTGTTTAATGAAGTAGACGTGCTAGTCACACCCACTGCCCCCGGCTTACCGGAAAGAATAGACAGTGCGATCAATCCAGCCGAAGCAGCAGGTGCAGAACCATCAACACGCAATACAGCGCCTTTCAACCTCTATGGCATACCGACTATTTCGGTTCCCATCGGTTTTAGTCAGACCGGTCTGCCGATTGGACTGCAAATCAGCAGTGCCCACCTGAAAGAAGAGGTAATGTTCAGTCTGGCCCATGCCTTTCAGCAAGACACTGACTGGCACTTGAAAATGCCTGCCCTGAATGCCTAGATATTTTCTTCGGTGATCACTTCTGCAAGGATGCCGGCATATTTTTCCATGGCAATGGATTTGATGTCATAGGACAGTTTCTGAAAAAGATGCCTGGATGAGGAATTGATGCGCCAGGCCGCTACATGATTTCGCACCACGGTTTCTTCCTGCAAACTCAGTACCTTCAAGCCAGTTCCCTTGTGCAATTCATTTTGTGCAAACAGGGCTGGCAGGAAAGCTATGCCCTGATTCATCATCACCATCTGGCACAAGGTATCCAGACTGTTGCCCTCGAAATCCCGTTTCAGGTGCGCACCAAAACGTTCACAAAGCCCGGTGATTTGTCGCTGTAGATGAAAGTGATCATCAATACTCAACACCGTTTGCCCCTGCAACTCCTCCCCGCTAATAACTGTTTGCCCGGCCAAAGCGTGCTCCGGAGAGACAAGTACTTTAATTGGTTCCATAAACAGGGGCCGCACACGATTTTCCGTAGACTGCATGGGCAATACTGTCATGATGAAATCAAAACTTCCCTTACGCAGACCGCTTTCCAGTTCACCGGGATCACCTTCCCTGAGGTGCAGTTGAAGTTTTGGATAGCGCCGATGCAGAACAGGTAACAATTGGGGTAATAAATAGGGACCAATAGAGTCCGACACGCCAAGCTTGAAGGTACCGCCCATATCCCGGTTAGTGTGATTGGCCGTTTCCATCAGGTTTTGATACTGCTCGAGAATATCCCTTACTAGCGGCAACAATTCCCTCCCTTCCGGAGATAACAAGGTGCCGGCACGGGAACGTTCAAACAGCTGTACTTCCAGCGCTTCCTCCATCGCGACAATCTGACTAGTCAGGGTTGGCTGGGAAATACCGAGCTTGGCGGCCGCTTTGCGAAAGTTGGAAGAACGCGCAATGGTGGCAAAGTATTCAAGCTGCTTGATGGATGGTTTTTTGGTGGACATAGCACTTACCTGATAGGTAATAACTAACTGGAAAGTACTTATTCTAACGTCGGTTTAAACAATAACAAGTCAGCTTTTTGCCGAAAGACGCCTGGATAAATTGAACTCTGATAGTTTATTACTAATTTAAATATTTATATAATTATAAATAAGTATCATTACTGAGCGGAAAGGTAGATTCTCATGAACAAGATGAGGAAATGGCGTTATTGTCACACCACTACACAAACATGACAGCCACTTGAAACCCGGATGCAAAAATATAATAGTTAGTACCAACTATCTTTTAAACCCCTTAAATAGATGGAGTTATTCAGAAAGAATAGCGTCTATCCATTCCAGATGGCTGGACACTCTTTCATAAAGCTGGGTAGTCCCGTAAAGCCCCTGGGCCAATGGCGCTTCGCCCACTTCAAGCTCTCCCAGAGCGATACCTGCCAGCACCCGGGAATTACCGACTTCCAGCAAGGCGGGACCACCACTATCGCCGAGTCCGGGCACCCCTTCAAGACCAAGCGCCTGATTATCGGACTGCCTGGGATCATCAAAAACAAATTCAAGCCACTGATCCGCAACAACCACCCGGTTTTGCGCGCGCCGGAACTTGCCATCATTACTTTTCATACCGATGGTACCAATACCGGTAAAGCCCCACCCGAGCAGGGAAAACACTTGATTAGCCTCGTCAGTATTCCGGTTCAGGGCGACAGGAGCAATACCCGTGACATCCCTGTCCAGACGGATCAGAGCCAGATCCACATTCTCCAATTCATTCCCGGTGTTATAGCGGGGATGTAATACCAGCTCTGCAACCTTGTAGGATTGACCAGCAATGCTCAGCTGATACTCGTCATGCCGGTTATAGGTATCCAGCAAAGGGGTTTGCTCAGCGCAATGGGCTGCGGTAATCGCCCAGTGACCAGCAATGAGGGTTGCCATGCAGATCTTGTTGTTGAAGCGGGTATGCAGATAAAACAACTGGGGGTAGGCCGTTACGTCGACCTGATAGTCACTATCTGACTTGTCGTGGCGAATAATAATGCCCAGGCTACTGGAAAACGGTACTGACAGGCAAACCAGAAAAGCCAGCATTCGAGCAGGATTACAACTCATTGGGGAATTCCAGTTTGAAAAATACTAGGATTCGTCGGCTTCACTGTTCTGCTTTTCCACATCCTGAATGCGCGATAAGCCGATATTGGGTTTGTATTTTTTCCTGCTCGACTCCCTGATGACCAGGTAGGTTCGGTAGAGAAAGAACACAACACCAAGCAGCAACAGAAACAGGATTCCCACAATCATCCATTGTGACTGGGTCATGGTGCCGGGATTGAGTAAGGTATCAAGCATGGGCTTTTCCGTAAAAGAGGTCGATTATGAAGAATTGAGCTATGGATTTCCAGCAAGCAGCCCGGGTAAGGGCTAAAGTCCGCCATTTTCCTGCTGATTAATCGAATTAATGTAGATTTCAATCTGCTCCAGGCGATCAAAGGGATCGGTTAATTCCAGCAGCGCCTGCTTTTCCCGGTTGGCAATGGGTAGCAATTCACTCAGGCGCCAGGCAATCTCGCGTAAATTATCAAAACTGATGTCCAGCTTGAGCTCTTCAATGGCGGGATGTCTGGCCAAGCCCTGCAACAGGTCAACGTATTCCTGAAACTGTTCACCCACATCCACCGGTTCGGCATCCTGGGAATCCTGCTCCCTGAAAACCACTTCACCCCGGCACAGATTATTTTCTTCACGCCATGATTCGACAATCTTGAATGTAGTCTGGCCTTCCACGGTAATACCGAGCAAGCCATTGGGTAGCTGATTCCAGTCCACCACGGTACTGTAGGTGCCGATTCGGTGGATATCCAGTTTTTGCTCTTTGGATGCTACTTCACTTCCCGCTTCAATGAGCACCACGCCAAAACCGGTGCCATCTTTCAGGCATTGGCGAATCATATCCACATAACGTGATTCAAAAATCTGCAGGGAAATACGCCCCTTTGGAAAGAGAATGGAATTGAGTGGGAAAAGTGGAATTGTTTCCAATGTCAGCCTCTTCGTTCCTGCTTTTAGCACTTCCTGCTTTTGTATTTACTCCATTGAGCACTTACTGCATCAAGCATTTCCTGCAACAAGCATTTCCTACATTAAATACTCACTGCGCTAATAGTTTATTCAATTTTTTTTGACAGAGCCTCGGCCAGTCGCTGATGGATACCTTCAAAGCCGCCATTACTCATGATGATGACATGGTCCCCGGCAACGGCCTCCTGCACGACCTCGCTAATAATCGCATCGGTGTTCGACAAGCTGCGAAAATCGGTACCGGACTCATCACCAATAGCAACAAGATCCAGTTTGGTGGCCTCGGATTTATACCATATCACCAGATCCGCAGCAGCCACCGATGCTGCCAGTGTAGCTTGATGGTAGCCCATTTTCATCGTGTTGGAGCGGGCCTCAATCACACAAATCAGTCGTCCTGAATCAGCATTTTCATTCAGTCGCGCTCTAAAACCATCAAGGGTAGTCTTGATGGCGGTGGGATGATGGGCAAAATCATCATAAATTTTTACACCTCCATATTCTCCGAGCAATTCAAGCCTGCGCTTCACGCCAGCGAAAGCCGAGAGCGCCGCACATCCGTCCTGTAAGGAAACACCGGCATGACAGGCGGCTGCCAGGGCGGCAACACCGTTTTGAATATTATGATCCCCCAGAAGGGCCCAACTCACTTCGGCACTGAGCTGCCCCTCTTCACTGGCATAGATCACCCTGAAATGGGCGCCCTGTTTATCCAGACGCTGGACTTGCCATTGTGCATGCGCCTCTTCACCAATGGAAAAAAACTGCTGTTCGCACCATATTCCCTTGGCAAATACCGCATCAAGATTGGCGTTGTTCAAGGGCGCAATGACCAGGCCGCTTTGCGGGATGGTTTTCAACAAATGATTAAACTGTGCCTGAATCGCCGCCAGATCCGGAAAAATATCCGCATGATCAAATTCCAGATTACCAAGGATCGCTGTTTTCGCCCGGTAATGGATAAACTTTGAACGCTTGTCAAAAAAAGCGCTGTCATATTCGTCAGCTTCTATAACAAAAAAAGGCGCCTTTCCTAGACGGGCTGAGGTGGAGAAATTTTTCGGCACCCCGCCCACCAGATAGCCAGGCTCAAGCCCGGCAGATTCCAGAATCCAGGTCAGCATGCTGGTGGTTGTGGTCTTGCCATGGGTGCCGGCAACCGCCAGTACCCAGCGATCTTTCAGGACGTTATCTGAAAGCCATTGCGGCCCGGAGCAATAGGGCAGATTGTATTCAAGGATATATTCCACTGAGGGGTTGCCACGAGAACAGGTATTGCCAATAACAATCATATCAGGGCGGCCATGGGCCGAGTCGATAAAATGCGCCGGATCATAGCCCTGGGAAAGCGTGATGCCCTGCTCTTCCAGTTGCGTGCTCATGGGGGGATAGACGTTCTGATCAGAACCGGTTACCTGGTAGCCCAGCTGTTTGGCTAAAACCGCCAGTGAGCCCATGAAGGTGCCGCAAATACCTAGAATATGAATATGCATGACTGGATTTTCTCAGAATGACCCGGCACAAGCCAGAGAACAAAATGAAGTTGGCCTCCTGCATGAGAAAATAACACAGCCCCCCTGACACGTGACAAGCGCTGCTACAATCCTGTCTTACCCTCCAAAGATTCAGTAGAATAGCCGCAACAAATTTTTGGAGTAGTGTATGTCTGGAAACAATATTTTTTATGCCCAGTCCGGTGGCGTCACCGCTGTAATTAACGCATCAGCGTGCGGCGTGATAGAGACCGCGAGAGCCCATCCCGAGCTCGGTAAAGTCTATGCCGGCCGCAACGGCATCATCGGCGCCTTACGCGAAGAGCTCATTGATACCAGCCTTGAAAGTGAGAGCACTATTGCTGCCCTCAGACATACTCCCTCTGGCGCTTTCGGGTCCTGCCGCTACAAACTCAAGAGCGTAGAAGATAACCGCGCTGAATACGAACGCCTGATTGAGGTATTTAAAGCCCATGATATCGGCTATTTCTTTTATAACGGCGGTGGTGATTCACAGGACACAGCGCACAAGGTGAGTCAGCTCAGCCAGGAGATCAATTACCCCATCACCTGTATCGGCATTCCCAAAACCGTAGATAACGACCTGCCCATTACGGACAACTGCCCAGGTTTCGGCTCGGTGGCCAAATACGTCGCCGTCTCTATTCGTGAAGCAGGGCTTGATGTGGCTTCCATGTGTGAAAGCTCTACCAAGGTTTTTGTTATGGAAGTCATGGGTCGCCATGCCGGCTGGATCGCCGGGGCTGCCGGACTCGCCGCGGAACAGGAAGAGGATGCTCCCCATATCATCATTTTTCCGGAAATCCCTTTTGACAGAGAGGCGTTTCTGGCAAAAGCCAAAAGCTGCGTGGAAAAATATGGTTACTGCGCCATTGTGGTGTCCGAAGGTGC
>Ga0181603_10001786_pt1 | contig 17671 bp, 2 predicted proteins | sample 041ome_13_FD_148633 | JGI IMG/M metagenome (GOLD analysis project Ga0181603, IMG submission 148633) | Coastal salt marsh microbial communities from the Groves Creek Marsh, Skidaway Island, Georgia - 041409US metaG (spades assembly) | ecosystem: Environmental > Aquatic > Marine > Intertidal zone...
CGTCGACGTCGACGTCGACGTCGACGTCATAGCGCCTCCTACGCCGGCGCCGACGCGCGCTAAACTCTCCGCCGCACCCTCGTACCACGTCGCCTTACCAACAAACCCATCATCACGATTGCCGTCCACATCGTGACGACCATCGTCTCCATCGTCACGACGACTCGCAGACGCCGAAATCGAAGACGCCGCTTCGCGTTCGCGCTGCTCGCGCGTATATCTCAGCTTACCAATCGCCTCACCTCGCCCCGCGTCCTCGCCCTCGCCCCGTTCGCGCGTCACCGTGAGTTTTCGCACCGCGTGCGTGATGGCGCCGAAGACATCCCCCCACGCGGGCGTCGACGGTGTCGGCGTCGGCGTCGGCGTCGCGCGCTGCGGCGCTCGCTGCGGCGGCTCAATCAGCTCCTCCAGCGCCGCACATCGCTCGAGCGCCTGCGCCTTACCGCGCGCGCCATCCACGAACCATGCGCTGCGTGCGTCTAGAATCTGCGCGCGCGTCGCCCGCGCGTGTGCGCGTGCGCGCGCCGTGAATGTGGTTAATCCAACACGCAACGAATCGTCACCATCATCGTCATCAATCGCCCCCGTGCGCCTGGCGTGCGCGCGGAATCCAACCTCTGCGCGCATCTCCTGCACGCGACGAACGTCATGCTCGAGCGCATCGAGCGCGCGCGCGATGTCGCTCGCGATTGACGTCGATGGCGACGTCATGATGCGATGAATCACAAGTGCATGCGTCACACACTGGCGCGTCTCTGCGACGCGCGACAACCATGCACGCGACCGCGGCGCGCGTAAAGCACGCCTCGGTGTATCTTGCGACGCCTCGTCGTCATGCCGCGCGTCATCGCGCGCCGCGTCGCGCCGAGAGAAGGATGATACAGATGTCATCGTCAACGTCATCATCTTCATCTTCATCTTCGACGCCGAGGAAATCTATCGCGGTCGTGAGCGGTGCGAACACTGGCATTGGGTACGAAACAGTCAAGGCACTTCTCTCGTCTGGGGCGTACGACGAAATCATTCTCGCGTGTCGCGATGAGGAGAAGGCGCTAAAGGCGTGCGCTCGGCTCCGCGCGGATGTCGGCGGCGCGTCTTTGGGGAACACCGACGACGACGAGACATCGACGACGAGACTCACGTGCGAACGATTGGATTTAGCGTCGTTAGAATCCGTGCGTGCGTGCGGCGATAGGCTGAATGCGCGTGCGGCTGACGCAGGGATTGATTGTTTAATCTTAAACGCCGGCGTCATGGCGGTGCCAAATTTCACGCCGACGGCGGATGGATTTGAACTTCAAGTCGGCGTGTGTCATCTCGGGCACTACGCGCTCACCGCTCGCGTGATGCCGGCGTTGGAACGCGCGGCGGCACTGCGCGGCGAGGCGCGCGTGGTGACGGTGTCGTCGGAGGCGCATCGCATCGCCGCGAAGGGCGTGTCGCGCGACGATTTGTTTGGGCGCGAGTACTCGGCGTGGGGACAATACGGCCAAGCAAAGTTGGCCAACGTGTTGTTCGCGTTCGAGCTCGCGCGGCGTTGCGCGCGTAAAAAGAATGGCGTGTCGTCGAGCGTATTGCATCCAGGCGCGGTGGATACCGAACTTGGGAGATATTTGCAACCCGAAGACGGCGACGTGAAATGGTGGCAAAAGGCGTTGTATGATTTTATTCGTACAAACTTTTTGAAAACGCCCGCGCAAGGGGCGGAGACGTCGGTGTTCCTCGCCAATGGTGTCGCGGATGGTGCGTCAACGAGTGGAAAGTATTACGCGGACTGTAAGGAGAAGACGGTGGCGAAACCGGCGTTGTCGGAGGCGGACGCGGCGTGGTTGTGGGAACGCTCCGCCGAACTCACGGGCGAGGCGTTTGCCGATTTGTGAGGCAAGAGATTACTTGATGGTTGTACATGAATCATTACTGCTGCTACACAGCGCTAATTGCGTGCTAGAGATGCGTGTGTGTCTATTCTATTTTGTCATTCATTCATTCATTCATTTCATTTGCCTCCGTCGCCTTCGATTTCGGCGAGCGTTTGTAAAATCTTAGTCGCCTCGTTACGGGCACGCGCAGCTTGACGAGGATCATTCTTCGTGAGCACTTTCGTGGTGAAACGCGTAGCAGGGATGGATTCGGTGTTCCTCAACACCGCCACGGTATTCGCCACCGGCGCGGATGCCGACGCCGACGGTTGCAGAGGGAAATACGATTTCACGCCGCCCGCGCGACACTTTTCATCGTCAAACACCGCATCCAAAGGCTCGTTCTTTTCGCATTTGACAAACACCGCGCGTTCGGTGGCGTTTTTAATCAGCGCTCCCCATAGCTGGTCGGTGGAAAGCACGCTGGCGTCACCGACAATCCAACAGGAGAGACGCGCGCGCGTCAACGCCACGTTGACCCGGCGCGCGTCGTTCAAAAATCCAACCTCCTTGGACGAATCCGAATCCCTCTCGCGCGCGCGCGCCGTCGTTGACGTCGTCGTTGGTGGCGTCGCACTATCCTTCGCCGGCGCCGGTCGCGCACGCACGCATGAAATAATCACCGCGTCAAACTCTTGACCTTGCGTTTGATCCATGGTGCACACGTCCACCGGCGCGTACGTGGTAAATTCGTTATTCTTCTTCATCGAACGTTGCAGAAATTCTCGAATCCGTCGCACTTGATCGACGTATGGGGTGATGATGCCGACGCGAATCTTACGCACGTCTCTCGCGGCGTGGCGACAAATTTGTGCGTAGCATATGGATACGAATTCAGCCTCACGAGAATTTGACCACGAATGCGTTCCTGCGCCGTATCTGTCGCGGTGCATTTGCGCCCCCGGGACGTGGAAAAATTGATACGGTCCGAGGTTGGGAAATCCGTGATAGGGTGCGCGACGTTCTTCGTTGTTACTGCTGTAGCCGCAACGCAGGCGGCCAGAGTAAAAGCACGAGCTCGGGAACTTCATGATTTCTGGATGCATGCGGTACTGCTCGTGGAGCAAGTAGGCGGGCGTCCCGGCGCGCTGTAAACGATCGAATAAACTCTGCTCAAAGTTTGCATTCTTCGCAGCTTTGGACACGATCGTAGGCGCGAGTTGTTTCGGGTCACCAATGAGCACGAAGAGCCCGCCGGGTTTGAGCCACTGCATGGGAATGAGCGCTGCTGGTTCAACCGCTTGCGACGCTTCGTCGATGACGACGACGTCAAACAAATTCACCGCGCATAATTGCTTGGCATCCGGTCGGGTGTTGGCTGTACTGTTTGGCGCGTTCGATTGAGGCTTTTTGGCGAGCTGCGCCATGGAAGACAATGTGCCGCATACGATGTTTGCGCGATCGACGACGCGCTCAAACGGCGTCGTCGTTGGCACCGACTCGGCGCGGCCCTCTTGCGCGAGTTTTTCCTTGTGCTTCTTTTCCGCCAAATCGAGCACTTCGTACACCGCCTTGAGCTGCGCGCGCAAGTTGTCGAGATTTGCGCTTTGAACGGGGACGTGGTATCCGTGATCGCGCCGAACGTCGCGAAATACCATCTTTAACCGCTTCGTTTCTTCCTGAATTTTGCTCTCAATGGCGCGCTTCTTCTTCTTGGCTTCATCCATTTGTCTGAGGTAATAGTCGCTATTTTGTGCGTACGTGTTGAAATCTGCGGCGTTCGGGTCGGTACCAATCTCGCGTAATTTCCTGCTCACGTGGCATCTCTCCGCTGCCGAACCTTCGACAATCTTCTCATCCGAACCGATGCGCACGACGTTGACGCCTTTGAGCAACGCGCGGAATTCGTCATCCATGGAATCCCAACCGTCAACGACGCGCTCGACGATTTCATCAATCGCGCCGTTGCTTTGCGCGGCGCATAAAATACGTGCGCGTCTAGGTTCACCGTATTCGTCCACACCGTTCAATAGCGCGGCGATGAGACTCACGATGACGTGCGTTTTCCCCGTCCCGGGCGGTCCTTGAATCAACACGGGCGCCTCGCGCACTTTTTCATTGCTCTCGTGCGGCCGTGACGTCGCGCCGACGACGGCGTCGAGTTGACTCTGATTGAGCGTCGTCCGGATGACATCCAGCGCTCTCGGTTCGACCCATTCCCCGAACGATTGACGTAACGGAAACTTGGTCGGCTTGATGAGCGACGGGAAGAACGACGAACGCGGGGCGTCGATGACGGCGCGCAACTCTCGAAGCTGGTTTTGAATCTCACTGACGCGAGAAATCGTAAACGAACTCGCCGTTTTCGCAAATGCGCGAGAAATTTTATTGTGACGCAACGTAGCTTGGTTGCCTCCCAAAAATACGCGCACACGAAGGGGTGTTTTGGACGACATTGCGCCGGGAACGGCTTCAACCCATCCCAAGACGTATGGCTTGTCCTCCTTCTTACGCGGGCTCAGCGCGTCGCGATCTTTCGAACGCCAACTGTCGGACACGCCCGCGGACATAGAAGACTCGATGAGCACTAAATCATCCACCTTAAAACGCACGGGGTCGGGTGTGCGGCCTCTCGAGTCCACCTGATCGACGCGTTGGTCGCTCTTTGCAAATTCCACGACAGAAAACTCAGCGCCGCCGACGCCTGGATGGAAATTCACCACGCTAAGCTCCTCGCTGTCGAGATTTCCAGCTTCAATATTTCGACTGGCTTCGTGTCGAAGCTCAGCGATGATGAGCGGGATGAAGAACTCGCAGTACTCGTTGCCAGACGTAAACGCGATGGGAGCGTCGTCTTCGAGATGAATATCCTTGGGTTCGGGCATCAATGTGTCGCGTTGTAACGCCTCGCGCGACTGTTGTAAGACATCGCGAATGTAATCCTCGGGGCGGAGTCGAATGGTTTCAACCAGGCGCCCTCGGCCTGGAAGTTTCAAGCGTGAGGCGCTGCTCGGCGGCATGGTCGGGACTTGCACCTGCAGCGGAGCGGCGACGGCGGCGCCTCGAGCCGACGTCGAAAGCGGAGGAGGTACATCACGCAACATGGACGATCGCTTGTACTTTGAAGACGATGGAACCATCTCTGTGGTCGGTGGCGGCGGCGGCGGTACTTCTATCAAGCCATCAGTAGCGGAATTTTTTGATGTCGAGTCGGCGTACAAAGACCGTTTCGCGAGCGCCGAACCCGGCGGCGCCGGCGTGACGGTTGGTGTCGTCGTTTTCTTCGTCATGAGTTTGGTAATCGATGAAGGCTTTGCGTACGACACCGATGCTGAATCCAGCGCGAGATCGAGCGCCGTCACCGGCTTGATGACGTTACGCGGGTGTGAGAGCAACTTTTTGCCACCTCGAATGTCTTTCACCGGCGCAAGCGGCTTCTTGGAAATCAACGACCATTTCCCACCAGTCGCGCTCTTCTTAGGCACAGACGCGGCCACTGTCGTTGTCTTGAGAACTTTGGCCGGAAGAACGACTGTTTTTGGTTTTTTACGCTTCTTGTCAGAAGCTAATAACCACGACGGTTCGCTCGGCGCCGAACGCTTGTTTGAACCCGCCGCGACGGCGGCGGTGTCTTCCTCGTCACGATCAATCTCGCCGCCATTGTCGTCGTCGCTACCATCGTCTACACGATCATATCCGGCACCGTCAACGAACGCGTCGGCAGTGTCCACGGCGGCGTCAGCGCCATCGTCTTCATCGTTCCCGAGGTCGATCACCGGAGCCGGAGCGGAGATTCGGAACGGCGTAAACGTCGACTTGGTGTTCGGCGTCTTCGTTGCCGGCGATGACGTCGGGGATATTTCTGGGAATGTCGCGCTCAGCTTATCTCGAACGCCCGTGGACAATCCATCTTTGCCTTCGTCCGCGAACAAGGATTCGACGTGTGTTTTAATCGAATTCACCAAGGTTGACTCGCCATCCGCGTCGAGGTCGACGTCAGTCATATCCTTGCGCAACAAGAACACGACATCCACCCACGCCGTGGCGAGCTGTTCGTTCTTCGCAAACGATGCCGGTGGCCACGAGAGTAAGGATTCTAAAATCTTCAAAGGGTGCTGCCTGGTGAACGAACCTTGCGAAAAGTATTGGCGCTTCTTTGCCAAATCCCAAAACAAGTACAAGTAGAGCAATGCGTTGACCAAGTGTTCGTCATCGTCTGGTGCGACGCGATGCGGACCGTGCTTGACGATGACTTCGAACAAGCTCATGGATGATATCAACACTTTGCTCACGTGCGAGCTGAACGCACTGACGCGATCTTCGTCCTTTGGATTGATGGCGTCGATGAGGTTGCGCGCGCGAGACAGCGGAGTGTGCGCCGCGGCTAACAACTCGCTCACCTCTTCAGGTGTATCGCTCGGCATGCGTTTGATATCCTTCAACATACTGTGCGTCGCCGCAAGCACTGCACGCGGAATGACGTAATCGCCTTGAAACATTTTCCGGAAGCACTTGGGTAAATCCTTTTCATCGTAGTGTTTTTTCAACACCTCGCCCGCGCACGAGACGAGCGATTTACGCTGCGACATAGTACACAATACCGCCCCTTCCGTGCATTTGGCTTCGTCTTCAGAACGCGCGAGGGGCTTCTTCTCGGTAATTGTTAGTGGACACTCGAGTAAAGATGTAAAGAACCACTCGCCGCACTTGGATAAAATCCCGCGCAACGCGTTCGCGTCGTCTTGCTCACCATACGCAATTTCAACAAACGCGTCATACGCCTGGCGCGGTGGCTTGATAAAGTCATCTCTCGCGACAGGCGCGAGCAAGCCCATGGCGTACATCACCGCGCTGATGTAGTTTGGCGCCCAGTTCCCGACGTAGGTACGATTGATTTCAGACATTCGATCAAAACCGAGCGCGTACTTCCAAATCGCCGTGCTCACCTTCCAACGCTTCTCTGTGCGCACGGTGTTTAGAATTCTCAAATGCAGCTTCCCGAGCGCTGTGTCTGGATTAATGCGCTTATCTCGGCGCCATCGATCTTCGTCAAACGTGAGGAAATCGGGATCTGATAACGCCGACAACGCCACGGCGTCGGCGCAGATGATGTATCCAAATGTATTCACCAACGTCCGCGCGACAATCTCTCGCTTGAGATGCGCCGTGGGCGAGAGAGCCTCCGCCTGTCGAAGACTTTCAATCAAGTCGCGTCCAACGCGGTCGTACCAGTCCCCGATCGTTAAGACGGCGTCGTCGACGCCGATTTCAGAATATTGCTCGAGCACGGCGGTGCACGCCAAAAGCCGGCTCTCCCATTGCACTTCGGTGTCGTAAAACTTTGTGGAGTGCGGGATATCCTTCACCAAGCAATCCATGATGCGCGACGAGCTAATTGCATCGCCACGCGGAAGCAACAAGTACGCCGATTTCAACGCAACCAATGCGGTGATTTGATCTTGAGGTCTCTCTTTGCTCGCCATGCGCGCCGCAGCGGCGAGCGCGTCAATCGTTGTCGACGGTTTCACGCATGTAAAACGCCAAAACGCATTCGCGTGCTCTATCCCTCGTGGATATGACGCTAAAATCAAGTGTACCACATCGCACGCATTACTTGCAAGCTTGATCATATGCATATCCTCCGCCGTCGGCGGTTTCAAACGCGGATTCTTTGTCGACCGAACCAAAGCCTTCACCGCCAACTCAAACACAATCGGATGCTGCTCAACCACCGCCTGCGTGATCGCCGCGTCTGACATCCCGAGCGCAAACGCTAGACAAAACCACAGCCGAGATTCACTCGGAACGAAAGGTTCGACGACGTCTCCATCAAAGTCAACCTCTGGAACGATGGCGGCGTACGCGCGCCTCGCCCCACCGCCGTCGCTTTGACGCTCACGTTCACGCTGCGCATCCGCCAAACACTCCACCCAATACCCAAACACATCAAACAATGCGTTTGACGCATTTTCGTATCGCAGTGTGCGATATCTCGTCACCTTTCGCCCCTTGATGTCATCGCTCGCGAGCGTTTCTTGCAACAACTGTTTCGCCAGCCGCTTCACTCGAGCGTCGCCGCTCGCGAGCATCGCAAACGTCCCAGGATACGCCCCACACGGCTTCTCGCGAATCAAACGACACAAACCCTTATCGCTATTATCCATATCGTCGTCTGCGTCACCATTCGTCGTCGCCGTCGCGTTTGAACGCGTCCTTTGTTCCGCTTCGGCTTGAGCTTCGGCTTGGGCGCCGCTCGCAAACGCCTCAGCCGCGCCTTCAAATACCTTTGCCCCTCTCGCCGTCGCCGGTGCGAGCATCACTTCCAACAGCGCGCTCTTTGTCGCTAATTTCTTCGCATACGTCTGTGCAAAATCCTCATTCGCGCGCGATGCGGGCGCACAGAATGCGCTTTTGAGCCGCGCGAGATCAAACGCAGTCAACGCCCGCGCGCGCTCATCATCATCATCCACGCTCGCTGCCGCCGACCTCAAGTCCACGTACGCCTCTACGCACAGCACACACGTCGATAACGCATGCGTCGTGAGTTCGCGCGCGTCGAAGGAGACGTACGCGCCCGCGTCGTCGCGCGTCGCGCGCGTAGACCGTCTGCCTTTGCCTTGGCTGGCCAATGTGCTCACGTCATTCGCGAGCGCGGCGAACACGTCTGCGGCGATGGCGGCATTTTCGCAGTACGGATGCGAGCGGTGGATTTCGTTCAAGTGCACGAGCTCGGGCGCGGGCATGGCGCGCGCGGGCGCACGGGCGCACGAGCCGCGGTTTGACGATGTGCGATCGATGGGTGTCGCCTAACGGTGTCCAATGTCGCGCCTTGGCGACCCATCGCGGGCGCCGCGGCGCAAATGATGCGTCGCGAATGATACATCGCGAATGATGTGCGCGTTCTGGCGCGCGAGCGCGCGCGCGGCGACGATGGGCGACGCGTGCGCGGCGACATTAGAGCGTGAGACACAAGACGCAGACTGAGAGCGACGGCATACCGTGACACGCGCGGTGGTTGTTCGACGCACACGGACGCGCGAGAGGACGCGCGAGAGGACGCGCAGGTGTTGATTATTGTGCGCTGTGGTGACGGTGCCATTCGTCGTCGTCGTCGCACGCCAAGGGGCTAAGGATTGAAAAGCGCGTTCGCGTGCGCGAGGCTGACATGTCGTCACGTCGAACGTTAGTGATTCGACTGCGTCGCGCGAGCGATGTCGAACGTCTCGGTCGCGATCAATTCATCAATCGTGATGCCCTGTCGTGTTCTGCTGGCGAGTCGGGCGCGGATGCGGGGACGGGACCGATGCGTGAAGTGTACTGCGCTCGAATTCGAGACGCGGCGGCGTCCGCGGCGCTCGATGGCGCGCAAATCATCGTCGCTCGCGTCGATCATCGTCATTTCGATGATACATTCGATGCAAATGCATGCGTTGAGCACACGTATGGCGCGGTTGAGCACATGGCGGCGCGGTGCGGCGTCGAGGCGCGCGATATTTTGTATTCGGGACGACGAGACGACGCGATTGCCGCCGTCGCGCCTCTCGTATTCGCGCATCGGACGCGTAAATGCGCCACGGATCGCGACGTCGGCGACGTGGTGTCGCACACGCACGATACCGTCGTCGATGCTCTGCGCGTCGCGTGCGATGCACCGCGAAAATCGATGCGGTATTCGACGGATGTCCGCGCGGTCGGTCGAGGCGACGCCATCGAGAGCTCCTTTGAAAACGTCAACGTGACGACGATATTTCACACTCGAACGACGCACAAGCCCCGCCGTGCGACGACATGGCGCCGCTGGCTCCCTCGTGATCGTTCATGGCCGGAAACTCGACGTACGCCGACGTTGACGCTGAATGAACGCGTCGTGACGGTTGATACGCTCACCGTCGCCACCATGGTCCGTCATCGAGCCGACGACGTCGCGGCCGACCGCAAAGGCGCCGTTTCCGTTTCCGACGCCGACGCTCTCAACCCGTCGTGGGCGTGCGCACGCACGGGTTCAATCGCAGACTGCTTGACGCACACCGCGCTCGTGTGCACGGACGGACGCGCGACACGCGCCGCGTCTGGAGTACACGTCGGCGACGTCTCGCGCCTCCGCCGATGCCCGACGTTTACGTACGTCGAATGCGTCGACCGCGCCGCTCGCGCCGCCGCATTCATGCGCGACGTCCTCGACATTCGCCCAGGCGATGTCGTCGGTGTGCTGTCGTCCAACTCCATCGAAGTCTTTGTCATTCATTACGCGTGCGCGATGCTTCGATGCGTATTGTTGAATTTGAACACGCACTTGGTGCGGCGAGAGTCGGCGTACATTCTCGCCGACGCCGGATGTAAAGCCGTCTTTGCGCGCGCGGTGCCGCACGCGGACGTCCTGCGCGACGTCATGATGGGCGATGGTGAGCGACGCGATCGCAGCGACGTGCCTCGTGATCTCGTAGCGATCGTATGGATTTACGACGACGACGACGATGAGGTTGTCGACGGGACGAAGCGTTCGTCCCCGTACATTCGCGGCGTTCGCAATTTCGATTGGCACATCGACGTCATCGCCGACGATGATGATGACGTCGACCGCGCCATTCCGTTACTCACGCGCGCGATCGCCGCGCACACGGACGCGCATCTCTACTACACGAGCGGCACTACGGGCAATCCAAAAGGCGTACGCCTCTCGCACGCCGTCGTCCGCGCGCACGCCGACGCCACCGCCGTCGAAATGCGCATCGGCCTATCGGACACTTGGCTCCACGCTGCCCCGATGTTCCATCTCGTCGATGCTTTTGCCATTTATTGCGTCACGCATCTCGGCGGTCGACACGTGTTTCTTCAGCACTTTGAGCCCGCGAGAGCGCTTCGATGCGTCGCCGCCGAACGCGTGACGTGCTGCAATTTCGCCTCATCTATGGTGGCTATCATGTCTCACAACCCCGCGTGTGCGGCGTGCGACCTCTCGTCCCTACGCGTAGTGTCATGCGGTGGCAGTCCATTGCCGCCGACATCCGTCAGGCGCGCCATCGCGCTGTTTGGATGCGAATTTTTTATTTCTTACGGCATGACAGAGTGCTGCGGGAAAATTTCAATGAGCGTGCTCTCGTCGGCGTTTCTTCAATCGTCAACGCCTCGCGAGCAGCTCGATGCGATATGCACCAGCGGACGACCATTCGCACTGATGCGCGTGAAAGTCGTCGACGACGCACGCGACGGCGGGGCGCTCGTGCCGTGCGATGGGCGATCCGTTGGCGACGTGTACGTAAAAGGATTGACTGTCTTTGCCGAATATTGGCGGAATCCCGACGCCACGCGACGCGCGTTTGATCAAGACGGCTGGTTCGCCACGGGTGATCTCGCGTACGTCCGTCCCGATGGCGCGTTGGTGATTGTTGATCGTAAGAAGGATATGATTTTGAGCGGTGGGGAGAATGTGTATTGCGTGGAGGTGGAACGGGTGTTGTGCGAATGTCCCGCGGTGGCTCGAGCGGCGGCGTTTGGAGTGCCACATTCGGTGATGGGTGAAGTCGTGCACGCCATGGTGACGCTCACGCGCGAGAGCGAGAACGAGAGCGAGGATGAGGTGATGCGAATGCTCGATGCGCATTGCTTGAAGCATTTATCGCAATTTAAGTGCCCGAGCGCGTTTCACATCGTGGACGCGTTGCCGATGAACGCCAGCGGTAAGGTGCTTAAAACGGCGTTGAGGGAAATGGTAGCCAACGCGTCTCGCGGGCGTCGCTCGGGCGAAGGCGTAATGCGTCGGCAGTTTTCACGCGCGGTGCTCGCGGTGGATGCGAATGTGAACGCCAACGCCAAGAAGTCAACGTCGATGATTGACGCGTACGAAGTCACGCTCGAAACGCTCGCGGGAGACGACGACGGAGGTCATCACGCATCGCTATCGTCAGACGAGTCGTCGATATGTTTGCGCGGGCAAACGTGGCACATCCTAGGCGCGCATCCTCGCGTTGAATACTGCTTGCGAGCGCTCGATGCCGATGTGCGCGTGCGATGCGCGGATGATTTCGACGCCGTCAAGGAACGCGGCGCTCTGGATTGGCTCTTCATCCTTGAGCGCTACGCCTCGGCGCTTGCCGACGTACGATCTGGCGATACCATCGTGCTCGCCGAGTGTTTACGATGTTTCTCGACGACGGCAAGCGATGCATCAGCGCAGGTGGCGGCATCGACGGCGCTCGCGTCTGGATTACTTCTCGCGCTCGCCCAAGCGCTCGTCGCTCACATTTCAGCGACTCGCGCGAGAGACATCCGCGTCGTTGTCTTAACATCCAACGCATTCGTGTCTTGCGACACCGAGTGCACGGACGATGGGCACATCGCACACAGCGCCGTTATGGCGATGTTGCGCGTGCTTCGGCGCGAACACGGAGATGAGGTGTCATTTTATTGCTTGGACGCGCCGCACGATTTTGACCATTTGGCGTCGAGCGCATTGCGTTCGGCTTTACGGCGCATGCTCCGCGGTCACCACCGCAGCGGTCATCGTGACGACGACGACGATGATGATGATGATGGATATGAAGAGCGCGAACTTGTTCTCCGTGACGCCGTCGTCGCCGCTCCGCGACTCCGCGCGCGCGCGTCCCCAATGCCGACCCCGGCTCCCAACGCCCTCCGCTCGATGTCCGGCGCGCGTCCACCGCGCGATGCTAATAGTGGTCGTACATCGTCGTGCGTCATCATTGGTGGACTCGGTGCGCTCGGTGTGTTGCATTTCGAATTTCTATCCGCGCGACTGGGCGTCGAGCGCTTTGTATTGGTCGGCCGCAGCGTCCGCGACGCCGCGCTTCAATCCGTAACCAACGCGATGCTTTCGTCGCCTGAAGGCGATGACGATGACGTTGAAATTAAACATCGCTCTGGATACGCGTTTGACGTCGATGTCGTCGCCGCAGATTGCGCGGACGAACGGCAATCCCGCGCGGTGTTTGCGCTCGCCCATCCCGTGGCGCTCGTCTTACATCTCGGCGGCGTTTTACACGAACGCGCCGCCATCGACATGACGCGCACCGCATTCATCGCCGGAACAGAGGCAAAAATCTCTGGTTCGTTACACGCGGCGTGCGATGCGGCATCAGATGTGTTCATGTGCTCGTCTTCAATATTTGGCGTGCTCGGGCAATCCCGCTTGGCGTCGTACGCGGCGTCAAATGCCTTTCAGGATGCGTTGTGCGCCATGAGCGATCGCGCGGCGCATCGCCGGCGCGGCTCGGGCGCAAAACGATTCATCGCCGTGGCATTTGGTACCTGGGCGGAGGTTGGCATGGCGCACGAGAGCGGCGAGGGGTTTGAAAGATACTGGCGGTCGGTTGGCATGGGATTCGTGGCGCCGAGCGCGGCGCTGGAATTCATCGGCGCCGCGCTCGCAAACGACGCCGGTTCGTCGTCAGCGGCGTGTGTTGGATGCTTCTCGCCTGGCATAGATTGGGGCACGTACGAGCGCGCCGTCAACGACGCGTCGGCATTTTTAAAACATGTGACGCCAAAGCGGCGAAGACTTCGTGACGGTTCAAGTTCTCCTTCGTTGTCGTCGTCTTCGTCTGAACCGCGCCGCTCTGTGGCTTTACCAGAGGACGTGATCTCTCGCGTGCGTCGGTGCGTGTGCGATGCGTTACGTTGCGATGACGACGACGCCTTCGTGGACGATGACGCGCCGTTATCGTCGATGGGATTGACATCCGCGCGCGTGGTGGCGCTCGGCGAGGCGTTGTCGCGCGAATTTCAGGACGCGAGGGCGCGTTTGAGCGCGACAGTGGCGTTTGATTATCCAACGATTCGCGAGTTGGCGGGGTTTATTATGAGTTATTCGGGTGATGCTCGCAGTGGTGCATCGGTACGGACGACGACGAATGCGGTCGAGGATGTCGTGCGGATGACGATTCGAGACGTCCTCGGCGTCGACGCCGCCGAGCGGCTCGACGTCGATACCCCGCTCATGGCGCTCGGATTAACATCCGCGCGCGCGATTCAGTGGACGGCAAAACTCTCCGCTGCGTTGTGCGATGTCGTAGATGTCGACGTGCCGGCGACGTTGGCGTTTGATTACCCGACGACGAGAGACGTGGTGAAATTTTTAACCCGCGCAGAGTCTTTGGCGTCCTCGGCGCCCGCGCTCGTGAACTCGTCGTCGTCCTCGTCCGACGCGGTGGTGTGTTCATCCGCGGCGGCGACGGCATCTGTCATCGTCGTCATCGTTGCATCCAGTGCTGGTTACGCGTGCGCGCCGAGCGCCGACGCCATCGCCGTCGTCCCACTCGCCGACCGATGGGACGCCGACGCCGACGCTCTGCGATGTCGGCGCCGAATACCACCTTTCGGCGCCTTTATCGCCGACGCCGCGCTGCTCGACGCCCACGCGTGTGGCATCGTCGATACTGAAGCGCGCGTCATTGATCCGCAGCAACGCGTGATTCTTCGCGCGGCAACGCCGCTGATGATGATGGAACCAGATGGTCGACGAGGGTGTTCGGTGCACGTCGGCGTGTCGCAAATTGAATACCAAACGTTAACGCCGCGCGACGCGTGTTCGCCGTACTACGCCACGTCAGCACATCTCAGTGTCGTTGCTGGACGAGTGTCGTATACGTTCGCGCTCACTGGACGCGCAGAGGCGATCGATACCGCGTGTTCGTCGTCGCTCGTCGCCGCCCGAAACGCGAGCCGAGGCGCGGATATCAACAGTCACACTGAGTTCCACGCGCACGCGCTCGCCGGCGGCGTAAATTTAATGTTTGACGTGGCGTGGACGATCGCGTGTGACGCAGCGAACATGCTTGCGAGCGACGGGAGGTGCAAAACGTTCGACGCTGAAGCGGATGGGTATGTGCGCGCTGAGTTTTACGCCCTCGTAAAATTAACGCTCGCCGTCGGCGACGCGCGCAGCGGCACCCGCACCGAAACTGGCGTCGTTGAACTCGCACACGTCGCCGTAAATCAAGACGGTCGTTCAAGTTCATTGACTGCGCCGAATGGTCCGTCGCAAACGCGTGTGATTCGAGAGGCGTACGCGGGACCGCGAATACCCGTCGAGTCGGTGTGTCTCCACGGCACCGGGACGCCGCTTGGCGATCCCATCGAGCTCGGCGCGCTTCGTTCAGCCGCAGCCGAGGCGGCTACCGATGACGAACGTTGGACCACCGTCATGCGCGTGTGCGCGGTGAAATCATCGATCGGGCACAGCGAACCCGCGAGCGGCGTCGCCGGGATGTTGTGCGCCGTCGAAAGCCTCAGCCATAAGACGATACACGCGATGATTCACGTCCGCGCGCTCAACGCGCATCTCAACGCCGCCGCGTCTTCGGTGGTGCATGCAACAGTCGTGCCGAGAATCGTCGCGGGTTTCATCGGCGCGTCGTCGGCGTCGGCGTCGGCGTTCGCGTTTCAAGGCACAAACGCGCACGGATTGGCTCGCTCGCGTTCGTCTTCGTCTTCGGTCGTGGGTCGTACTGCAAAGCCGCACGGTGCGTCGTCGTTTTGGTTGGATGAACGCGCACACTGGCTCGCTCGGCGTAATCATGCGTGGATACGACGCGCGGATGTCGCGTATGGACGAATTCTCTACGTTGCTCGAGCGGCTCGCGGATGTCAAAGGCGCGACGCCGGCGGGACGCGCACCGCATCGCTGCATCATCACGTCATCCACGGCCGAGCCATCGCGCCTGCGACAGCGTTGATTGAATTGTTTCTCGAATCTGCGATGGATGGGTCGCGAAGCGTGGGATCCGACGTGGTCATTCCGCACCCGCTACGACTGAGCGCCGAAGACGACGCCAAAGACGCCGAAGACGTCGTGATTCATGTATTGGTGCGCAAACACGACGGTCGCGCATCCGTCACCACAGGACCGTTGTGTCGGCCTCATACGCATTTATTTGGCCGCATCGTCGTCGTACACGTCGTTGATTCGCGGGTTCGCAGCTCGTCATTCGCATTCGCGCGCGACGTCAAAGTTGGAATTCGACGACGTCAAAAACACGCACTCTCGGCAAAAATCGCGCGCCGCGCGCCGCGTGACTGCGGGCTCCACGTCGACGTCTATGCGCTCGATGCCGCAATTCACCTCGCCGAAGGCGTGTTACAACATCGGCGACGACGCGACGATGACGATTGGTGTCCCGCGGCGCGCGTGCCCGCCGCGCTCGCCGCCGTGCGTCCCGCGCCTCGGACATCATCGTCGTCGTCATCAGCGGCGGCGGCGAGTTCCTCACGTGCGTCGTGCGCGTGTCCGCGCGGTATCGCGCTCGATGCGCGCGTCGTGCACGAGCATTGGATGCCAGACGTCGCCACGCTTGATGGATTAGACATTAGGCCACCGCGAAGAATGACGTCTTCGACAAAGACAAAGACAAAGACAAAAGCAAAGACGACGAAGACGACAAAGACAACCATGTACGTCACGAGAGCACGCACCACCGATATGACACCGTCTCGTATTTTCTCGCATGGAAACATCGCGCGCGGCGTTCGCGCGCCGATGACACATGTGAGCGCCGCGCGAGCCACGGCTTCGCTGACGCAGCGTTTCGCCGCCGAACGACGCGTCGTCAATCGCATCGCCGTGCGCACAACGACGCGAACAGCCGGTGGTAATGTAATGTGCGGTGCGATGCGTTCGGCAGCACATGAAATCACGTGTGCGATATCGTGTGTCGACGTGCACGCATCGCAGGTGAACGCACCGACGGATGTAGACGACGGGGACGTATGGACGACGCCGACTGAGGCGTACGGCGCGCGATCCATTCGAATGCTCGACGCGGCATGTGTGCGTCGCGACGGCGGCGGCGCGCGCAGCGCTCGACATGAACTACGTTGGCGCGACTGCACGATTCGCGCGCGCGAATCGCGACGACGAGTGATGATATTCGGTGGATTGGGCGCGCTCGGCCGCCGCTGCGCTCAAAGCGTCTTTTCGCCCGCGGCGTCAGACGTGCGTCTCATCGGACGTTCGGGAAGATCGCGCGCGCGCATATGCGCCGCATCAATCAACAATGCGATGATGACTGCGGTTCGCGCCGACTACGTGATGCGTGAGGAAGGACGATATACGATGCCATCGTGCGACGTCGCGCTCTACGCCGGCGGCGTCCTCGCCGACGCGGGAACGCCAAACGTCACGTACGGCAATCTCATGACCGTCTGCGCGCCAAAAACTCACATTTCGGACGCAATAACGATGGCTCGAGCACCTAGTATGCATGTGTTCTTTAGCTCGGTCACCGCATTGCTCGGGAACGCCGGACAGACGGCGTACGGGGCGGCGAACGCGCATTTGGACGCGCGCGCTTTGGCCACGTCTCGCGCGGGCGTGGACTGCGCGAGCGCGCAATGGGGCGCCTGGGGCGGTGGCCAAGGCATGGCGGCGCACGTCGAGGCGCGCATGAAAACGATTGGTATCGGTGTGCTCGACCCGGTCGTTGGCGTCGCGGCTTTGAGGCGGATCGTGAGCGGCGTCTGGGTGAGTACGAGGATTATGAGCGTGAGCGCCTTTGATTGGCAGCGGTACGCGAACCGGCATGCAAGTGTTTTCGCCGCGTCAGCGTTTTTGAAGCACGTCGTCGTGCGTGATTCCGTCGATAAACATTCGCGCAGTGCGAGTAGTGACGCCGAAGACGATCGCGCACGCGTCTCGGGTGCGCCAAAAGTCGGAGCTTTCAGAGACGACGCGAGGGACGTCATCCGCGACGCCGTCGTCCGCGCGCTCGGCCATCCGCCGACGAGCGACGACGCACCATTTTTCGAGCTCGGCATGGATTCACTCGGCGCCGTGGAGTTTACTACTGCGCTTGAGCAGG
>Ga0181603_10001793_pt1 | contig 17614 bp, 11 predicted proteins | sample 041ome_13_FD_148633 | JGI IMG/M metagenome (GOLD analysis project Ga0181603, IMG submission 148633) | Coastal salt marsh microbial communities from the Groves Creek Marsh, Skidaway Island, Georgia - 041409US metaG (spades assembly) | ecosystem: Environmental > Aquatic > Marine > Intertidal zone...
CGTCGAAGAAGAATAAGAAGACGTTAAAGACGCGTGTTTCGCGGCCGTTCTCACGGATGCCATGGTTGCTGCTCTCATGATTATTATTTAAAGCGTGTGTGTGTGTGCGCGTGTGTGAGGTGTGTGCGCGTGCGTGGATTATGATGTTTGGGGTGAAGAAGATGAGAAGACGATAAAATTTTCCCTTCTTTTCCAAATCATTTGCGGCTCAGAACGAACGTTCAGCCGGGCAGAACGAAGAGCTGAAAAAAAGAGAAAAAAACGACGTTTGGCCTCGGACCTCTTTTTTTTGCAAAAGAGAAGAGAGAGGAGAGAGTTCTCGAAGACAGAAAAACCGCTTCTTCTGACGAACGCGGATCCTTCTCACTCCATAACTATCCCGCTTTTTACTTGTTTTATTATATATATATATACTATTGTTAAATGGTCCCATCGACGACGACGACGACGACGACGACGACGTCTTCATCATCTTCGTCTTCGTCTTCGTCTTCGTCTCCCTCGACGAAGAAGTTGTCCGCGAAGAATATCATCGTCGGCGGCGGTTCGAAGAAGAAGTGCAACAACAACAAAAACGAGCAGCTCGACGAGGAGGAGGAGAATGGGGTGGACGATAAAAAAAATGGAAAGAAGGAAGAAGACAACAAAGAAGAAGGAGAAGGAGAACACGCAGAAAACGACGACGAGGAGAAGATGGTGCAAATGAATCTCGAGAACTTGCAGTTAGCGCGAGAGGAAGAGTATAAGCGAGCGAGGGCGGAAATATTCGGAAACGAAGAAGGAGAAGAAGAAGAAGCAAAAGAAGGAGGAGAGAGAGAAAATGAACAAGATGGTTTTTCTAAAGAAGAAGGCAAAGAAGAAGACAAAGAAGAAGAAGAAGAAGAAGACAAAGAAGAAGAAGGAAAGAAGAGGCAAGACGAGGACGAAACGAGAAAAGAAACGACTGAGAGTAATAACAACAACATAAACATAAACATAAACAGCACAAAAGCCATCCCGAGAAACGTGCACGCAGATAAGAACGATCCAGATTTCACTCGAAGAGGAGGCGGTGTTGGAGGAAGAGGAAGAGGACGGGGAGGGCGAGGTGGAGGAAGAGGCGGCGGCATGTATCCCGGCGGATTCCATTACGTTCCACCTCAATATCCGTACCCGATGCCGCCAATGTATTATCAAAATGTTCCGTATGGATACGTACCGGTTCAGCCGAACTTTATGTATCACGGGGGCGTTGGTCACTTCCCGTACTACGCGCCGCAGCAACAACACATTTTTCCGCAGCAGCAACCTCCGAACGTTCCTCTTCATCAGAATATCGTGGCAGTTTCGCCACTACCACGACCAATAATTACACCTCCACCACCGATGCAACAGCAGAAAGAAGAAGAAGAAGAAGAACAACAACAACAACAACAACAACGACAACAAGAAATAGCACCGGTAGAAAAAGCAACACTAGAAGAAGATCTCAATACAAAAAAGAAACAGGTTCCTGAAAAGAAACAAGACGTCGGCGCGTCGTTGGGGAAACAAAATACGACGACGAATAATAGCAGTAATAATAGTAATAATAATAACAAGAATAGCTCCGCCGCGAAGGAGAATAGTAATGGTAAAAACAACAAGAATAGTAAAGGAGGAGGAAATAATAAACGGAGGAATGCGCCGGCGTTTGTTCGGCAAGAAAGTGATTTCCCGCCGCTATCGTGAGAGAGCTTATTATGTTAATCTTTTTGAGTTTTTATTATATGATTACAACGCAACGTGATTCGTTTTCTTATTTATTTACTGCACACGTTCAAATGGCCTTCGTTGATTATCTCGTCCAACTCGAGAGTCTCGACATCCCCGGTTGCGTATAAAACTTTAGCGTTTCTCGCTCGAGCGTTGAGCGATAACACTTCAGCTTTATACCACAAGCCGTCGTCCGGCCAGTAGAGCTCTATTTTCGCGTCTACTAAAGAATCTAAGGGCGCGTCTTGTTTTATGATTACCCCGGGGGAGGGCTTTTTTAAACCAGCCGCGTCGTCGTTATTAATTGTATTATTCTGCTATTTATGTGAGAGTGAGAGAGAGAACTTAGTTTTTTCCCTGAAGATTTTTTGCTTTTTCTCGGCTCCTCTCAAACAAAAGGAAGAGACCGCCAAACATTTCCTCTCAGGAACCAAGAAACACGAGGGAAAGCAGCAAAAAAAAGACGACGAAAGCAGACAGAGTCCATAATAATAAATCATCTCCCACTCGAGGGGAGCGCGCGCGCCTAAATTTACGCGAACGAAACGAAACGAGCGAAAAAGCGAAGTTTTGCCCGCGGATACAAAAAAGAATTCGAATCGTACCATTACTGCTGCAGATCGTTTATTATTGTTCGCTGCTGTAGCCACCTGTGCGTAAGGAGAGAGAGAGAGAGAGAACGTGCGCGGTGAGACGTGAAAAAATTCCGATTGCGAGTGCCCTGTTTGAGTAAAATTCAGGGGGCAAAAAAGAGAGAGTTTGAAAAGAAAAAACGAACAAGAGCGAATGAACGACGACGATGTCGTTATTCAAAACGAGTCGCGGCGAGGAGAAAGAAGAGCCCCGCGAAAAATTCCTCGTCCATCTTCTTCTTTCGCACAAAGACGCTTACCTTCATTTTCTTGCCGCCTTTTCCGGACAACACTTCGTACGTCGTCGGTAAACTGTTTATTAAATCGAACAACTTTTTTCTCTGGTCCGCGGAAAACTTGGCCGAGTAATAAAAGGCAACAGCCATCAACCAAGCGTCGGAATGGACAGCTACGAGCGCGAGCCAATCTCCACGTTTCATACCGTCGCGAGCAAAGTTGATCCCAAGCGCAGGTTCTGGTAATTCAGGCGGAACTTCCTCAGCCGGTAACGAAACGACCCAACTACCGTCGGCGTTTGAATACAACGAGAGATTCTCGCGGTCCGGATCGCAACTCGCGAAAAACATAGCCTGTTAAAGAGAGAAAGAGAGTATAAAAGAGGAAACGTTAGTTAATCACCATCTGAGGTATTCGCATTGGTCTTCATCTTCCTCGTCGCCGCTCGCTTTTTGTTTGTTCCCGTCTTAACTGTGGGAACACGAGATTGGCTCTTTTTAAAACAACCACCTCTTCTCGTTGTTTTAAATTGATGAGAGATATACTGGGCGAATACGAGAACCGCATCAAAATGTATTTAACCCTCGAGATTCGAATGCAAAGATAATCAAGGCATTCGCTACAGTCCGTTTTCGCAATCGTCCATCGTCGCAAAGCCTCTTTTGTGTATTGTTTTCAAACAGCGCGTCGCGCGGTGAAAAATAATAAATGCGCGCAAAATTTGTTTGCGTATTCTCGAAGGAATATGTCGCCGGTACACTTTTACTCTTCCGTTTCGAACGCTCAATTTGAACTCAGATACTAATCACCCGTCTGAATCTGTTCTCAAATTTCTCGAACCGATATCGCGATGCGTGAGAGCGCGCGCGGTGTATTTGCATTTTCAATATTAAACTCGAATTTTTAAGCGCGAATTGGAGAAGGAGAAAAAAAAAAGAGAGCGCGGTTCTGATGCACGCGCACGTACCACGTCGTCGTTTAATGCTTTATTAATGCCAGCTTGTCTTCCCTTGAAGTTCTGGAAGACTTCCTCGGGAGTTCGCGGACTAAACTCGCTCATTGGACTCTCTATTCAAAATATATGATGAATCGGTTGACCTTATTCTACTTGCCTAAATGTGTCGTCTTGTTTAAACAAATGGAAGAGAAGAAAAAACTCCTCCTCCTCCCTCCTCCCCCACTTTAAATTCATCATCGTTTGAAGAAGATTTTTCCTCCTTCTCCATATCAATACTTTTTCCGCATCCTCACCTCCATCATCGTCATCACTCTTTTGATTGAGGTTGTTCGAGAAGAGAGAAGGAGCACTTGTCGTCGCGCGCATAAATACTTTAATAATACATTCGTTACTCGTAGGAAGGAGTTAGTTGTTGTAACCGACGAGACGACTTGTTTATTATAAGAGTTGAGTGAGAGAGAGAATCCAACAAAAATTCAAAAAAGAAAAAAGAAAATATGCTGCGAGAAGAAGATAAAGAAACAAGGAAGAAGAAGAAGAAGAAAGTTTTCACGTTATTGCTCGTCGTGGACGATGAAAACGAGCGAGTACTGCTTGGAGAGAAGAAAACTGGGTTTGGAAAAGGGTTTTGGAACGGATTCGGTGGTAAAGTTGAAGAGTCAGACCCAACCGTTCTCGCGGCGGCGTTGAGAGAGCTTGAAGAGGAAGCTTGCATACAGGCTCTGGACGCGAAAGAAGTTGGTCGCATAACTTTCATTTGGATCGATGAGCCTGAAAAACCACCGTGGCTGGTTCACATCTTTAGAGCAGACACGTATAGCGGCCAAGAAAGAGAGACGGAAGAAATGCGTCCGCAATGGTTCCCTTTCGATGCCATACCTTTTCAACAAATGTGGGCGGACGATCAACACTGGTATCCACTGGTGTTGAATCGACAAAAGCGGAAGAACTTCGAAGGCACTTTCAACTTTAAAGAGGTTACAACGCTCGTCGATTTTGAGTTGAAGGAAGTTCAATCGTTATCCATGCAATAAGTCGTAAATAGTCGTAAATAGTCAGAGAAAAGAAGTTGATGTATCAGCTCCGTGTATTTTTTTGTTATGCATATAGTAACGTGCCATAGAAGGAGAAAAGAGAGAGAAGAAGCAAACACAAACACGAGGAAGACACAAACCAAAATTTTATCCATCACCTCCTCCTCCTCATTCTTTATCGTCCGACATAAAACTACATTAATAATATAATAACAACAACAACAACAATAATAACACAATAACTGCCGAAAAGATGAACACTGTAATGAGTTGTGCTGCTCACGTTTCTACGACTACCGCGTCGTCGTCGTCGTCGAAGATGATGAAGATGATGAAGAAGAGCGGAGCAGTCAGTGGTGTAAAGAGAAGAGTTGTGAACCAAAATATGAAGAAGAAGAACAACAACAATCGAAGAGGAAACGCATTGAAAGTGTTCAGCAGCAACACGAAACAGGAAACGGAGAGTAAGAACGAAATATTGGAGAAAACGATGACGCCTTTGGAGATTATGGACGACGCTTTGAAAACGTACGGAGACGATATCGCGATTGCGTTTTCTGGTGCCGAGGATGTGGCTTTAATTCAATACGCGCACTTGACGAACAGACCATATAGAGTGTTTTCCTTAGACACCGGGAGATTAAACCCGGAAACGTACGAATTATTTGACCAGGTTGAGAAGCATTTCAACATTAAGATTGAATATTGCGTCCCGAACGAAGAAAAATTGGAAGCGTTTGTCAACGAGAAAGGGTTGTTTTCGTTTTACGAAGACGGGCACAAGGAGTGCTGCGGCATTCGTAAGGTGCAACCGTTGAGGAAAAAGTTGTCCACGTTAAAAGCATGGATTACTGGTCAAAGAAAAGATCAATCACCTGGTACGAGAATGCAAGTCCCGGCGATACAGTTAGACCCGGCGTTTCAAGGTATTTTAAACGGAAGTGAACTCGTGAAATACAATCCGCTGACAAACGCCACCTCGCAAGAAGTTTGGGACTTTTTGAGAGTCATGTCGACGCCTGTGAACGCGTTGCACACGCAAGGATACGTTTCAATCGGTTGCGCGCCTTGTACCAGACCGGTAACTCCTGGGCAACAAGAGCGAGAAGGTCGATGGTGGTGGGAGAATGCGAGCGATAAAGAGTGTGGCTTGCACTCGGGAAATTTGAGCAAAGAGGAAAAAGAAAAGCAGGATAAGCGAGAAGAAGACGCCGCGGATATCTTCACCGATGCTTCGGCTATTTCGGTTGAGACGCGAGAGTCGATGGAGAAACGAATCTCTCGAGGTTTAAAGAACGAAGAAAACGAAATGATTGTTTTGTACGCGCCTTGGTGTCCGTTTTGCCAAGCCATGGAGGGTAGCTTTACGGAGTCGGCGCAAACGTACGGCAAAGCTAAGAACGTGCGATACTCGAAGTTCCGCGCCGATCAAGACGAGAAAGAGTGGTCGAAAGAAAATTTAAGCTTGGCATCTTTCCCGACGATCTTGCTTTTCCCGAAAGGACGCGAAGGGTACGTAAAACTTGGCGGTGAAAGGCGCGACGTGGAGAGTTTGCAAATTTTTGTCGAGTCCATCGTCGGCAAGTAAATAGTAGTTTATAACAAACATATAACAGAGTCAAAATAAGCGAAGAAGAAGAATCATGCCCAAACAAATAAATTACGCGTCTCCCCCCTCTCTTTAATAAAGTTTTTCCTTCACAGAAACAAACGAACGAATCCTCCTAAAAAGTAGATCATCACAACGATGGGAATCACGGCGTCCTCCCTGAATCTCACCGATTTTGACATCGAACGTGAGTGTTGTTGTTGTTGTTGTCGTTCTTCTTTCTCTATTTTCCATTCAGAGAACTTTCTTTTCTCTTCTTCTGTGCGACGACGAGAGTCTCTTTTTTTTATCCAATTTTACTCACAGTAGTACTCTCTCTCGTCGTCGTCTGGTGTCCTTCAAAAAGCAACGACACGCGACGAGAACAAACGACTCACATTTCCCTTTTGTTTTCTTCTTCTTATGAACAAACAGAGATATCTTCGTATTGTTACAACGTCTTCACGTCCGCTGAGATTCAGACGTTATACAAAAGGTTCCAACAACTCGATAAAAAACACAAAGGATACATCAGCGAAGACGAACTGTTGAACATTCCAGAGTTGGCAATTAACCCTTTAGCGCCGAGAATAGTCCAGCTGTTCGTAAACGTCAACTTTAAAGAGTTTTGTCGCTTGCTTTCTCTGCTCTCGAAGAATGCCAACGAGAAGTCTAAAATTTCATTCATGTTTCGCGTGTACGACGTCGACGCCGACGGGATCGTATCGAGAAACGACTTGGAAATCATACTGAGACAGTTAGTTGGATCGACCCTGAGCGAAGAGAAAATCGACGCGTTGGTACAGAAAGCGATGAATGAAGTATTAGAGCTCGAAAACAACACTAGTAATAGCGATAGCAACAACAGAAAGAATAACAGTAGCAGTAGCAACAACAACAACAACGCGACGGCGTTACCCGGTCTTACCGAGAGTGCTTTCTATTCGGTCTTCTCGAGCGGTAACGCCGAATTAGTCCCGACTGTTTCCATTCACGAGGACGACGATTAATTGATTGATTGATTGATTGATTGATTGATTGATTCGCCTTGTTTGACAAGAAGAAATAAAATAGATAATTGTTTTAATTTGTCATCACACTGAAATTTGTTCACAAATCCCATTTTGACTCGAGTAAGTTGACACTTTTTTTCACACGACAAAGGACGCGCAACGAAACGAAACGAAGGAAGGAAACAAGAGCATGTCATCATCATCATCTCTCTGCTTCTCGATTTTCACGACCAATAATAGCATAAACACTATATATGCTCGTTCTTCATCCTCTCGATCGAAGTTGTTCGGGGTCTCGCCGTCGTCTTGTCCGAGGAGGAAGAAAGAAGAGCGCCGGCGTCGTTTGGTGAAGAATTCATCTCATCGACAACAACATCTTCTTTACAAAGAAGAAGACAACACAGAAGAAGAAAAAGGCAAGCCTGTGGACTTTTACGACGAAATCATAGCGAGAAATGATGCTTTGGTGGATATCATGCTGGAGAAAATCCGTCGGAGAGAAAGTAACAGCGATAGTAATTATAACGGCGATAGTCTTCATCGCGAGGAATCGGGTAAGAATGAAGAAACGAAAGTGTATTTGGTCGGGTGTGGTCCGGGAGACCCCGGGTTACTCACGCTGAAAGCGTACCACTTGATAGTCACCGCGGATGTTATTCTGTATGATAGACTGGTTTCTCCGGAGATTTTAGAGTACGCTGCTAGTGCAAGAACAAATAATAATGATACGAAGAACAACAACGAAGAAAAAGGTTTGATGCTTTTTGTCGGTAAGAGGTCCGGTTTTCACACGCGAACGCAAGACGAGATTCACGACTTGATACTGGAATTTGCCAACGCCGGAGCGACGGTTGTGAGATTGAAAGGCGGAGATCCGTTAGTGTTCGGTCGAGGTGGCGAAGAATGCGAGTTCTTGCGCGAGAAAGGATTCGACGTTAAAGTTATTCCAGGGATTACGGCGGCGAGTGGAGTAGGATCGAGAGCCGGAGTACCGCTGACGCACAGAGGCGTGGCGACTTCGGCGAGACTGTTAACTGGCCATCTCATGAAGAAAGAGAAGAAGAAAATGGACCCAGGAAAGAATTTAGCGCTATCATCCTCGTCTAAATCATCGTTTAAATCAAAAGTAGAAGCAGAAGCGTTAGGAGACGAAGATGACGAAGAAGACGGTGCTGTTGATTTTGCCGTCACGGCGGCGGATTCGGACACGACGCTTATCATTTATATGGGCTTAGGTACGTTACCGAAAACGAAGAAGAAGTTATTACAAGATGGCGCGCTAGACAAACGAACACCGTGTCTAGCCGTCGAAAATGGAACGACTTTGAAAGAACGCCGCGTGTTCTCTACGTTGGAGTTTATTGATGTAGCTGTCGTTGATGCGCAGTTACAGTCGCCGACGTTGTTGTTCATCGGCGACGCCGTTCGATTATCTCCATACTTTCCAGAAGCGTTGTCGAAGGAAAGTTTCTCATCCTCGTCATCTTCGATGATGAGGTGGGAACTGCAGGTTGGTCAAGACGAAGATGAAGATCGCATGTGTCACACTCCTGAACTCGGCGGTCAGTGTCGAATCATGTCTGACATCAATGACCGCGCCTCGAGAGAGTGGTTTTCAAAAAACTTCATAAGCGACAACCTGTTTGCTTCGTCCTCGGTCGGAAACAGATACACGCGCGTGTAATGCTTGTAGTAAATTAATTCTTGATGTATAATATTAAATAGCTTTAAAACGTTGCGATTTCAGAAACGTTGTTCAGAAAGGTAAAAAGAAGCTTTTTTTCTCTTCTCATTTTCCTTCATTTTAATTTAAAGCACACACACAAAAATTTTGGAGAAGAAGAAAAAATGGCATCAGCGTCCGACGGTGGCGAAGATCAAGCGACATTAGCCAATCAGCAAACGAACATAGACGAATCGACGGTGAAAGAACCTTTAGACTTAGTTCGATTATCCTTAGACGAAAGAGTGTACGTGAAACTAAGAAACGATCGAGAGTTGAGAGGGAAATTACACTCCTACGATCAACACTTGAACATGTTGTTGGGAGAAGTCGAAGAAATCACGACGATTCGAGAGGTTGACGAGGAGACGTACGAAGAGATTATCAAGAGTAACAAGAGAAGTGTGCCGTATTTGTTCGTGAGAGGTGACGCGGTGACACTGATATCGCCGCACGAAATTCGTTCGTAAAAAACATTCCATGCTTTTGCAAAGAAAAAGAAAAAGAAAAAGAAGAGAAAATTATAGAAGAGAGCTATGTAGCGTGTAATTGATGATAGAGAAAAAAAGAGGATTTTTACAGTATTAATATGATCTCAACGAACAAAACCGTGTACCTATAGTTACGGTACGTGTGTGTACTATTTACGCTTCACCTTTTGCCTCTTGTCTAGCGAGGTACTCCTTAACGGATAAAGAGTTTCCAGCCAACGCTTTCGATCCTCCATTCGAGGAGGCGTTCATTCTCCCGGCGGCAAATCTTTGCCTGACGAGAACTGGATCGCGCTCCGTGGCTCTTTTCGCGTGCGTTAAAGAAGGTTTCATCCCGTTGCTATTCATGTTGAGGAGTTTATTTTGCGCGAGTTGGTGCGATTTTGAGATGTGATGCAAAGACTCGCGAAGTTTCTCCTTCATCGTTTTGTAGTTCGCGAACGCGTCTTCTTCATCCTCTTCTTCTTTGCGTTCGTTTCCTGCCGCAGCTGTCTCTGCATTCATTTCGGCCATTTTCGCAGCTTTCTCTGCTGCAGATTTTGCGTTGTTCTCGCCATCTGTTTTCATGGACCAATACGTCGTCACTCGCGTCGGACGTCTCGAAAAAGGATCGTCTTCAGAAATATCTTTACCCTCTTTCACCTTCTTGATGTGTTTCACCGCCGCTTGAGACAATTTAATTGCGTTTGAAAACTCATTTTTCTTGTTGATATCCGCCATGACTTTTTGATTACCGCCTCGTTTGTTTATTTTGTTCTCGATTTTCTCGTTCAATTCTTTGATGGCTTCCTCCAACTTTTCTTGTTGTTCGACGTCTCCTTCCTCGCGGGCTTTCGCCAATTGCATCTTCATCTGCTCTTTTTCAAAGATGAAATTCGTCGATACCCCACCTCGTTTTTGCTTGTTCAGCTCGAGCATTTTTTGAACATCCTCAGCAGTGTATCGATATTCGTCTGCGCCGGTTAATTTTTTTGAGATGATGTCGCAGTCGTCCACCGAGGGAAGATATTTTTTCGCGGTTTTCTTAACGTGTTCGTACCATTTCCCGAACTCTGAATTTTTGAACCGTTCATCGTCGTGATCGAGAATGAGACTACCGACACCCACAGTTGCGTTGCTCTCATCGTTGGCCCGAGCAAACGCATCGTCTACGCGATTTGATGTTTCTGAAATTCGAAACGTCTTCTCGTGACTACCCCAACGCAAAATCAACCACTTTTTCGTGGATTTTTTTGCGTTCGTGCCGTCGTTATACTCGTACGCTTTTAAGCTATACGTTTGCGTTGTTCCTTGATATGATCCGTCCGCGATTCCGGCGATTTGACACAATCGATAGCGACTTTCTTTGTTTTTATCCAAGCCGATGTTCACTCGAACAAACGCGCCTTCCACGGCGCTCTCGTAAAAAGGTTCCGATATCCACTTCTCTAACTTTGATCTTGGAAGTGTGATCGCTCTCACATCTTTTGCCGTAGCTTCTTCAAAAACATCCATATCATCGTCGTATCCAAATCCACCGCTGCTGCTCGATTCGTCGTCTGAATAGTCGCCTCCTCTTTTTCTTCTCCCTCGAGTCGAGGAAGGTTTCTTCTGTTTCGATCTTCGCCCTTTTGTCGTCGTCATCGACGTTCGTCTTCTCTTCTTCCTCGCTAACATTTCTTCCTCATCTTCTGAATCTAACCTGTCCTCGTCATCGTAGGATAAACCCGAAGAAGAGGACAAATCGTCGGAAGAGGACCCGGCTTCGTCGATTTTCTTTTTCACTTTCTTTCCAATCTCTTCCAGAGCCTTCTTCGATTTCTCGTCTTCGCCTTGTCGCAATCTTTCTCTCCCTTTATTCCTTTCCTTCTCTTCTCTCTCCTTCGCTTTCTCTAAAATCCGCTTGCGATCTTTTAAGATTTTCAACTTTGCGCTCCGCTTCGCCAACTCTTCTTCGCGATCCAATTCATTCATTTGCATCAATTCTTGCCGATCGGCCTCGTCTCCGTAGCCGTCGGAATCATACTTCGCGAGAAAAGCTTCGTCATCATTTTCTTCTCTCCCGTTCCCTCCCATCCGCCGCTTCTCGTCGTCGTCGTCGTCGTCATCAGAGTCTAGAAAACGCGTCGACTGGGGGGGCATTTCTTTGTTCGTATCGTCGTCCGACATGTTTTGTTTGAAGAGGAAATTTATACTTTCTTTGTGGATTGGAGAGAAACAAAATGAAGAGATTTTGCTCTTTTGAAAGGAGAGACAATTTTTTGAAGGAGTGAAAATGGGGAGACGAGAAAACGAGACAGAGAGGGATCGATAAAAGAGGGATAAATAAAAGTTCGTCTTCTGCGGCTGGGTTCATTCTAATAACAACGAGTACATCAAACGAGTATTCCATCATTACAAAAAGAAAAGAGTACTAAGTTATCAAGATGCTATCTGAAAATCTCATCATATTCATCATCATCGCATGTGAAAAATCAACTCTTATTGAGATTGCGTTTGTTGCAAGCGTTCTTCCAGCGCCCTGATGCGTTGAGAGCGGTTGTACCTCTCTTGCACTTCTGGTCTTTGACGACCAAATCCAAAGAGACCACCGCCGCTTCCAGTGTTGGCAGATCCTTCGTTATCTGAATCGTCCTCGCTCGAGCTCGAATCAAATTCATCCAAGGCTCCATCGTAGTCCTCATCGATGAAATCAATGTGCATCATCTGCAAGTTGCGTCGGCGTTTGAAGAACATCCACAGCATCCACGCAAAGACGGTCAACACAGCAATTGAGGGGACAATCACAACCGATCTATCCAAGTCACCCTCGACATATTCCACATAGACTGGCATCGGGGGGGAGAGCGGAGGCGCAGGCGGCGGTGGAGAGTAAATAGTCGGTGGCGGAGGGTAATAAACCGTCTCCACAAAATACGGTCCAAACGTGAGCGCGGAATATAAAGAAGTAGAGAATCCTCTTATGGAAGTAGAGTCCGTAACATTGAAGTTATCTGGGCTCCATTTCCTCGGTAAGTCTGACCATTCCGTCACAAAGTCCCCGAATCCATCATCACCCAACGGCCACTGTCGAATTTCGGTTTGGTAGTCTTCTCGATCTTTCGATTGACCATCAAAAATTTGATCCCATGACTTATGCATCGTAAAGTCAAAGTAAGACGCATTGGAGGGGATTCTAGCAGCGTACGCAAAGTTATCCGTGGCAATTGCGTAGTCCAACATCGCAGTAGGTGTGGATGCAATCATTGCTGTGAGAGCATCCTCGCCGAGATTCAAGGAACCTTTATCAGGAGAGTTGAACGCTTTTATTTGCTCCGCAAAATGTCCATTTCCAGATTTCACAAACTGCGGTACAACTATAGCCGTGTAACCGTATTGCTCCTCACCACCGTCGATTAATACTTTCGCAGAGAATGGATTAATCGTATCCATAGCACTCAATGAATAAGTTGTCTTTGTGAAGACAGTCGACGAGACGCGAATGATGTCATCAGACGTAACATTCTTACCGCACGTAAATCCAGCGAGCTCGGAAAAGCATGGTCCATCGTCATCAATGTCAATATTCATGGATAATAGCGGACCCGACACATCAGTAACGTCGCTAGTTATTTGCGGTACTGTCAACATCAAATCAGTCGAACGTTCGTTTCTAAGAATCTGAGTTGGGGAACGTCTTTGACCGGCGAAGCCAGTCACCGTGAAATAGAACGCTTCAACAGATTCCGGGTCTTCTCCGGGAACCAAGGTATCCGCAATTGCCTGTCCAAGCCACGTAGTTGCGGTAATAACATCGTTCATTTTGTCTTGGTCTCTGATAATTGGACTGTTATGGCACCCTACGTACGCCTGCACTAACATATTACTCAAAAACTCAGCCGCGCAAACCTTTGCAGCATCTGTTAACTGCAAGTCCACATTCAGCGCACCGTCCACATAGAGTCTATGTTGAAACACCGCACCCTTTATCTTAGACGTCGCCCCCGAGCTAAACAACACGTCAAACGCTTCGTTCGAAATCTCACCTGGCTTCCATAATATAGTATTCATGGAGCAAATATACTTCTCGAGATAGTCATCGTCTACAGAAGATGCGAGATCCAACGGTGAGTACTCTTGAACGAGTTGATTTTTCATGGCTAAGAACTCCGTCTCGACAGAATTGCATGCAAGTGCCGGAGTTGGTTGATCACTAATAGTAGCCGGTGGAACGCCCCAAGTCTTACCCCAGACGTTGATAAATGATAAAGCACGTGCTGTGTCTTTCGCTCCGACGTAAGCGTTGAAATCAGTGTTAATCAAAGTCTGCGCAACTTCTGATGATGCCGCATACCAGCTACGGCCAGACGCCCGAACCTTTCTTCCTTTCGCGGTCCTAGCCGGGTCTTTCGCATCCGTGATTTCCGTGTTCGATATACGCTGAATAATTTTGATCGATTCGGCGTCAAACTTAGCTCTGCGTTCAGCTTTGGTACCTGACATTGCAATTGATCTCCAGTTCTCTGCCAACATACGCCTGCGGGTTGAGGACGAGCTCGAGGTCGAGTCGCCAAAAATCGCAGCCGTGGAAGTTTGCTCCGCATCTTCCGTCAACTTTCTGACCAAGTTACAGGAAACTTGCTGAGTAGTATCCTCGTCAACAATTGCAGCTGCAAGAGGATTGATTCTCAAGTAGTAGTCTGTTGCGTACCTCGTTGCCATTCCTTGTTCATCGTAAACATAAACAATCAAAATGATATCAGCAGTGTTCACACCATCACCAGCCGAGGGCAACGAGAAGCCCGAAATTTTCGTGTTCGTCGTTTCCTTACCCGAAATGGCTGTTTCTTCGCTTTCTTGACCTCTGAGGGCGTATGCGAACTGGTACAAACAAGATGTAGAACAATCAGTAGTTCCATCTAACCATTGTTTTGCAACAAGCTCAAATTCGGTTTGTCCATCCTCGAAGCCGTAATCCACAAGCAAGACTTCCTGTTGAGTGGCGTCGTCAACGACATTTTCAGCAGCAGGTACGGACTTATAAGAATCTTCTCCACATTCGCAACCATCGATGGCCGACGGACATAATATCGTCGAAGTCATTTCATTATACCTAACTTCCAAGAAGCCGCCAGAAGGCGGTGTTCCAACTGTGATCGTTTGGCTTGCTTCACCAGTAGTTCCCGAAGCTTCCAAAATCACGGTGCATTTAAACGTGTACTCGGAACCAGCCAAGAGAGTATTCGGCGCAAGAGTCAATGAGCTTTGTTTGACAGCTTCAGACGGTTCTACGCCGTAAGAAGTCGAGACTAAAGATTCCAAACTACCTCCTGCAAATCCTACAGAACCAGACACGAGTTCCCATTGATAAGTGACACTTTCGCCCGAGGCGACAGCCGCAGTCGCGGAAGGTGACTCGCACGTGAGTGTACCACCTCTGGTTGGTGACCATTCGCCTTGAAAGTAATCTTCATCGTCGTCTCCGATAGTTACAGAAACGGACGTGATACTCGTCCACGTGACGTATGCTGTTTTCGTTCTTCCGGTGAGCGATGACTGACCGCGAACCCCTTTCGAGATGGTACAGCCAATCTCGTACATGTTATTCGTTCCGAGATATTGAAGTAGATCACTCCCTGGAATAGATATGGTGTCAGTGTCAGTCGCAAACATAGCACTCGCATCAGTGAAGCAATCTGCACCATCGGCGATCTCAACCAGTTCGCACGTCGATTCACCATCAGGAATTTCACATGCTTTCGTGCAGAACCAGTAGTAACTCCACGGATAAGCCACACCAGACTCATCACGTGAGTCTTCAGGATCAAACGGAGACGCAACGAGTGAGTTTGTCAAAAATGGTGAAACAATTCTATCTCCACCAAGCCTATCCTCGACGATAATTTCACGGTAAGCGACATTCACTTTCGTTGTTGATGTTATAGCTTGAGCAGTATTGCCGGAAGAAGCAATAGTTGCCGTAACTAACAACTCATACGTTTCTCCAGGTTCGAAAGAGTTTGGAGGAAGAGTAAGTTCCGGAGTCCCTCGCGTATTAATCCAATCAGAAGATTCAACTTGCAAGGATCCCGCTGTGAACTCCCAATAATACTCGAGAGCGTTCAAATTCTCGGGATAATCCATGCAAGACGTGTCCGGAGCTGATACGTACGAGATAATTGTCAAGCGATCCGAAGCGTAGATGGTAACTTCTTCCGGAGTTGCAATCTTGGGCAAAGGAACAGCAGCGACTGCCGTATCAAAAGTCGCAGTTGACGTTGTTCCTAAAAAGTTCGTAACTTGTAACTCAGCAGTGTACGTTCCGCCTGGCACAAGGTCCGTGTACGGAACGAAGAGACTATCTGTGCAAGTATTAATCTTGTTAGCTGTGTCAACTTCGCAAATATCAATATTAGATACATCTTGCGTACTGGTAATTCTCCAAACGTACGTGAGGGCTCTACCACCACCACCAGTCGATCTCAACGCATCAAAGTTGAGAGGAGTGCACGTACCAACACTGACCACACCAGTTATTGAGGCCTTTACAGATGGGTAAATGAGAGGTCCAAGGACACCCGTCGACGCAACGGCGAAGTACGAATTTCTGTCCTTCGTTCGGATGGTTTGTTGCTTCAAGGTGATGAACGATGCCGCGTTCTGCGACGTTTGTGGCTTCACCGTAGGGTTCGATCCGAGCGTAATTTGCAAATAATTGTGAGTTTTCGAGCCAGCGCCATCATCGGTCGGAATGTTAGTCCACTTACACAATGGGTTCGTACCCAAAAGACTGATCGTGGCTGTGGCAAGGACGTTCGAACAGTCAGATGCGCCTATTTGCATAGCCTCATCTGTCTCCACATCGAACACAACTTGGATCGTTGACAAAGAGTTTGCAAATCTCACTTCCGTGACAACAGGCGCAGGAACTGGTTTCACGGTGATGACTTTATTTGAACCATCACCAATCGCTTCTTTCTTTTGAATTATTTGGATGTAGTACGTGCCCGGCAGAATTGTCGAATACGTAAATTTGAAGACACCCGGCGAAACGTACTCAGCGCCGTTATTCGTGTATTCATATCCTTGAATCTCCGCACCTTCGGGTACGATTTCATCAAGGTCGATGGTAATCTCAAAGTCGTTCAATTCATCATCCGCGCTGAATGGGTGCAATCCAGAGCTAAATGCAAGGTTTCCGTACACGTCTCGCGTGGTGATGTAAACCGTTCGGTCCGTAGAAGTAGCAACAAGACCAGATGCGATGCCACCAGATAACGTCGTTTTATACACATTCGCAGTGCCACCTACAACCGTGATCGGAACATACATGGACGACACCATTGACCCACCGGACTCGTCTCGTTCAGTCAAGGATAAGTACCAGGTTCCTTCCTTGTACAAGGTGAACGTTACAGAGTAACCACCGCTTTCCTTCGTTCCAGAGTATCCAGTGACGGTGCCAGTCCTTGAAGTGGCACCGGTTGCTTTCAAAGCATCGCTGGGAATCAATTCAACATCCCATAGGAGCGCTGGAGTAGCGTGATCGTAGCCATATATATCTTTGGCGTAAATACTGAACTCAAATCTGTCTCCCGCACTCACAGTGGTTCCTGAAAGTTCTTCAGTTGTAACACTCGCCTCCGTGGCCTGCACATTCACCACACCGTTCGTTACCTCGACAGATGCCGTGGTAACAAGCAACTTACCTCCAACAGGTCCGAGGTAAACACTCACAGTGTTTGTGCCAACGTAACGCGGAACGAATTCAACTTCGTATTCGTAACCATTACCATCAATCTTCGTGATGATACCCTCAACAACGATAGTCTCCGACTCCACCGAAGAAGCAATTTCAACGTGGAACTCGTCGTTCCCGGCGACGTCGTCGTACTCGGCGTAGTTTCCAAAAGCATCTCTAGCGATGATGGAAAATTTTGACGAAAGGCCTGCACGAACCAAATTCGTTTCATCGGGCTCGAGACCTGTACCTTCAATGGTCGACGTCAACGCCGAAGTTGCCGCTGGGATTACAGTCAAAATCATTTGAGAGTTCGCGATCTCCACGCCATCGAAGGCAACAAAGATTGGAACTTCACCAGACTTTTCAGGCTTGACACTGACTCTCCATATGCCAGAACCATCGTTAACAACAGTCGGAGCAGTTGGCACAAAGCCAGAAGATACTTGAACAGACGGAGCGGTGGCACTATTCGAAGCGACATCTAATCCATTCACGTCTCGTT
>Ga0181603_10001798_pt1 | contig 17593 bp, 8 predicted proteins | sample 041ome_13_FD_148633 | JGI IMG/M metagenome (GOLD analysis project Ga0181603, IMG submission 148633) | Coastal salt marsh microbial communities from the Groves Creek Marsh, Skidaway Island, Georgia - 041409US metaG (spades assembly) | ecosystem: Environmental > Aquatic > Marine > Intertidal zone...
CTCGCGACGCGATCGCGCGACGGCGATCGATCGTCGATGCGATGCGGCGGCGGACGGATCAAAAACACGGATCAAAAACACGGATCAAAAACACGGATCAAAAACACGGATCAAAAACACGGATCAAAAACACGGATCAAAAACACGGACCGCATCGATCGCGCGACGACGCGACGACGCGACGACGCGACGACGCGACGACGCGACGCGCGAACGCGCGAACCGCGAACGCGCGACGATGTCGCGACGCGACGACGACGATCGCGATCGACGCGACGCGCGCGAACGCGCGACGTCGCGCGATCGCGATCGAGACGACGGACGACGACGGGACGGCGGCGACGGCGCGCGATTCGGATCGAACGGCGGCGACGGCGAGCGACGGGACGAACGACGCGCGCGCGATGAGGACGAACGAGGACGAGGCGAACGACGGGATGGCGATAGGTTCGGGCGACGGGACGAGCGCGAGCGCGATCGAGGCGGGGGAGGCGGACGGGGGGGAGGGGAACGCTTCGACCCGGACGCGGATTGGAGGTGCGCGGAGTGTAATAATTCGAATTTTTCGTGGCGGAAGAGCTGTAAGCGATGCGGGGCTGGGAAATCGAAGGAATTGAAAGAGCGCGAGCGCGCGGCGCAGGCTGGGTGGTTGTTGGATGGGTTGGAGGACACGACGAATCGAATCTTTATTAAAGGTTTCGACGCCGCGAGCACGAGCGAGGACGATTTGCGAGAGGTGTTCTCGGGGATCGGGATCATCTCCAGGGTGCGGCAGCGCACGGGATTCCCAGATCAATGGCCGTATGCGGTGCGCATATACCTGGATGAACGAGGACAAAAGAAGGACGAGGCGGTGATTACGTACGACGACCCGCACGCCGCGCAGTCGGCGCCGAGCTTTTACGACGGGTACGAGTTGAACGGGAAGAAGCTCCACGTATCCATCGCGCAAAGTAAGCCGAAATCTGCGCCACCACCGTCTTCGGGTGGTGGTGGTGGTGGCGGCGGTGGCGGCTACGGCGGCGGCGGCTACGGCGGCGGCGGTGGACGTGGCTACGGCGGCGGTGGACGCTCGTACGGGGGTGACCGACGCGACGATCGAGGCGGATATCGCGACGATAGAGGTGGATATCGCTCGCGGCCGTACTAACTTTTTAGCGAGTTTTGATAATAATCGACGTTTTTGGTGTCTGTGTTCTACAATGTAATAAAATCGCTTCTAAAGCAATATATTTTGCTACTAAAGTTAGGAGTGTTCGGACGCTCGAACATAAATGTAATCAATCGAGTAATGGCTCGGGAAAAAATCTTTGGCAACTCTACGAAGCCTTGTTGAGGGAGAGAATCTTCAGATGGCCGCGGGAATTGGCGGCGAGAAGGTGTTTGGAGTTCGGAGACCACACGACAGATGAGATAAATCCACCCTTGTCGCGTCTGTTGTGCGACATCGGCGTCGGCTTGTCGGCGAAGCCGTAGTGCGCAACGGGAGAGGATGCATGTTTCGCGTACACGTGCACGATGTTGTCTTCCGAACCGCACGCGATGTACCCATCAGCGTTGGCGCTCAACCCGACGAAGTTCTTCTCGTTGGTGTGGCCCACGTACGTTCGCACGCACGCCGTTCTGGGATCGTTTCTCTTGATGTCCCAAAGCTTGAGCGTGTTATCCGTCGACGCCGAAACCAACTCATCGCCGACCCAGTGCACGTAAGAAACGGCCTTACGATGGCCTTGCAGCGTCATCAAAGGCGTGCTCGGCTGGCGAAGGTCATACACATGGATCCTGTGATCGGCGCTTCCGATGGCGAGCATATGTGCCGACGTCGGGTGGAATTTCACCGAGCACACGTTGGCGCGGTTTTGAAGCGTGCACACGCCTTCCTTCGTCGTCGTGGAAAAGATGCGAACCGTACCGTCGTCAGACGCGCTGGCAAGCTTAGTCGGGTCGATGTGGCTAAAGTCGATACTCCACACTCGTCTTCTGTGGGTGGTGTTCTCCCAGGTGGACGTTTCTTTCTGCACATCCCAAAGTTGTACGACGCCTTGATAATCACCAGACGCGATGGATTGCTTCACGTAGGGGTTGTAGCACAACGCCGAAACCTTGGAGTGCGCTTCAAACTCCACCGCTGGGCAGTGCACGCGCGCTCCTAAAGTCATCACCGCACTCGTCTCGTATACGCAAATGGACTTGCTCGTACCCGCCGTAGCGAACAGCTCGCCATCCCGATCCCAGCTCGCGCAACACACCATGGAATTATTCGCCGCGAAATCGGCGAAGTCGCCGCCTATCGAGGCGCACCGCTTGATGGAAACCGCGCGAGTCACCAAACATATTTCGTTCTCAAACTCTTCCAGAGCGTCACGAACGGCCGTAGTATCAACGCCATCCGCTCGAACGCGTTTCAACCAAGCGGCGTCCGAATCGCCCTTAGTGCCGCCCTCCTTTATCGCCACGGCGCACTTGTCGAAGAGACCGCGCTCTAAATCCGCGAACACGGCCGGTTCGAGCGATTTGGGCGACTTGAACGCCGTGTGTACGACTGAATCAAGATCCTTGAGCGTCAGAGTCTCGTCGTCGTAGCACTCCATCGCGTGTTCGACGACTCTCGCGCGTTTGCGATCAGGCGAATCAGAGTGCTCTGAAGCGCTCCCTTTGGCGACTCCTGCTTCGGCGAGCAAAACGTCGAGCATTCCGTGAGATTGCGTCAACTCGCGCAGTTGAGAATCTCTGGCCGTTCGTAAAGTCTCCAACACTGTCTCAAGACGCTTCAAAGTCTCCAAGCGTCGCTCAGTCTCCACGCCGTGCGCGCGCGCATCACCCGCCACCGTTCGCAACCGCTCGCTCGCGTCTCTCGCGGTGGCGCGATCTTTTTGTCTAAGGAGGGAGACGACAACCTTGGCGGCGGAGAGCTCGGCCGTCATCGCGCGCTTTGCGAATCCACTCATGGTGATGACTTTCTCCAGCGCCTTGGCCGGGTAGTCAGCTTCGTACATCGTGACGAAGACGTCGGGCCAGAACATGTTGAGAATCACCAAGCCGACAACAAACAGAGGGTCTTGATCGCCGAGCTCTTGCGCGAGCTCCACGAATGTGTACTCGTCTTGGTCCGCTGCCACTTGAGAACGCGCTGCGAATGAGATCGCACCTTGAGGACTGATGTCGAGGCAGTTGGCGTCGAATAGCTCGTAAGACGCGTACCCGCAACCGTTGACGGCGTCGACGAAGGCGAGAATCTGGCCGGCGACGTGCCAACGCTCCTCTTTTTGCGTCGCTTGCGCCCCCGCGGATTCGTCGTCAAGCCATTCCCTCAGTCGTCGGGAGCCGTTTTCTAATCCCGACAACGGCGCGGGTAACGGCCGCACGATGGACTCGGGGACGACGCGACTTCGCGCCTCGTCGCCTTTGCCGTCGTCGGCGGCGTCGATGACCATTTTCACCACGCTCCCTTGCGACACATTATCCATCTGCTGCGCCGCAGTAGGCGCCGCAAACGGATACGCGGCGACATCCGCCTTGACACTCGCTCCAGTCGCGGCGAAACTCAGCGTGGAGTTGTTTCTAGGCAAAGTCGGCGACGGCGTCGGCGACGGCGACTTGGCCGCGGCGTTGGCGTCTTCGCCACCCATCCCCTCCGGCACGTGCTCGGGCACCGCCGGCACGCCGTGCACTAACTCCCCTCTATCTTCGTCTTCGTCTTCTAAAATCTCTTCCCCGTTTTCAAACCGCGGCACCGCGCGCGACGACTGTATCTGCGACTTTCTCCACACGTGCTGCCACATGTGCTTGACGGCTTTTCTACTCACGGGTTTAAGCAAATAGTCTTCCGCCCCGTATTGAATGCACCTAAACACCGTATCGCTGTGCTCGTTCGCACTCATCATGATAACCGGCATGTCTCGCAATCGCTCGTCGTTGCGCACTATTTGCAACAGCGCCGGTCCGTCGATGCCCGGCATCATGACGTCGGTGAGCAACAAGTGAAACTCCGTCCCTCGTCTCAACAGCTCCAGCGCCTCTTCTCCCGATTCCGCCGTCGTCACGCGATACCCACACTTTCGCAATAACGACGACGTTACCGTCCGGCATATCCTCTCGTCGTCCACGACGAGCACGTGCACGTCCGAAGTCGCCGTCGGTCCGTCGCCGCCGCTCGTCGCGCTCGTTCGCCGCGTCCGCGTCTCCATCGTCCCGTGTCGTCTTCGCTCGTTCATCTCCGTCATCGACTGCGCGCGTCGTCGCGGGGTATCCACGCTCGTCGTCCGCGTCGCCGCGCGCGTCGACGCCTCCGCGTCCCTCGACGACGTCGCCGCCATCGGTGCGCGCCCTCGCGTCGACGTCACGCCGTCTCCGGCGCTGCCGCCCCGCGCGCGTCGTCGTCGCGACGCCGTCCGCGCCGAGCCGTCGAGGACGCGCGGGCGACGATCGCGCGTTGTCGCGATCGAGCGCGCGCGCGGTGACGCGCGCGCGTCGTCGTGTGGCGTCGGCGCCGACGCCCCGACGCGCCCCGACGGCCGGTCGCCGCGTCGACGCGCGGCCACGTCACGGGGCGATCGTGGATTTCACATTTACGCGCGAGCGTCCCATGCGCATGGGACTCAGAACGACCCGAATACGCATCGTGGACGACGCGCACGCCACCAAAACCGCGATCGCGCGATCGCCGCGCCCGCGCGTCGGCCGTCGCGCGCGCGTCGGCCGCGCGACGCGATCGCGTCGTCACTTCACGCATCGACGAAGCCAATGGTGCGCGCGATGCGACGCGACGCGACGCGACGCGACGCGACGCGCGCGCGAGGACGAGGACGATCGAGGGCGCGCGCGCGAGACCGCGCGCGGGGCGCCGCGGCGGGGTTCGGGACGGGACGACGCGGGACGAGGATGTCGCGTTATCCGACGTGGGCGATCGAGCGCGACGATCGGGACGCGCGATGGCGTCGCGCGCGACGCCGTGGGGGTCGCGATGCGCGCGAATGATGGGGAAAAAATTCGCGCGTCGAGTGACGCCGCGTCGAGGGCGAACGCGGGCGCGAGGACGCGAGGACGCGCGCGCGATGGGGCGTCGGGGACACCGCCACGGGGACATCGCGATCGAGCGCGCCGTCGGCGTCCGACGCCGCGCGAACGAAAGACGGCGCGGGGGCGACGCGACGCGGACGCGCGGCGCGACGAACGGGGCTCGTCTCGCGCTCTCGGAGCGTCGAACGGCCGCGCGGCGTGGGCGACGACGCGCGGGCGCCGCCGATCGCGCGCGCGCGGGGTGGATAAACCACCCGCGCGCGCGTCGAGGGGGTCGGGGCTGGGTCGCGACTCCTCGTCCGCGACGAATAGTGTTGAATCGACCGCGAGAAGCGCCGAGACTGACCGAACGCGCGCGCGTGTTTTTCGTGTTGTTTACAGTCGTTCACTGGCCTCACCTCTACCGCGCTCCCCACCAAGGCGGAGCAAACCTTCACCGGTCGCGTCGCGCGCCAAACCGCCACCAAGGCGACTGGCGCGAAGACCGTCGCGGCGATGAAGGGTAAGCAATGCAAGGTTGCCATCAACGGTTTCGGCCGCATCGGCCGCAACTTCTTGCGATGCTGGCACGGACGCGCCAACACCATGCTCGACATCGTCGCCATCAACGACTCGGGCGGAGTGAAGCAAGCGAGCCACTTGGTCAAGTACGACTCCGTCCTCGGCACGTTCGAGGCGGATGTCAAGATCATCGACGACACGCACATCTCCATCGACGGCAAGTCCATCGAGATTGTGTCTTCCCGTGACCCGCTCCAGTTGCCGTGGAAGGCTCTCGGCGTCGACATCGTCATTGAAGGTACCGGCGTCTTCATCGACACCCCGGGCGCCTCCAAGCACTTGACCGCGGGCGCCAAGAAGGTTGTCATCACGGCCCCGGCCAAGGGTGACGACATCCCGACCTACGTCCTCGGTGTCAACGCCGACCAGTACAAGAACACCGACAAGATCGTCTCCAACGCGTCGTGCACGACCAACGGCCTCGCGCCGTTCGTCAAGGTTCTCGACGACCGATTCGGCATCGTCAAGGGTTTGATGACCACCACGCACTCCTACACCGGTGACCAGCGCATTTTGGATGCGTCTCACCGTGACTTGCGCCGCGCTCGCGCCGCCGCCTTGAACATCGTGCCGACCTCCACCGGCGCCGCCAAGGCTGTCGCGCTCGTCTTGCCGCAACTCAAGGGCAAGCTCAACGGCATCGCGCTCCGCGTCCCGACGCCGAACGTGTCCGTCGTCGATCTCGTCGTGCAAACCTCCAAGAAGGTCACCGCCGACGAAGTCAACGCCGCGTTCCGTGAAGAAGCCGCCGGCAAGCTCAAGGGTATCCTCGCCGTCGCCGACGAGCCGCTCGTGTCTTGCGATTTCAAGTGCTCCGACGTCTCCACGTCCATCGACGCCGCGCTCACCATGGTCATGGGTGACGACATGTTGAAGGTTGTCGCGTGGTATGACAACGAGTGGGGCTATTCGCAACGCGTAGTGGATCTCGCCGAGCTCGTTGCGTCAAACTTCGACGAATGATCAGTTCTGTTCGTTCCCGTTGAGAAGAACGCGATCGCCGCGTCGCGCCGCGCGACGCTCTCGTCGTGGTTTAGTCGCGGAGAATTTCCGCGTTTGGCCGCTCATTCGTATCAGTAATACACTACAGTGAAACACTTTTATCGATCTTGTCCTCGTGCACGCTCGAACCGTCGCTCGAACCGCGCGCTCGATGAATGATGTTGGGTCATATTGACAACGGCTTGATTGAACAACTTTTTCTGGTTCGCGAGACTCGCTATAGGCCTCCTAAATGCTTACTTAGCAATGACTTCCGCGACGGAAGCGGATTCCTTCCAGTTCACTCCCGGAAGAATGAGTCGCTGGTCGACACGATCCTTGTAGGTGATGATTTGCTTCAACAAGCCCTCCAAGAATTCGCCGCGCATCGCGATTGGCTCGAGGCCGAGATCTTGAAGCTTGGAGTTCTTGGCGTTGTAGTAGTGCTCCTCCATCTCCGTGCGCGGGTTGGGCACGGTGATGACCTCCGGATTCAGTCCAACCTTCTTACCGGCTTCCGTGATCATAGCAGCGAGTTCGTTCACGGAGAATTGCTCCGTGAATTGGTTATAAATCTTCATCTCGCCCGGCGGCGCGGGGTTGTCGCACGCGATTTGAATGCAGCGCACGGTGTCTCTGATGTTCAAGAAACCGCGGGTTTGGCCACCCTTACCGTACACGGTCATCGGGTGACCGACGGCCGCTTGGATGCAGAAGCGGTTGAGCGCGGTACCGAAGACGGCGTCGTAGTCGAGGCGGTTCACCAAGTCCGGGTGCATGTCGGTTTCATCCGTGGAGAGACCGTAGACGACGCCTTGGTTCAAGTCGGTGGTGCGAATGCCCCACGCCTTGGTGCAGAACAACATGTTCGCGGAGTCGTGGCACTTGGACAAGTGATAGAAAGAACCACCTTGCTTCGGGTACGGCAACGTGTCGGTGCGGCCGTTGTGGGTGATGGTGATGTAACCTTCTTCGATGTCGATATTCGGGGTGCCGTATTCGCCCATCGTGCCGAGCTTGATGCAGTGGCATTCCGGGGCGAATTCCTTGATGGCGTACAACACGTTGATGGTACCCATGACGTTGTTCGTTTGCGTGAACACGGCGCGGGTGCGGTCCATCATGGAGTACGGCGCGGAGCGCTGCTCACCGAAGTGAACGCACGCCGTCGGCGCAAACTTTTTGAACGCGGCGCCCAAGAATTCGTAGTCGCAGACGTCGCCGACGAAGAGGTCGATGTCGCGGCCGCTGACTTCCTTCCACTTGCGCACGCGCTCGTGGATACCCTTAATCGGAGACAGAGAGTTGAAACCGAGCTGGTCGTCCATAGAACGACGGCACAAGTTGTCGACGATGGAGACCGCGTAGCCGCGCTTGGACAAGTGCAACGCCGTCGCCCAGCCGCAGTAGCCGTCGCCGCCGATGATCATAACGCGTTGACCCTTGCCCGCATCTTCAGCGTCCGCGTCCGGGCGGTGCGCCGCCGTGATGGTGACCGCACCACGCACGCGCGCCGCGCGCGCGTTCGCGAAAGTCGCGCCGTTCGCGCTCTTGCTCAACGCGTTGGCTGCGCTCGCGAAAGTGAATATACCCTTCGTCAGTCGTCCGTTTCGCGTCGCGCGAGACGGCGCCACGTCTTCGGCGCACGGGCGCGCCCGCTCTTCGCGCGCGATCGCCAAAGGTTTCATTCGCGATTTTTCACGATTCTTTGCCTTCGATCGCGCCTTCGCGCGCGCCCAGTCGCCCCTCCGCCGTCGCGCGCTCGCGTCCTCGAGGAATAAACCATCTTTATCCAGTCCACGGTCCATCGCGTCGCGGGCTTTCGCGTCGCGCGTCGCGCGTCTTCGCTTTCGTCGCGCACCTCCGAAGGATCCACGACGGGCGCTCAGCGCCGCACCGTTCGTCGCGCCTGCTCGTCGGCGTCGGGCGTCATCGGTCAGTCGACGTTCGCGTCGTCCGAAAAGCGCATCGGGCCGACGTCGGCGTCGCGCGCCTCGGTCGCGCGCGCGTCGCCGTCGCCCGGTGCTCGCACCTCGCGCGGTGGTGCGCGCGTTCGTTCGCTTCGTCGCGCTCGCGGTGTTGAGCACCATCGGTCGCGCGCACGCGAAAGTCATCGCGCTCATCGTCGCGCGATCTCGCGCGAGTTGTGACGTCGAGCGCCGTCGACGCCGCGTCCGTTCGGGTTTTTTTTCATCCAACTGTGTGCTCGACGGACGCGAGACGACGTCAAACGCGAGATCGGACGAGGACGAGGACGCGCGCGCGACTCGCGAGCGCGGTGTGCGTGTCTATCACGAAAAAATCTACTCGGAATCGCCGCGCGCGGCGCGGAGGGCGTCGCGAATCAACGGCGAGGCGACGTCGCGCGCGAGCGCGTACGGCGCCCGCTTGCTCGGCCACACGTCGCGAACCATCTCGTCGAAATCTATCCAGCGCAAGCGATCGAACTCGCGACTTTCGCCGTTTTCGCCCGCTAAATTCACCGCCGGGTGCGTCGTGGGGTCGGCGTCGCAGTCCACGCCCGGCCAGTGAAAGAGCGCGAACTCGAGTCTCTGTCCCGCGAGTCCGCGCTCGGCGAGCCACGTGTTTTCTTCCACGCGATAGCAGTACCCATCGCTCTCCGGCAGCGCCCCGATCAATCGCACGACACCGCTCGAGCTCGGCGTCGTCGCGTCCATCGCGCGCACGCCCGTCTCCTCGAACAGTTCTCGCGCCGCCGCGTCCTCGACGCGTTCGCCCGCCTCGACGCCGCCCTGCGGCGCGTTCCACGACCCCGCTCGATCGCTCCTCTCGCCGCACAGAATCTCGCCTCGATCGTTGAACACGAGCGCGGCGGCGCACCTTCGGTATTTTTCCCCGTTCACCGTCACCGAGCGCGCGTCGGGGTACGGCTTCGCCTTCGCCTTCGCCTTCGCCTTCGCCTTCGTCCTCTTCGCCTTTGCCGTCTCGGTCGTCGTCGTCTCGGTCGTCTTCGCGCGCGCGCCGGTCGCGCCCTTGCGCTTGCCCCGGTCAGCGCTCGCGAGCGTCATGACGGCGCGACGGCCCGCGACGCGCGCGACGCGCGCTCGAGTCGACATGCACCGCGCGCGCGCGTGCGGCGAATCGAATTGGCGCGCGCGGGGACGCGATTGGCCGGCGCGACGCGATTCGCCGCACACGACGACGCGCCGACGCGCGACGATCGCGCGAGGAGCTCGGGCGCGCGCGTCGCGTTTCCACGGTCCCGACGAAGGCGATGACGCGAGTCGAACGCGCGCGAAACGGACGACGAACGACGACGACGACGACGATCAAGATGATGCTCGTCGTCGCGCTGGGCGCGCTGGCGTGCGCGTTCGTCGCGACGCCGGTGCTCGCGGAAAAGCGCGCGCCGAAAGTCACCGATAAGGTGTTCTTCGACGTGACGATCGACGGTGAACCCGCGGGGCGAATCGTCATGGGGCTGTACGGGAAGACGGTGCCGAAGACGGCGGAAAACTTCAAGCAACTCGCGACGGGGGAGAACGGATTCGGGTACAAAGGCTCGGGATTCCATCGAGTGATCAAGAACTTTATGATTCAGGGTGGTGATTTCACCAATCACGACGGCACCGGGGGGAAGTCGATCTACGGCGCGCGATTCCCGGATGAAAACTTCAAGCTCAAGCACGAGGGGCCGGGGACGCTGTCCATGGCCAACGCCGGGCCGGACACGAACGGGTCGCAGTTTTTCATCTGCACCGTCAAGACGAGCTGGCTGGACGGCCGACACACCGTCTTCGGGCGCGTGCTCGAGGGCATGGACGTCGTGACGGCGATCGAAAACCTCGAGGGGACGCCGCCGCAAAAGCCGGTGCTGATTGCCGACTCGGGCGTCTTACCGATGGACGCCGAACTTTAAATCGACGCGTCACTTTAATTATCTATGCGCGCGCGCGTGCATACGTTGTCAATGCTGCTAAAATAAAATTACATTCGCTCGATCTAATCGTCGCGATTGATCGTCGCGAGCATCGCCTCGACGTCGGCGTGTGTCTCCGGAACGACGACGCCGAATTCCTCGGCGACGACTTGTTCTATCACGTTCGATACAGAAGCCAGGAGTCGTGGAAAGTCGGCGCTGGAACCACCGCGTGCGATGATGGCTGACTTGATTCTTTCCTCCGCCAAACGCGCGCGAAGACGCAGGGCGAAAAATTCTCGCGACGTCTCCCAGGGGATGACAGCCTTGATCGCCTTCTTGTGCAGCATCACGCCCGGAGTGTCGTGCAAAGCGGCAAAGTGCACGGCGAGCTGTTTGAATGTCGGCATGAGTGCTTTTTTCTTCGCCTCGTCTTCGTGCGAGTCACCGATGCCTCCGGGAATCGTGCGCTTCATCGTCGACAGCAAATCTTGACGCCTGAATTTGATATCGACGATGCCCTCGGGCTCGAGGACGCCGCCCTTGGCGCCTTCGGCGGCGTAGAATTCCATTTGCTCCGGATTGATGGAGCTGTCGATGACCACCCAAGCGCCTCCGCGAAGTTCTCCGCCTTGAGGAATGTACACAAACACCGGCTGTTTGTACTCGCGAAGCGCGTCGACGATGTAGGCGCCGTACTTTAAAACTTCGCCGTACATATCTCGCAAACCGCCGGCGAAACCGCGCCAGTTGGCAAAGATTATGAGAGGTAGTCCTTCGCGATTCATGTCGCCGATCGCTTGCGCGGTTTTGAACGCGCTGTCGGGGAACCAGACTTGACCAGCTTGAGACTCTTCCGCGATTTGTGCGCTCGCAAACGCCGGATCTGCGGGAATCGTCTTGTCCACGGTTCGCGTCTCCACGGCGACGGCGCCGATGGGCACGCCGCCGAGACGCGCGCGACCTGTGATGACAGTTCGTCCCCAGTCGGGCATGACTTCCATGAACGAATCAGTGTCGAAGAATGAGTGCAGTAGCTCACGTGGATCGTGCGGAGAGGAAGGAGGATTGAACGTCACGTAACGTCGCACCGGATCGACGCACGGGACGCAGGGGAGCGGCGCGCCGCGCCGGCTGGGTACGTATGACAACCATTGAAGAATATTCTTCACACCGTGCACGTCATCGGGTACGGTAAGATGAGATACCCCGTTGGCGCCCATGACTTTAGGACCGCCTATTTGCGAGTTGCTCGTGTAAACTTCGCGACCGAGCACCTTATTCAATGCGCTCGCGCCGGTTAAAATCAACGGCGCGTCGACGTGCTGAACCACACGTTGGCATAGACGAGAGCAATACGCACCGATACCGACGCTCCTACCGGTGACGTAGGCCATCGTCACTGTGTGTTTGTACGCACGACTCGTCGCCGCGGCAATCTCACCGGATCCTTGTAAGCACTCGACGCTCTGTCCTCCGCACACATCCGTCAGCGCGTAATGAATCTCGTCGCGGTAAACGATTCGCTTCGCCTTGACCCGACCCTTCGCGGACAAGATCTCGTAGTCATCTTCGCTGAGGTAAATGTACTTGAAACCTTTAGAGACGTCATCATCGTCGACCCACTTCACTCTGAACGCCGCCTTGACGGCTTCGTCGAGACCGATGCGCGCGCCACTATTGGAGCTGATGTAAACGCACGGCAAACCTTCAGCCACAGCGAGATCAAACGCGGCGCGGTAGACACTGTCTTCCGGCGGAGACAAAGAACCGGACATGTGCGTGATATCATTCGCAACGAGAATGATTTCACGTCCTTTCGGATACTCTGTTGTCGCCAACTTGACGCGCCAGCAAACCATGCCAACTTCGTTCAGCCCTGGCGCACGATCGCTGCAAACGAGCGCTCGCGTCCTTGGGTCAAAGATGAGCTCCATGAGATCGATGATGTCGCCTACGCCAGGGTTGATTTCGGCAAGGACATTCGCAAATATTTCTGGAATGTCGTATACGTACGTCGAGGACAAGTTTTGGCACGCCATTCGCTTGCGCTGAATCTTGTTCAACAGAGGGTGCACGTCACGCGCGGCGCAATCCAGCGTCTTCGTGATTTTAAATCGTAAGCCACTGGTGTTCATCGCGATGACTGAACCCGTGCCGACGCGCACTTCGACACATGCAACCTTCAACCGCTTCAAATCGTTGAACGCAGTGTGAATGAACGAAGCTATCGCCGCTTCAACGCTCGGCAAATCGTCCTCGGCGTCGGCGCCGACGAGATTAATGAAGACGTGGTTCGCGGCAGTGCGATGACGACCCACCGCAAGCTCAAGAGAGCCGAGAACATCAGCGAACACGCTATCATCGTGCACGCCGCTCGAACTACCACCTATCGTCGTTCGAGCCAACTCTGAGTCCATGGTCACACTTCCCAAAGCTGTGCGGCGCGGCGTTCCTTCAGACGGGCTGTTTTCAAACAGCAAGTCCTTGTTGTAAACCGCTGCTCGCAAAAACACGCGACGATCGCGCTGGGGTTGCTTGTGCCCAGGCTTGACATTCGGTTCCTCAGCGAGAAATACACCGACAGTGTACTCAGACGGTGTCACAAAATTCGTGTGACGATGATGGGAACGAGAGCTCAAAACGCCTACGCACTCGACCCGGAAGAGTGCGAGCCGTTCGACCTCCATCTGATCGGCAATGTGAGGCCAAAACCCACGTGCGCTCGACATTTCACAAAAACCTTCGACTGTGGAATCTTCAGAAGTACGCTTAAACGCGAAATGATGCGGCTTGGCGTCGAGCGCCAGCAACGTGACCACGACGTATTCGAGGCCTTCGCACTTGAGGGCACCAGCCAGGTACTGTCCAGTCACAAAAGCCTCCGCGGCGGCTCGAATATCGGTGTCGTTCCTACCCACAAGTCTATGATACGAGATGATGAAGTGCAACTTCTTCGGTTTGTTCGCCGTCGCATCGGGAAGCGCCGCCACCGCGTGTCCAAGAGATGGGGCAAAGAGATGAATGGTGTCGTCGAGCCAGACTCGCATGACTTCTGGTTCGCATGCGCACGGTTCGGGCTGAGCGTTCGGAATCATGTACGTATCTACGCCAGTCGCGCCGAATAGAGTCTCAATCGCTGTAGTTCGCGACGTTTCGGACGTACTGTCGAACAAGCTCTCCCAAGTGTGCGCGTCCAAAATCTCATCCGTGGCTTCGTCGATGTTGCTGTACGACTGATACCGTGTGATGGAGTTGTGCCGATCGAGGTAAATGTTACCGACGTATCTCTTGAACGAAGGATTGCTGTCCGACGCCTCGTTGTCACTCGCAGCGTTACTCATGAGATCTGACTCGCTACCGGCACTCGTCTTTGACAGAGACGCCGAGCGCTTCTTGCGCTTGGCGTCGTCAAGGGAAATTTGCGCGAAGGCAGAAAAGGACTCGTCGCGAGACATGCGGTTGGCCCGAGAAGCCGCAGCCATGCGTTCGCGTCTCGACTTACGTGTCATCTCTTGCTTACGCACGATGATTTCGCGCGCTGTCTGGGAAACCAATTCGTAGTCGCGCCCAGAAAGATTCATACAACGCACCACGGCGGCGTTGCACGACGGTATGTCGATCATATCGTGCAACGAAATTTGTTCGAGGATCTTCAAAACCAAATCCGATCTACGCTTGAGTTTGGCGTTTGCATGTGCATACTTTGCGACGACTGAAACATCGTTGCGGTAGCGATCGCGTAAGAACATGATGGCGTCCTCGGTCGACGCGCAGCTCGAGAAGGGCTCTTCCGTGTCCAAGAACGATTCCAAGTATCGCGTCAACACGCGCGCCCTACTCTGCGCCAATCCGCCGTCATGACGTTCGCAAAATGCCGCTAGCGGTGCAAAGTCAGCGCCGTACTCGTTGATCAAGGCTCTAACGCGCATGACCGCAGCAGATACGGCGTCTGTCGTGTTTTCTCCATTCGCCTCGCCGACGATGGACGCCGACATCGCTTCGGCGATCTCGCGCAGCTCGAGTCGCGCCGACGGACGAGCACGCGAAATCACGGCTTCTCGCGACTCCATAAAATCATCCACGACGAGTGGTAGCGTGCCGAGCACGTCAAATAACACTTCGGTCGGATCACCATTGTAATCGTAACCAGCCAAAATTTGGTCGACACCAGTGCTTGTGCGCGAGAATCGAACCAGCGGAGAGTCATCCGGTAACATGCCTGTTAACGAACGCGTGTGCATTTTCGTAAACTCTCCCGTGAACGGCGCACACCTACGCACACCGGTAGCGTCTTCGACGGCAACATCACACAAAACATCGCCTGCTTCTAAAATCGCGCCTACACGCGCCACGTGCCGAATCGTCCCCGTGCTCGTCGCAATCAGAGGCATCACCGTCTTCATAACCTCGATCTCGCAGTAAGGTTGATTGGATTCCACGCGCTCGCCATCGCAAATCAAGTACTTGAGCAGTTTTCCAGGACCTTGGGCGATGAGCTTGGTGGCGTCAAAATCATCGGGGAAGAAACACGGCAACCCGTTGACGTGAATCTTCATTCCAACTTTCGTTTCCTCGGGGTGGACCAAGTACGCGCGACCGTCCAAGAGCACCTTCAAAGCGCCGTCTTGCAACACAAGAACTTCGGCTTCGATGAGACCTCCGTTTATGTGAAGATAAAACAGCTTCTCACTCCCCATGGTTACGCGCAAGTTATACTTGATGTCGTTGTAAATCAGCTCAAAGTTGTGTTCGCTGAGATTCGTCATCCACGTCTCAGGCGGGACGCCTCGATTCAGATACGAGGCGACTTCGGCCTCGAGTTTTTGATGCCTCGTCGATGATCTAAGCACAGCCCCACACGCGACTACGATGTGCTCGTGCAACGTCTCTGCTCTGTCGCTCGCCGCGATAAGACCATCCAGCCAAGCGGTGTCGTGTTCGTCGGCTAAGAATTCTGGCTTCTCCAACAACTTCCCCAAGTACTTTTTGTTGCAGTGAATCTCCCCGCGGACGCTTAACTCGCTCAGCGCGTGCGTGAGTAAAGTGATGGCTTCCGCCCGACTTGGCTTGAAAGCGAAGATGTGTCCAAACTGCGAGTCGGCGAATTGATGAACTCCGCCCGAGGTGCCGACGGAAAATGATCCATTCACGCCCGGGAGCGAACGGAAATGAAGCTCGTGAATGGCACCAGACGTAGGCTTGAAACCGCTGTCGGGATCTTCAGCGGTGATTCTTCCCGCCACGCAATGACCGAGCGGCGGAATCGGCGTAGTGTTATCGAAATCGATAGAAGAAACCCCGCGTACGTCGCTTTGCTGGAAGAATCGACGGACGTCCGGAATCTTGTTCAACGGTATCCCCATCGCGAGCTGCAGCTGTACTGCGGGCAAGTTCACCCCAGTTATCTGCTCTGTCACTGGATGTTCCACTTGTAGACGAGGATTGACTTCGAGAAACGAGTATTCGCCAGTCTTGATGTTGTACAAGTACTCCACGGTACCGACGCCACAGTAGCCAACCTTTTTCGCCAGTCGCACGGCGCCGCGCTCGAGCTCTTCACACAATGCCCTCGGCGCCACGGTGATTGGACCTTCTTCAATGATCTTTTGATGTCGGCGCTGAACGGAACAGTCACGACCATACAGCGCGATCGCTTGACCGTGCGCGTCGGCAACCATTTGAACTTCTAAATGTCTTGAATCCACGCTAAGCTTTTGGATGAAAATCGGCGAACCCGGGACTTCGGCCTGGACCTGGGCGAAACCAGTTTTGAGTTCCTCGATCGAGTTCACCTTGCGAATACCTTTCCCACCACCCCCTTCCGAAGCCTTGATCATGACCGGAAAACCAATCTTTCCCACTCGCTGCACCGCGTCGGCGACGTCTGTGAGCGTCGCTTGCTTCAAGACGTCCTCCGGAATGCTCGTGCCGGGTACCGTGAGACCGCTACCAGACCAAGGGATGACATTCACGTCACACGATTGCGCGAGGATGTTCGCACAAATCTTGTCTCCAACGGCGTCCATGGCAGATGCTGGTGGACCCAAAAATGCAATATCGTGATACGCCAACTGCGACGGCAGCTGCGGATTTTCGCTCGCGTGTCCCCAACCCGGCCACACCGCGTCTGCGCCGCACGTTCGCGCCACTTTGACGATCAAATCCACGTTTGCGTAATTGTTTCTATTGCTCCCCCCCTCCACGGTGATGAATTCATCGGCTAACCGGATGTATCTATGTTTAGAATGGGACGTCGTTATTATCCGAGCCTGTCAGTCTCGTCGAAACGCGAAAACGCTTCGAGCGCGAATTCGCCGCCGACGATCGCGAGATGAGCGCAAATCACGCGACGTTCGCATCGCACGCACTCTGCATTCGCCGCTAAATCGTCTGGCGTCGCCATGCACACCAAATGCAAAACTTCGTGCGACTTGAACGTCTCGTACGCCCACAGACGCATCGACCGAATCGCCTTCACCGCGCCCACTGCGTGTCGAAAAATTCGCACTCGCGTCAGTCATTATCGCGCGCGCGCTTCACTTTTACGATTTCGCGCGCGCCATCTCCCACGACCGCGTCGTCGGCGACGAAATTCGTCTCGAACGCGTCGGACCCTCGTCGGGACGAGCGTTACGACGACTCGGATAACGACGTCCCCGTCGCGCCTTCGTCGGCGCCGCGCGCGTCGCGCGCGCGTCGCGCATCACGCACATCCATTATTCGCGATTAAAACCTTCCGTATCGATCGCACGCCTCCCCGCGAGAGGACGTACGCCTCGTACGCCGCGTCGAGGTCCTCGCGCGGACTCGCGCGCACGAGACCTCGGTCCATCGAACGTCGCGGCAGCCGCTCGCGCGCGGCGCCGTCGTCCGCGTCGCGCATCTCGCGCGCGGCGCTCGTTCGCGCTCGTTCGCGCGCGCGATCGCCGTCGACGGCCGTCGTCGACGCGTCGCGCTGTGTCGGACGACGCGCGCGGCGTGGGAGACCGCGAGACGAGACGGAGGGACGCGAAACACCCGGGAGATCGCCGCCCGTTCGAACGCCCCGACCGACCGAAAGGACGCCGCTCGTCGACACACGACGACGCTGTCCGGTCGACGAACGAACGAGGACGCGCGCGACGAACGAACGCGCGCGATCGAAGCGCG
>Ga0181603_10001802_pt1 | contig 17580 bp, 20 predicted proteins | sample 041ome_13_FD_148633 | JGI IMG/M metagenome (GOLD analysis project Ga0181603, IMG submission 148633) | Coastal salt marsh microbial communities from the Groves Creek Marsh, Skidaway Island, Georgia - 041409US metaG (spades assembly) | ecosystem: Environmental > Aquatic > Marine > Intertidal zone...
GAAGGCAGCGGCGTGGAGTACCGAAAAATAACCGAGACTACTTTTCAGCTCCTCTTCGTTCTGGACCATTCGTTGGCCCAGGAACACCACGAGATCTATACCGTTTTGATGGAAACGTGCGGGTACACCCTGTTAGCATCGTGATGGCGGGCGATGGAGGATTCGAACCCCCGTCTCCGGCTCCGAAGGCCGGAAGGATATCCAGACTACCCTAATCGCCCGTTGAACCCGCGAGAGGCCCCCCCTTCTTGAAGAAGGCGGGTGGCGTGGCTCGTGCATGGCGCGCTCCCTTCCGTGCATTCCAAGCGGGTGTTCGGCGTGCTGTAGGGAAACCACCATGCCCATCACCAAAGCGGAAGCGGCTCGCCTCGCTCGTCGAACCGGGATGAAAGAGGCGGACTTCTGCGTCGTCAACGACGGCGTGTTGACCTTGCTGAACCGAGAGGAGACCCGTGCGTGCGTTTTCCTGTTGACCTCGTCTGCTGACGCTGATGCCGAGGGGTTGTGTTCGGTGTACGAAATTCGACCCAAAGGCTGCCAGACCTACCCTTACGTGCTGAACGACCGAGACGCTGCCGTTTTGGACGAGGGTTGTCCGCATCGATCCCAATTCCCGCCCCCCCCGGAGGGCACGGACGTCGTGTTGCTCAATCTTGAGGAGCGCATCGTGCGTGAAGGATCAGCCGACTAAGGCTTCGGTGGACCCGTTCGACATGAGCCGATTGGAGGGTCCAGCCGGTCGCTTCAATGCGCGTGCGAACGCCTTCCCAATCGCCGTGGAGCAGCGAGAAATCGGTGTTGAGCGGGACCGACTCTTCCGGGTGGGGCTGAATCGGGTGAACGGGGAGAATCAACACAAAGCCCGCTGATGGAGCCGCAACGCCGCGAGCACTTTTCAAGCACGCTTCGAGGAGGCCCAACGATTCCATGCTTCCGTGAGAGTTCCGTCCATACGGGGGGTCGAGCACGAAGCCGGCAACAGCACCGTGCCAGGCTTTGGGCAGCAGGTCGGCTAAACGGGTCGCATCGCCGCGAACCACACGGGCATGGTCGACAGGTCCATCGCACGCCCAAACGAGGTTGGCTTCTGCACCGTGGGCCATTTCCGAATTGAGGTCAATGCCCAAGCAGGGTCGGTCGCTCAGCGCCGCTTCGATCAGAAAGCCTCCGGTTCCCGTCATGGGGTCGACCACGGGGCCCGCATCAACCGGTCCGGCGGCCAAGTTTACGGCAAGCCGAGCCAACATGGGGTCAAGGCTGACCGGTTTGAAGAAAGGTCGTTCACCGGCGCGGCGCTCTCCGTTGGAAAAGGCCGCTTTCCCGTCACCTTCCATCCAGCCCCATGCGAGGTGTTGGGCTTTTCCGTCGCCAATGAGCGCCAACACCCTTTCCGGATGCTCAAGGTCAACGGTGTAGCCCCGGTCGTGCATGGCTCCGCCCAGACGCTTGGAGAGGCGAGAGAGGCTCCATCCCGATAATTTGCCGTTCTGGGACCAACTGCGAACCGCAACGCTGCCTTCAACAGGATGGGCTTCCACATAAGCGACGGCCGATGAAAACCACGTTTCTTCGGTGGTGTTCGAAACCGACAACACCTGCCCTTCATGGAGAAAACACTGCAATCCACTGGCGACAGCGAGGGCAACACCGCGCTCTTCGTGCGTTGAGCGATTCACTTTCCACCAACGTGGCGTTGGCGTGGGGGCGAGCTCGGCGTTTGGCAGCAACTCCGATAACTCTGCAGCGGCCAAGGCGGGGTGCCACCCTCGGAGGCATGCAATGACGTCCCCCATGGGCGTTCCTGCCGTTTCACCCTCTTGATGCTCTCGCAGGCGAAGGCCTACATAGGGTGGCCTTGTGTTTTGCTCATGGGCTGCAATCTGAAAGACATCGCACCCGCCGAACAGACCAGCCTCAAGGCGCTTGCAGGGAAGCGGGTTGGCATCGATGCCTTTCTGACGGCGTTTCAATTTTTGACCACCATGCGCGACCGCTCACCTCAGGGCGACGGCATGCCGCTTCGTGACACCAACGGCAACCCCGTTTCGCACCTGATGGGTTTCCTTCACCGCACGGCGACGTTGTTGAGCATGGGCATCAAACCCGTGTACATCTTTGACGGCACGTCACCGGAGTTGAAAGCCGACGAAATGGCGGCACGGCGAGCACGCCGGGAAGAAGCTGAAGCGATCCACGCAGAAGCCTTGGCCGCCGGCGATTTTGCGCTGGCCCAGAAAATGGCTGCCCGCATCATGCACTACTCCCCACAGATGGTCGAAGAGACCCAACGCCTCCTGGATTTGATGGGTGTGCCGTGGGTGACTGCGGCTGCAGAGGGGGAGGCTCAAGCAGCGGTGATGGCGGCCAAAGGGCAACTCGATATCGTCGCAACGCAGGACTGGGACGCCTTGCTCTACGGCTCTCCTGTTTTGGTGCGCAACCTGATGGACGACGGGACGAAACGCTACGGGCGCGTGGTTCATGCCCAATCGATCGGGCTTGAAGAACTGCTGAAGACCAACGGCCTCAGCAGGGAACAACTGGTGGATTTGGCCATCATGATCGGCACAGACTACCACCCCGGCATCAAGGGCATCGGGCCAAAGACGGGCCTCAAACTCATCAAGAAACACGGTACGCTGGAAGCGGTGTGTGAAGCAAAAGAAGAGGAGGTTCCTGCGCACCTTGACGAAATCCGAGAGATTTTCCACAACCACCCTGCGGTGGACGTGGAGGATGAAGCGTTGGTTCAGGGGCAAGTGGACCGGCAAGGCTTGATCCAATTTCTTCAAATCGAGCGACAATTCAGCCAACGGCGCATGGACCAAGCCTTCGAGAAACTGACCGAAGGTGGCTACCTCCGAGAAGGCGGTCAAACCTCGTTGTTTTCGTTTGACGGTTGAAGAAAGCGGAGCGGACTGGCGAGCGTGGTCACGCCCCGGTGGTTCACGAGGCCACCACGCGCAACGGTTTGAACATCCACCAGCGCTTCGTTCACGGTGTTGACCGGCGCACACGGGATGCCCGTCAGCAGCGTCTCAAGCGTCGCACGTTCCCACCCTGAAACGGCGTTCTGGACGGTCGCTTCAACCGCCTCTCGCTCATTGATTCGTGCGCTGTTTTCGTTCCAATGTTCGGGGACGTCAAGGTCGAGTGCCTGCACCAGAGCTCGCCATTGGTTTTCGGTTCCCACGCCGATGGCAAACCACCCGTCTTTGGTTTGGAAGGCACGGTAGGGGACAAGGTTGGGGTGTGCACTGCCCATGCGCTGGGGCGTGGAGCCCGCCAGCGCGTTGTGCCCTTGATTCACCAAAGCAGCCAATGCGGTGTCCCAGAGGGAGATGTCTATTCTCGTCCCTTCACCGGTCTTTTCCCGGCGGTACAGGGCGGCAAGGATTGCACTGACTGCGTTCATCCCGGTCATGACGTCGATCCAGGCGACGCCGACCTTCGCCGGCTCGCCGTGAGCGTCGCCGGTGATGGACATGATCCCGCTTCGAGCTTGCATCGTGAGGTCAAACGCCACCTCGTCCCGTCGGGGTCCGCTTTGGCCGTAGCCGGAGATGCTGCAAAGAACGGTCCGACGGTCAACCTGGCCGAGAAGTCGTTCAAAGGTGCCCGGCTTGAAATTCTCAATGACAACATCGGCTTGGGCGATGAGTTCACGAATGCGGTCGCGCTCAACTTTGATGTCCCCGGTCACCACGGTTTTTCCCCGGTTGCACGAGAGGTAGTAGGCAGCGACGTCTTCGCCGGTAAATCCGGTTTGAAACGGGGGGCCCCAGTGGCGGGTGTCGTCGCCCCAAGGGGCTTCAACTTTGATCACTTCAGCCCCCAAATCAGCGAGGGTCTGGGCGGCGTGTGGGCCGGCCAGAATGCGTGAAAGATCGAGTACCTTGATACCAGCGAGCGGTTGCATGGCGTGGCCTCAGCAACGCATCAATTCAACCTATGCTCGGCTGAGCAGAGGCGAGGTGTCGGCGTGCGCCGATCTTCGCTTCAAGCGTTCTTGTCGGTTTGGACTTGGATGCGAATGGCTTGTGCGGTAGCCTTGGCTTCCTGCATGGCCTTTCGCACACGGGTGCCAGCGGCGGAGTTGCCCTTGTCGTGCTTTGCAGCATCTCCAAGAGCGGCGGTCAAATCGTCAATCATCTTCTGTACCATAGCCTCAACGGACATATTCTGCGGCTTTGAAAGTCGGTTCTTATTGCTTACTCATGAAAACGATGAACGTCGCCTTCAACGATGAAAAATAGGCCCGCCGAGACCCGGGCCTTTGCCCATCAGCAGGCGAAACCTTGGCGAGGGATTGAAAACCCTCACCATAGAGCCCTCATCAAGGGGGACACAGAGCATGGGCTTCTCACGGCGCTCGACATCACCGGACCCCGACCCTGTTGCTACGCAAGAATGGGAGGATTCCATTCGTGCTGTTGCTCAACATCTCGGCCTAGAGGAAGCACAACGACTGCTCCAGGCCACCGTGGCCTCGGCCAAGGATGCCGGTGTGAGCATCGATGTTGTTGAAACGCCATACTTGAACACGATTCACCCCCAAGACCAAGGCGCCTACCCTGGCGATTTGGACACTGAAACCCGTCTCCACGGCGTCATTCGATGGAACGCCATGATGATGGTGACCCGGGCGAACAAATACTTCGAAGGAATTGGTGGCCACATCTCCACATACGCCTCGACCTCCCACGCATGGGAGATCGGCTTCAACCATTTTTTCCGCGGCAAAGACGCAGGCACCTCAGGGGACCATCTTTACTGGCAGGGCCACGCCTCCCCCGGCATTTACGCCCGAGCCTGGCTCGAAGGTCGCCTGACCCGGGGTCAGATGGAAAAGTTCCGTCAGGAAGTGGGCGGCGAAGGGCTCTCCTCCTACCCCCACCCCCGCTTGATGCCGGATTTCTGGGAGTTTCCTACGGTCAGCATGGGTTTGGGCGCCATGACCGCCATTCACCAGGCTCGGTTCAACCGGTACCTTGAGGACAGAGGCCTCATTTCCACGTCTGCCTCTCGCGTTTGGTACACGATGGGCGACGGTGAATCGGATGAGCCCGAATCCCTGTCCCAACTCTCGCTGGCTGGCCGAGAAGGTCTGGACAACATCGTCATGACCATGAATTGCAACTTGCAACGGCTTGACGGCCCCGTCCGTGGAAATTCAAAGATCGTCCAGGAGCTCGAAGGCCGGTACCGTGGGGCAGGCTGGAACGTCATCAAAGTCCTTTGGGGAAGTTCGTGGGACGACCTCTTCGAACGGGATACGGCGGGTCATCTCGCCAACCGACTGAACGGTTTGGTGGACGGAGACGAGCAGCGTTTGATGACGGCCGATGGTGCGACCATCCGCAAGGAATTGTTCAACACCGATGCCTTAGCCGCCTTGGTTTCCCACCTTTCCGACGACGAACTCGTCGCGCTCTGTGCCGATGTTGGTGGACACGACTTCGTCAAGTTGCACGCTGCTTACGCCCAAGCAACAGCCCACAAAGGCCAGCCGACCGTGGTGCTGATTCGCACCATCAAGGGGTACGGCCTCGGCCCTTCTTTCGCCGGACGAAACACCACGCACCAGAAGAAGAAGGCCGATATGGACACGATGCAGTTCATGCGCGACGACCTCGGGTTGCCGTTCAGCGACAAGGACCTTGAGTCCTACCCCTATGTGCTGCCGGAGGATGTTCCCGACCTCGTCGCCTACGCCAAAGCTCGAAGAGAGGCGCTGGGCGGTTTCCTGCCAAAGCGCACCGTGCCGTCCGACAGCATCGTGCTGCCCGAAGCCGCTGCGTACGCCGAATTCGATGACGGGACAAAAGGGGCGATGGAAGTCTCCACCACGATGGCCTTCGTGCGGGTGCTTCGCTCGCTGATGAAGGACAAGACCTTCGGTCCACGTGTCGTCCCCATCATCCCCGACGAAGCCCGGACCTTCGGCATGGACCCGCTCTTTGCCGAATTTGGCATCTACCACCCCGAAGGCCAACTCTACAAGCCGGTGGACCACAACGTGCTGATGAAGTACAAAGAATCCGCAAAGGGCCAACTCTTCGAAGAAGGCATCAACGAGGCCGGAGCCACTTCCACCTTCATCGCCTCGGCCACGTCCTACGCCACCCACCTCTATCCAACGGTGCCGTTTTACACGTTCTATTCCATGTTCGGCTTCCAACGAGTGGCCGATTTGATTTGGTCCGCCGCGGACCAGCGCGCTCGAGGTTTCCTCATGGGGGCCACCTCCGGGCGAACCACCCTCAACGGCGAGGGTTTGCAACACCAAGACGGCCATTCCTTGCTGATGGCGCACACCAACCCCGCCGTTCGCGCATGGGACCCGGCCTTTGCCTACGAACTCGCCACCATCGTTCGCTTCGGCATCGAGGAAATGTACGCTCAGGACAAGGACGTCCTGCATTACATCGCCATTTACAACGAAAATTACCCGATGCCCCCCAAGCCAAAAGGCGTTGACGAGGGCATCGTGAAAGGCATGTACTTGCTTCGAGGCGCCCCGAAGGGCGACGGCCCTGTCGTTCGCCTCATCGGTTCAGGGCCGATCATGGTTCAGGTGCTCGACGCCGTTGAGAAACTCGAAACCTACGGCGTTCGTGCCGAGATTTATTCCGCCACCTCCTACGGGGAATTGCGTCGAGAAGGCCTGGCTTGCGACCGCTACAACCGACTCCACCCCAGCGAAGACGCACAGAAGCCGTGGGTTGAGACGCTGCTCGCCGAATCTCTTCCCACCGTTGCGGTTTCCGACAACATGGCGGCGGTACCCGACATGATTCGACAATGGGTCAACGGGCCGTATACGGTTCTTGGCACCGACGGTTTTGGTCGGTCCGATACTCGAGAAGCGCTTCGACGTTTCTTTGAAATCGACGGCGCCGCCATTGCCTTGGCGGCTCTCTCGTGCCTGGTTCGAGAAGGTGAATTGGACGCAAAAATCTACGCTACGGCTCAGAAGAATTTTGCCGTCTCCTCGGAGCGAACGGACATCACCGAGCTTTGAGCTGACTCACGTCAACCCCTTCCTCGATCAGCAGGAGGCGCTTTTGTTCCACGCCCCCCGTCCCGCTGTAGCCTCCAAGTCCTCCGTCGGAGCGAACCACGCGATGACACGGTACTTCGGGAACGTAGGGGTTGCTTGCACAAGCATTGGCAACGGCCCGGGCAGATTTCGGGTGGCCGATTTGAACGGCGACTTGCGTGTACGTGCGCACCTCTCCCCGTGGAATGCTCTTCAGCGCCTTCCATACTTTTTGTTGAAACGGCGTTCCTTTCATTTCTCTTTTTCACCGTCCCCGAAGAAGTTCCGCAAGCGCCATGCCACCATCAAGGCCACGAGGCCAATCAGCACCATGATTTGCTGACTCATGCCTTCAGATTCCATGATACGACATATGAATGGCGAGCCTTTATGCTTCGCACGCCTTCTCAAATCCAAGCATCGCTTTCAGCGGTCAGTTCATCTCGTACATCACCGGTGTTGATGACGCCACGCGGCTCAACGAGCATGATTTTGCACTCCTGTTCAGCGTAGGGTTTGTGTCGAGTGCCTTTTGGAACCACGAACATTTCGCCAGCGCTCAAGGTAAGGGTTTGGTCTTCAAACTCAATCTTCATGCTGCCCTCGATGACGATAAACACCTCGTCGGTCTCGTTGTGGTCGTGCCAAACAAACTCGCCTTGAATCTTGACGAGCTTGAACTGGTAATCGTTCATCTCTGCAATCACCTTGGGCGACCAAAGGTCGGAAAACAGGTCAAATTTCTCAGCGAGGTTCACCACGTTCATGGTTTGGCCAGAACCTCGGTTTTACTTGGCTCTATGCCTCGTCAGCGAGGCGGTGTCCACGTGCCTTGATTACGCGCAAAGTCAAGCACATGGCAGTAGACCGTGGTGATGTTTTCACTTGGTCGTTCAACCCGCCCAATTTCGCCCCCAGACAACGGCTTGGGCGTCTTTTTCCACGCCCGTCGTGCAAGAAGGGATAACGGGAATCGGAACAGGGCCGGGCCGTTCACGGGCAAGGTCCACCGGGTCAACCACGAGCGCTCAAGAACACCGGCCTCCGCCATGGCCTCCTCAACTTCGGACCACGAAGCACCGCCGGTTTTCCTTTGAACCAACCACGAAGGGTTCACCGAGGAGTCCACGGTGAACCCGTGTTGGGCAAGGACCGGGGCCATCCACGGTGCAACGTAGCCGTTCGGGGCGCGAAAATACGGACGAAAAGCATCGCCTGCATGTTGTTTGAGAAGCGCCGTTGAACATGCAAGCGTCGCTGAGAAACCTTCGACGTCCTTCCCCCAAGCCGACCATGAACGGTGTTCGTGACCGTGACAGCCGACGGTGAGTCGGGTCGGAAAGCGGGTCAAGGCACCGGTCAACATCGCAACAAAAGCCTCGTTTTCCAACAGGTCGGTGATCAAAAACAAGGTCACGGCACTTTCGTGGCTCGCCATCCAGGAAACAAAACCTTGCCAACCGTCTTGAAAAGTTGATGAGAGTTCATCGGGATGGCCGTTGAAAGGAACGGTGCTGCGAGTCGGGTGACCCTGATGCTTGGGAAGGTGGCGCAGGTCATCGCTGTCGACGGTGAACCATGTTGGCATGTTAGGCCTCCGGCTGCACGTCAACCAGATGGAGATGGTGAGGGACGGTGCGTTCGTTGAATTCAATGCCGATGAACGCCTCGAGCCGTTCGCCATCCCACCGTTCGCAGATTGCACTCGCCGTGGCCAGGCCGGGGGTGTTGTGAGGGTGAACCGCGATTTCAACGGTGGTCGTCTCGTCCCGCTGGGCGAGCCACGCAAAGATGGCGTCAACACAGCGACTCGCCATGCGCTGTTGGCGGTGCTTTTTCCTCACCCAATACCCCAAATTGAAGTCCGAATGCGGAGATTGCAGTTCGTCACCCAGGCCCACCAAACCGGCAAATTCGCCGGTTGAGGCAACGTGAATGGACCAAAAATGGAGTCGATCGGTCCCTTGTTGAGCGTTGATGTCATAGATCATGTCACGGAGTTGGCGACGAATATCGTCGCTGGGATTTAACCACGGCAAGGCGGCTTGGGCGGCGGGGACATCCTCATGATACGCCTCGATCATCGCTTCAAGCACGCCTTTTGCAGCAGGGCGCAACACCAATTCGTCATCGACGACGAGTTCGGGTGTAGCCAGCATTGGGTCCCCTCTAAACAAGCAATTGAGCACGGGCTTGTTGAACGTGCGGGTCGTTGGGATGGACGTACGCAGCCATGTCCAACGTCCACTTGACGTGGTCGTGTCGGCCCAAATGTTGCATCAAGACCGAGATGTGGAGCAGCATATCGAGGTTCTGGTCGAGGTGCGGTCCGAGGCCGTCAAGCGCATGAGCCGCTCGCTCCATTCGCCTGTGTTTGACGTGTTCCATGGCCGCAACCACTTCCTGGTAGACTTGGGTCGGCGTCCAAGCTTCGCCTTTGGGCCACGGCCAAATGCGGTTTTCATTCGATTCGGTTTGTGAAGACGCTTCAGCGGGGACGACGGTATCTGGCTCAGACGCGCCTGCCGGAGCATCGGACGGAACGGCATCAATGGATTCAGGCGCCTGCTCGGACGCTTCGTCCTCGTCAAAGAAGTCCGGAAGGTCGGGCGTGGAAGAGGTGGTTGGGGTGGTGTCCAAGGCTTCAAGGGCTTGAACCGGAGCAGAGGGGGCCGTTCGTTCGGGTTCGCTTACCACAGCTTGCGCTAAGGAACCGGTCGGTTCGTCCATATCGTCGTCTGGCAAGTCGGGCAAGTCAGGCGTTGCTTCAGACGGGGCTGGGCCCACTTCTCCGAGCAAATCATCGTCGTTGGGGGTAGACACGGTGGGCGAATAGAGACCTCCCTTTCCGGTATGGACGGGTTCGGCCACCTCCGCAAGGGGGTCCACTTCCTCAAAGGTGAATTCAACGCGGTCCTTGGGAGCGTCGGCAGCCGTGAGCACGTCGTCGTCCTCTTCCTCTGCCAGAACGGTTTGGAAAAGTGTCGGTCCTTGCCCTTCAATGAAGTCAAAGGATTCAGGCTCGCCTAGCTCTTCGTCCATCAAAGGGGACGCAACGGCGTACTGGTCAACGTCCACGGTCACATCGTCCATCGCCAGCACCGCTTGAACCACAGGTGTGAATTCCTCAGGGTCTTCGTTCTCTCCGAGCAACAAATCCATGATTTCGTCACCCGTGGTGGTGGGTTCTGCCATCGGTTGGTCACGTGCCGATTTGTTGAGCTCGTAGTAGCATTGTTCGCAGGTTTGGGCGCCGAGCGGGTTCAAGTATTCGCAATAGGGGCAGGATTCACCGATGGCGTCCTTTTCCCTTTTCTTGCGTCCAAACACGGCCTACCCACCTCACCCCTCCGCCGGAGAATGTCTGTTTAAGAATGCGGGTTTCTCGCTCGTCGAAGTTCACGTTCACCATCCATACGATGATGAGGGGAGAGGGGGTCGTCGCTTCATGGGGCGAAAGGGGGCCGTGAAACGGATGAGCAGCGCCTCACCTCCCGAAGTGCCGATGGCGAAAGACGAGCCCATGCCGGACCGTTGGCGACGCAGCCAAGACCACTTCATCCGCCTGACCGAATTGATACGCCAAGAGTTGGACGACGAGACCCAAGCGGTTGAGGAACGGTGGAAAACCTGGACAAAACAACGTTTGGTCCTCGCTGGTGTGACCATGTTCGACCTCCGAGCACGAACCCAAGGGCGCTTCTTTGGCGAGGACATCGTGGTGTTTGAGTCGCAGGACAGCGGGCGTTTACCCGAACACCGTTTTTCTCACGGCGACATCGTCTTGATCTCCCGGTCGCGGCCGTGGGGAGAAAAAGTGGTTGAAGGCGTGGTGCTTGACCGCGGCCCAACCCGCATACGGGTGGTTGTGGCTGAACGACCTCGCGACTTACGCAAGGGAGGTTGGCGCTTGGACCGGGGGGCCAACCGAGTGGCTCACGACCGCATGCACGAAGCCCTCGAGGCTTTCCACTCAACCGAAGGCGATGGCGGGACCGTGCTCAGAGAGATGTTGCTGGGGAACGTCTTGGACATCAACGACAGTGCGCGCCTTCCCCCCGAAATTCGCGGCAAGTTGCAGCAACGGGGGCCTTTGCCGTCCCTGGCCACCCTCAACACCTCGCAACGGGCGGCCATCGACGCCGCTGTGAACCAACGGCTCACCTTGATCCAAGGACCTCCTGGCACGGGAAAAACCACGACGGCCACCCATCTGCTTCATCACCTCGCCGCCCGAGGAAGCGGACCCATCCTCGCCACCGCTGAATCGAACGTGGCGGTGGACAACCTGCTGGAAGGTCTGCTCGATTTGGGCGTTAAAGCGCTTCGAGTTGGCCGCCCGGTGAAGGTTCGGGAGGCTTTGCGCTCGGCAACCCTCGACGCCATTCTCGAGGATCACCCCAAACAAGAGGAGTTGACGTTCCTGCAGGACGAACTCCGGAAATTCAAACGGGAACTCCCTTCGCTCAAAGGCAAAGACAAGGGGATGATGCATCGGGACATCAACAACAACCACAAGGAAATTCGGCGTTTGGAAGACGAAATGACCGCGAGCATTCTGGACGATGCCGAGGTGATTTGCGCCACCACCATCGGTGCAGGACACCGGTTGTTGGAGCGGCGAAAATTCCCCATCGTCTTGATGGACGAGGCGACCCAAGCCACCGAGCCAAGTGCTTTGGTGCCCATCGTCAAAGGGTGCCGACAACTCGTTTTGGTGGGTGACCATCAACAGCTCCCGCCCACGGTCATCAGCAAACGAGCCGAGTCAGGCGGCCTCAACCGTTCCCTCTTCGACCGACTGATTGCGTGCGGTCTCGAATCCATGATGCTCACCACGCAATACCGCATGCACCCCACGCTGCGAGAATTCCCAAGCGCCCGTTTTTACGAGAATCGTCTCGATGACGGATGCACACCGGACCAACGCCCACCACCTGCAGGTTTCCTGTGGCCGGATTGGGACCGGCCGATGGCCTTCGTACCTGTAGAGGGGGTTGAGGAAACCGATGACGAAGGCAAAAGCCGTTCCAACCGTGACGAGGCGGCCAAGGTGCTCAGCATCGTGAACGACCTTTTGGCGATGGGCGACCTCCAACCCGAAGACATCGGGGTGATTTCCCCTTACAACGGTCAGGTTCGAGAACTCATCCATCTGTTCGACGATGCGGGAGGGCGGGAGCCTGGGGAACCGTATGCAGGCTTGGAAATCAAAAGCGTTGACGGCTACCAAGGCCGAGAAAAAGAGGTCATCGTCATGTCCACCGTCCGGGCCAACGACCGCGGTGAAGTGGGTTTTCTCGCCGATTACCGGCGTTTGAACGTCGCCATCACGCGAGCCAAACGCGGGCTTGTTGTTCTCGGCCATCCCACAACGTTGCGTCACGACCCCACCTGGCGGTCGTACCTCGATTGGGTTGAGGAAAGCCAACTCTTTGCTTGGCATGTTACCCATCAGGATTGAGACTCCAATGGTGTAGCGGTCCATGTTTCGGGCAAAAATCCTGTGCAGATGCTCACCGGAGGACCTTGAATCGGTGAGGCTGATAAGTCGGTGGCTTCACCTGCGGTCCATGCAACCAGCGCCTGTTTCCATCTATCCGAGCCAAACCGAACCCATGTCCATCGCTGTGACGCCACCCGTCCTCGTTTCGGAGAAGGATTGGGTCGTCACCCTCGTGCTTGCCGTCGTGCTCGGCTTCCTCGGCATTGACCGGTTTTATGCAGGGTCCATCGGTCTTGGTGTGTTGAAACTCCTGACGTCCGGTGGTCTCGGTCTTTGGTGGCTCATCGACATCATTCTTCTCGCGACCGGGAACTACAGAGATGGCAACGGGCATACGATTGCCACAAAGTGAATTCAGGTCACGGAACCTCCCGTGCATGAGTCCCGTTCAATTGGATGTTGTCGCCGGCTTTTCGTGCGGTGAGAACGCAGCCTTTGACAAAGGAGAAGGCTTGGGCGGGGCATGGCCGACGATGCGGTGACGATTGTCAAGGGCGGGACCCTCGCTCAGAGCATCCTCGGTTCGGCTCCCGAGGGCATGCTTATCGCCCCTGCTTGGAAACGTGTTTTGGCCTTCATGCTCGACGTCATCATGCTCAGCGTGGTGCTGTCGTTTCTTTCCGGTGGACAACTCATCGCCAACCTCTACAACCTCAGCCTGCTCTCCCAAGGCCCCCAAAGCTTGGTCTTCTTTTTCATCAACTGGTTTGTTTTTGCAGGCGCCTTCTATCTCTATTTCAAATACACCGGGCAAACCATGGGCCGTTCGTTGGCTCAGCGTGGCTTTCGCATCGCCATCGTCCACGACAACGGGACGGTTTTGGAAGCCCATCATTGGGGTCCCCGGGCCGTGGCGAAGATGATCTACATGCTTCCAATCATCGGGCCGTTGTGGTTCGGCTTGCGCGATGCCTTCAACGCTGGCTCCAAAGACAACGAGTACCGAACCAAGGTTGACCAAACCCATCATACGGTGGCCGCCGTGGATTGGTCGTTGCCATCGGAAACGCGCCTTCGCTTGCGCTGATTTCATCCTCAAACGGGCAAGCCATTGAAGTAGAGCCACCCTTCAGTTAGGTCCGGTGAGGCTTGATGAGCGACGACCACAGCACACGTGCCGGCTCCCTCAACGCTCATCTCATGTCCGTCAGTATGGAGATTGACGACGACGACGAGGACGTCATTTTCGTCGTGGTTGATGTCGTCAACGAATCGGCCATACCGGTTGGTGGACTTTCCGCTGCGCTTGTTACCGACAAAGGTGTGCGGTACGAGCCGGTCGAGGGCATCACCTCCATTGGACCGGGTTTAACCCGTCAGTTCAAGTTTGAAGCCGGCATTGTCACGGGAACATGGTCGTTTGAATTCAGCGCCGGGGGCCAAGGGATGAAACTTGGGCCGTACGAAGCCGATTTTGAGTTCAAAGCCGAGCAAGGGCGCGTCATGGGCAACGCCATCGGGACCTCCTTGTTTAGCGGCGCTTTTGATTCTCACTTGGGCGATTTCGGGTCCGTCGAAGAACGCGGCATCATCAACCCCGACGCCATCGTCATGACCTCGTATGTCGGTGAACGCATGGAGGGTGGCGGCACCAAGGTCAGCCAAGGCTTTGCGGCGGAGGCTGAAGACGAAGAAGGTCCACGGACACCCCCTTGGGTGTCATCAACGCCTGAACCCGCCGATTCTCTTCTCACCACCAACAGCGATCCTCTTCTCGCCTCACCGACACCTGCGCAACCAGAGACAGCGACTCCGGTTCTTGAGGCACCTCCCGCACCAGCGGCCGACCCTTTGCTCACACCGCTCACCTCCACCCCGCCAGCGCCCGAGCCTGAAGCTCCTGCAGCACCGCTTGAAGCCCCATCCGAAACCGTCGTCGAAACCGCAGCAACACCCCCGCCTCTCCCACCTGCAGCCGCTACAACACCTCCAGCAGTTCCGCCATCCGCACCGAACCCACCGTCCTCCGGTCCACCATCTGGGCCACCGTCCGGGCCTGCATCCGGTCCACCATCAGGGCCACCGAGCGGTCCTCCGTCCGGCCGACCATCAGGGCCACCGAGCGGTCCTCCGTCCGGTCCACCATCCGGTCCACCGAGCGGTCCTCCGTCCGGACCACCATCCGGTCCACCGAGCGGTCCTCCGTCCGGACCACCATCCGGGCCACCGAGCGGCCCTCCGTCCGGACCACCATCAGGGCCACCGAGCGGTCCTCCGTCCGGACCACCATCAGGGCCACCGAGCGGTCCTCCGTCCGGACCACCATCAGGGCCACCGAGCGGTCCTCCGTCCGGACCACCTTCCCGACCCGGCAATCTTTGAGGTGAGACCGTGACCGAACGCTTTGCGATGAAATTGTGCGGCACCCAAGCCTCCTACCAAATCGTCCCGGAGGGGATTGACGGCATTGACCTCGATGCAGTTGGTGCCGCCATTGAGGCGGAAGGGTACGAGGTGGGGGTTCGTTCCCGCCTGTGCTGGACCTTCACCGACCCCTGCATCATGACGCTCTTTCCAAGCGGGAAACTCATGGTGAGAACCGAAGACAAGGACTTGGCCATCACGGTGGCTGAACGCCATGTCGAGGTGTGGATCAAGGCATGAGCGTGAAGGCATGATCGATGAAGATGTCCTGGCCCATCTCAACGGTCATGGTGTTGTGGCTTACCCTACGAGCACCCTGCCTGGATTGGCTTGTTTGCCGACTTCTGAAGCCCTCGATGCCTTGTTTGCGCTCAAACAACGCTCAGCCGACAAGCCGGTGAGTCTTGGTGTTCTTTCGTTGGACCAAGCCGCTTCGTTGGTGATCGTCCCCCCGGAGATTCGAGCATTGGAAGCGGCTTTCCCAAAGGGCGGTTTTTCCTTCGTTCTCGATGCGATTGAACCGCTTGACCCGAGATTGGGCGGAGGACGCGTGGCGGTTCGATGTCTTTCGCACCCGGTGGCCAGGGCGTTGGTCGAGGCTGTGGGCCCCATCACCGCAACAAGCGCCAACGAATCGGGCGAAACGCCGGCATCTTCCGCTGAAGAAGCCGGACGTGCTTTGGGGCTGCCACCACACGCCGTGCTCGGGGGAACCTGTCCAGGGGGTCGAGGAAGTACGTTCATCAACGTGACCGAGGGCGACGCTGGTGTTGAAGTAACCATTATGAGAGAGGGCGTTGTACCGACGCATAGCGTGATTGAATGGTGGAAGAGTCGCAACTGAAATATTGGCGGGATGCAGGTCATGTTGCCCGCCGTACTCTCGAAGCGATGAAGCTGGAATTGCAGCCCGGCAAGACCTTTCACGAGATCATTGAATCCGCTGAGCGTTTTATTCATCGCCACGGCGGCAAACCCGCTTTTCCCGGCACCATTGCGGTGAACGACCTCGCAGCCCATTTCACGACGAACCACATGGTGGAACCCGTTGAGGGATGGGAGGGCGAATCGGTCCTTCAGAAGGGCGACTTGGTGAAAATTGATTTTGGCGTTCACATCAAAGGGCACATCGGTGACAACGCATTGACGTTCGAAGTCGGAAACAGCAACGAGCACACCGAGCAAATCAAAGCGGCCAAAGAAGCGCGTGACGCGGCCGTGGAAATGCTCCACCCCGGCACCCCGTGGTACAAAGTCGGGCAAGCCGCTGCACAGCCTTCGTTGGATGCTGGATTTCAACCGATTCGGAACCTTTGCGGCCATCAACTCAAGCCGTGGGAATTGCACGCCGGCGTTTCGGTACCTTCCTACGCATGCGGCAAGGACAACCAAGGCTTCCGTGGCGTTGTGGAAGAAGGCGGCGTGTACGCGATTGAACCCTTCAACACCACCGGTTCCTCCGGGCTCATCGAAAACATCGGTCGCCATCATTCGTCCAACATCTATCGGGTCACCGGGATGACAACGTCTCGGAAGGCACGTGCGAAGGGACAACTCAAGCCCTTGGGGGCGCAGATGGCGCGAAACCTCGAAGAGCGATACGCCACCCTTCCGTTCGCTGAAAGGTGGGCTTTTCCGATGCTGAAGAAACCGTTCCCCGATGCCGATGAAGCCAGCCTTCAGAGCAAATGGAACGCCCTGGTGAAGAAACTCATCAGCCTCCGGTTCTTGGAGACGTACCACGTTTTGCGCTGTAAGGACGGCGGTAACATCGCGCAGTTTGAGCACACCGTTCACGTGACTTCAGGCGGTCCCGAAATTTTGACGGTCGAATGAAGGGCGGTTTTTTGACTCAAAAACGCATATAAACTGGGTCATGCTACGGTTTCTTGAACAGGGCTGTTGAAGTTCTCGTTGAGTGCATCCCATCCCCTCTCGGTTTCTCTCACCCTGTTCACCTCTACTTCACCTTGAGCGGATGCTTTTTGTGTTCGTTTTCTGCCCGTTGTGTTATTTACAAAGCGTATGCACCACTCTCGGCGGTTGAAACCGACCAACGAGGGCGTGGAAAATTTCGCCAAAAAACCCGTTTTTTCGCGCGGGCTTGAGGATTAACCACAGTATGGTTTAATAGAAGGACGGTCATAGGAGTCGCTACCCCCTAAGGGGGAAAGGAGGACAAAAATATGAAAAACGAAAACCGAAATGAAGAGGCTGTCAGCCCCGTTATCGCTACCATCTTGATGGTGGCGATCACCGTTGTGCTGGCTGGTGTGCTGTACGTGTGGGCAAGCTCCCTCGCAGAAGGCAACACCGACGGAAACCTGGCCCTCTACGCGTTCAGCGGAGAGGATGCTCAGGGAGTACCCAGCTTGGAAACCGATGACAACCTCATCATGCTGACCATGGACCAGGGTGGCGACATCAACTGGGCTTCCGTCTCCGTGAAGCTCTCGATTGACGGCGGCTCCCCGATCTTCTGCGACGCCCCAGGCGGCGAAGGCAGCGTCTGCGGCATGGTGGACAACGGCCGAGACACCAACGACCAGTTCTGGTCCGTCGGTGACACCGTGACCATCGTCGAGACCGGCACCGATCTGTGCAACAGCGCTTGCACCATTGACGTGACCATCACGGACACCCGTGAAGAGAAGGTTATCGACACCAC
>Ga0181603_10001811_pt1 | contig 17541 bp, 18 predicted proteins | sample 041ome_13_FD_148633 | JGI IMG/M metagenome (GOLD analysis project Ga0181603, IMG submission 148633) | Coastal salt marsh microbial communities from the Groves Creek Marsh, Skidaway Island, Georgia - 041409US metaG (spades assembly) | ecosystem: Environmental > Aquatic > Marine > Intertidal zone...
CCTTCGAATTGTTAGAAGATGTGGATACTGCTCAAATGCAAATTATATTTATTACGGCATTTGATGAATTTGCCCTGAAAGCCTTCCGCTACAATGCGGTGGACTACATCTTAAAACCCATCCAAATTTAATAAAGCAATCTACTGCTGTGAAGGAGGTGCGGATAAATACAAATATTGCTGTTGATATCGGTTTTTCAGTGGGTACTGCTAAGGATAGTGTTCTAATTAAAGCCTATTCTGGAAATTACGATTTTGGACTAACCAATTTATCAGATACCAATGGAGCGGCAAATATTCTTTTGGAAAAAGTCTGGCAAGGGTTTCGAGCAGGAACAGGAACTGCAGATGACTTTGATTTTCCCAATACTGTATTTGACCGGAATAATATAGATTTTTATTTTTATCGGTATGATTTATCGATCGCTTCCTTTTCACTTGTTAATGTAGGAAGAAAAGGTGCATTAAATAAATCTATTTCTATGAATAGTGATTTTGATATCATAGAAAGTGATCAGAGTATAGTTGAATCCTACACGGAATTAGAAAATCTTGATAAACTTTACGACCGTGCAAAAAGTTGGAAGGTTAGTAATACAAATGTTACATTTCCCAGTAAGGAGCGCTTACTGGCTCGAAAAAATCAAAATCAACTCGATTTTGGAAGCCTAGATTTAATTATTGATAACAATGCTTCATACCCCCTAAGTGTTGATAAAATTAATAATGTTGTTCGAGTTAAAGCAAATACCTTAGTGGCTGGCACTAAATTTAATAGTTTAAGTACTTCTGGAACCATTTCAGTTGAAGGTGGAGCAAACATTGAAGTGGGATATAAAGACAATACAGGCACTCATAAATTTATTGCCTTAAATGAAGTCAATAATTCCGATATTCTCATTCGTGACAATTCTACAACGCCTCCCACATCAATAGTTTCAATAACTGCCGTTACAGGAGATTATAAAACACATTTCTTAGCTCCGTCAGATACTTCTAAAATTGAAGTTCTTGTTTCACGTGCAAATCACAGTACGTTTCAAGAGAATTATCCTGAAAAAGAGCTGAGTTTTGTAAGAACACCCAATCTTCAATTAACACAGGTGGTTGCCGAATCACAAATAGAAATGTTGAATTTGGCTACAAAAATACTGCAAAAAGAAGAAGCTTTTTATCGAGCACTCGATCTGACTAACCCAACACTTACTGTGACCCATACTCTTTCTAATATGACGGGTTCACCTTCGGTAGAAAATCAAGAGGCTATTCTAAGTATTATGTACAAGGTTTTCAATAAAGTAGTTGCCAACCGCCGGAAATTGAAAAATTAAGGGAAGAAATGTTAAATATCGGTAAAAACTTTTTTTATCAAAAAACGATATTTAAATTTGGGGGTGAGAAAAAATCAATTAACATATAGATCACATTTAGAACCCACTTTTGAGCGTCTTTTTAACAAACTTGAAGTTATTCAAAAAAGGCGTCCACTACCCCCTATTGCCCTTCATAAAATAAAAGAAAGTCTCGCCGTCGAATGGACCTATCATTCGAACAGCATCGAGGGAAACAGCCTAACGCTGCGCGAAACTCAAATGGTACTTCAAGAAGGAATTACCATCAAAGGAAAAAGTCTTAAAGAACATTTCGAAGTCAAAAATCATGAGTTTGCCTTAGCACACTTGGAGCAATTGTCGAAGTCCAAAAAAAACCTAACTATCCAAGAGATTTTAGAGCTTCATGGGTATATCATGCGCAGTGTGGAAGATCTTTATGCCGGACGGCTTCGCAATGGAGGGGTTCGTATTGCAGGAGCCAACTTTATCCCTCCCCATGCCCACAAGGTGTCCGATTTGTTGGATGATTTGATGGCAACTGTCAATCACAATCCCATGGGTCTAAATCCCATCGAGATGGCTGCTTTTTTTCACCATCAAATGGTTTGGATACACCCCTTTTTTGACGGCAATGGAAGAACGGCTCGATTGGCAATGAACCTTATCCTCATCCGGGCAGGCTTTCCCCCGGCTATCATCCTCAGACAGGATCGGAAAAAATACTATACTGCCCTGAATAGTGCCAATCAAGGCAATTACCAAAAATTGATGCTGTTGATGGCACAGGCACTCGAACGCAGCCTAAACATCTATCTCAGTATTTTACCGGATGCCGAGGAAGAATACATGGAAATTTCCAACCTTGTAAAAGAACCCGACTTTCCCTATGGTCAGGAATATATCAGTTTGTTGGCACGACAAGGCAAAATTGACGCCCATAAAGAGGGTAAAAATTGGCACACCAGCAAAGCTGCTGTTACAAACTATATCCTAAATCGTAAACGAAAACGGCACCTCCAATGAAGTCCCTCGTTTTGGTTTTTGCAAAAACACCCGTCCTTGGTAGTCTGAAAACACGCTTGGCAAAAACTGTGGGTGATGAAAAAGCACTTTGGGTTTATCAGCAATTATTGAAGAAAACTTCAACGGTATTGGAATGTCTTACCCATGATGTTTTGATTTTTTTCGACGGTGAAGCCCCCAATCTTTTCGGGTCGTCGTTTATGCGTTATCCAAAAATTCAGCAACAAGGGAAAGACTTAGGTGCTCGAATGGAACATGCCTTTGCGTGGGGTTTTGCAAAAGGATATACAAAAATCGTCATTATCGGGACGGATCTTTGGGAGCTAAATGCACAACTCCTTGATCAAGCCTTTGAATCTTTGGATTCTTTCGAAGTAGTGTTAGGTCCAGCACAAGATGGCGGATATTACTTACTGGGTTGCAAAACGCTTCTTCCTTCCCTTTTTAAACAAAAAAAATGGGGAGCAGCCACTGTATTTCGGGACACCATCAATGATTTAAAGGATTATTCTGTTGCCTTTTTGGAGGAAAAAAACGATATTGATCATTATAGCGATTTGCTGCAATTTCCCGAGCTGTTAAACTTAATGAATCAACATTTTAATGAACGAAAAGATTGAAAAAAGTATTGCCTTTTTAAAACAAGAAGGAATTGATGCTGTGTCCACCGGAATTGTTTTAGGTACCGGTCTTTATGATTTGATTTCGCAAATGGAAATTAAAAAAAGTATTGATTACAGCGACATTCCTCATTTCCCTCGCGCTACACAGGAATTTCATAAAGGAATGCTCCATTATGGAAACTTGCACGGCAAATCACTACTTGTTTTTCAGGGGCGTTTTCATTTGTATGAAGGATATGATTTTTTTGAAATCACGTATTTGGTTCTTGTTTTTAGGGCTTTAGGAGGGGGTACGCTCATTCTTAGCAATGCTGCCGGTGCCATCAATTTAAGCTTTAAAAAAGGTGCGTTGATGTTGATTAATGACCATATCAACCTACAAGGAGGATCTCCTTTAGCCATAAAAAATATAGAAACCTTAGGTGATCGGTTTGTGGACATGAGTCAACCCTATGATGCATCGTATAGAGAAAAAGTGATACAAATTGCGAAACAAAATGAGGTAACACTTTATCAAGGGGTCTATGTGGCCGTAGTTGGTTCTCAATTGGAAACTCCTGCGGAATATCGTTATCTTAAAATTATTGGTGCCGATGCGGTGGGGATGTCTACTGTACCCGAGGTTATCGTTGCGCGCCAATTGGGAATTCGGGTGTTAGCTATTTCGGTTCTTACAGACGAATGCAATCCGGATGCGCTTGCTCCAATTGATATTCCAGAGATCATGAAAATGGCAAAAAAAGGAGAAAAAGATTTTATAAAAATTGTTAAAGCCTTTGTGGTAAGTTTATAATTCAACTATATTTCGCCAAAAAACAGCCCATGCATTATCTTGAAACTACTAAAGATGTCTACAAAGAAGCCGCCTTAGCTCCTGATATTGGACTCTGTTGCACCACTACGCCCATTTGGCAATTTCCAGGCTTACATATCCCTGTAAAAATGAAAGAAATGAACTACGGCTGTGGCAGCACCGTTCATCCTCGGGATTTGACAAACCATCCAAAAATATTGTATGTGGGTGTTGGAGGTGGAATGGAGCTGTTGCAGTTCAGTTATTTTTCGCGTCAAAAAGGCGGGGTGGTAGGAATTGATGTAGTGGACGAAATGCTGGCTGCTTGCGAAGAGAATTTTGTGGAAGCCGAAGCGCAAAATGAATGGTTTCAAAAAGATTTTGTGCATTTAAAAAAAGGAGACGCTTTGCACCTCCCCGTAGCAGACAATAGTATTGACGTGGCAGCACAAAATTGCCTCTTCAATATTTTTAAAATGGAAGAACTCAAAAAGGCACTACAGGAAATGTATCGTGTTTTGAAACCACAGGGTCGATTGGTAATGAGTGATCCCACTTGTGAACAACCCATGAATGCAGCACTGCGCAATGACGATCGGTTGCGTGCCTTGTGTTTGTCCGGTTCTATCCCGCTGAAAGAATATGTAAAAATGTTGACCGATGTTGGCTTTGGTACTATAGAAATCAGAGCACGGCGCCCCTATCGCATCCTAGATCCAAAACATTATCCCACCGATACTACAATTTTTATTGAAAGTGTTGAAGTGTGTGCCATTAAAGACCCCATGCCGGCGGACGGTCCCTGTGTTTTTACCGGTAAATCAGCGATTTATTTTGGTGATAAAGATTTTTTGGATGATGAAAAAGGACATATTTTATTACAAAATCAGCCGATTTCGATTTGCGACAAAACGGCATTGGCTTTGGCTTCATTGCAACGAAGCGATATTTTTATTTCTGAATCCACCTTCCACTACGACGGAGGAGGCTGTTGTTAACCCCCATTAAACCCCATCTTATGAAAACTTCCTATTATCTTTTTGTTCTTTTTTTAAGTTTTTCCGTAAATGCACAGAAAAACATTCACGCTACCTGGAATCAGATGCTCCAAACTTATGTTTCGGAGGAAGGAAATGTCAATTATAAAGATTGGCAAACACAAAAAAGCAAGCTTGACACTTATATTACTGTTTTGGAAAGCATGCCCCCAAAAGAGCATTGGTCCAAAAATCAAACGCTTGCCTATTGGATTAATGCCTATAATGCGCTAACGGTTCAATTGATCTTAAATCATTATCCTTTAAAAAGCATCAAAGACATCAAAGATCCATGGGATACAAAATGTTTTACGGCCGGAGAAAAATCCTATACTTTGGGAGACATTGAACATAAAATTTTGCGTAAAATGGATGAACCTCGTATCCATTTTGCGATCAATTGCGCTTCGGTGTCTTGCCCCAAGTTACTCAATGAGAGCTATCAAGAAAAAACAATGGAGGAGCAACTCAGCAAAGCTTCAAAGGAATTTTTATGCGATACTTCCAAAAACATACTTGCTCCGGATCATATCGAGCTTTCCAAAATTTTCTCATGGTTTGGAAGTGATTTTGGAAATAAATCCGAACGGTTGAATTTTATTCGTACCAATTCCGGCAAAGAAATTAATACTCCAAAAATTAGTTATTTACCTTATGACTGGAACCTTAACGAATAGTTTGCCCCTATCCATTATTATTCCCGTTCTTAATGAAATTGAACATCTGCCCCATTTTTTTGAGCATTTAACGCGGATTTCCCAGCAACAAAACGAAGTTATTGTTGTGGACGGAGGCAGCACCGATGGTAGCTGGGAATGGCTACAAAATTGGAAGGGTGGTAAGGTCTTCCGAAGTAAAAAAGGGCGTGCTTGTCAAATGAATGTCGGTGCGCAGCATGCCCAAGCTGACCTAATTTATTTTGTGCATATTGACAGTCGTCTGCCCAAAGACTTTGAAGCGAGTATTTCTAATGCCTATCGTAAAGGATTTGATGCCGGTTGCTTCCAATTGCGTTTTGAGACCTCACATTGGTTGTTGGACAGTGCGGCAGCTGGAAGCCGCTGGAATCATTTGTTATGTCGCGGTGGAGACCAGTCATTGTTTGTTCGTCGTACACTTTTTGAAAAACTATCCGGTTTTGATGAACGCTACACCATTTGCGAAGACATTCATTTTATCCGTCAGCTCTACCGACACGGAAAATTTGCGGTCATGTCAGGAAAAATCACCACTTCTGCCCGAAGGTTTCACGAAAATGGAATCCTGCGATTACTTATTCATTTTGGTATCCTTCACTTCAGTCATTGGTGGGGTGCAGGACCCGATTTTTTGAGTGCCTATTATCAACGTATGGTACGCTAATTGATCTCTCCAATAGCCAAATAATACAGTCCAAAAATCAGGATATACACCAAGCCACAAGAGACGAGGAAAATTATAAAATAAAGTGCCCCTGAGAACCAATCAAAGCCATCTCTAAATTCTTTCAATATTCTTAAAAGAATAACAAAACAGCATACAGCAAATAAAATTGATAAAATGTAGATCATAAGATCGGGTTTTAGGTTTTATAAAATTAATTTTCAATTCAATAGAAATTCATAGTAAAAAGGGGGACGTAGCCTGCGAAAAAAACACACTCTTTTTAATGCGTATTCTTTTCTTTAAATGCATCTGACTTTATTTTTAAAAGATTACAGGTTTGGATCAATTTCGGTAACACATAATTCCATCCTTGTTCGCACTTGTGATAACCATCTTCTCCAAAACTGATCTTGCCGAAATCGCCTTGTCTAATTAGTAATTCTGACCCCTCCGAGATTGGGTTAATGTTAAAATGCAAAATCGAAACTTCCTTGGTGTTTTTATCTGAGGATTTGTGTTGTATTTCAAAAGCCAAATGTTTGTAGGGATCCACTTTTAAAACAACCGCTTCCACGTGATCTACCCAACCACCATTGGGGGATTTCGCTCTCCAAACGGCTTTGCTGCCGATTTTCCAGTCGGAATGCAATTGGCAATCGTACATGTATTTTTCTGTAAGTTCTGGTTGTGTGAGTACATTCCATATAGCTACTGCACTAGCATTGATGGGACTGGACACTTGAACCCAAAGTGCTTTTTTACTCATGCTTGAAACGGATTTGTGTCAGAAGGAAATGTCCCCCGTATGTTGGGTTACGAAAAAAAGAAAAGAAACAAGGATTTAGGGGCATCCGATTACTGATTTGGTTACAGCAATATACGAATTAATTTTCTTATTAAAAGCAGGAGTTCTTTTACTTCAAAAAAAAGATGAAGTAGTCGTCTTAAAACACCTTTTTAACATTATGACCTCATAAATTAACTTTTTTTGTTTTCAAAAATTGTAATTTAGCTCGATGAGCAAAACTACTCCCCCACAATCTGTAGTAATTATCGGAAATGGTATTTCCGGAATTACGCTTGCCCGTCATCTTCGTAAAAAATCAGCGATTCCCATTCGTATTATTTCAGAGGAAACGCCCTATTTTTTTTCTAGAACAGCACTCATGTATGTCTTCATGGGGCATATGCGTTTTGAAGACACACAACCGTATGAAAATGATTTTTGGAAAAAAAACAATATTCAGTTAATCCATAAAAGAATTACTCGCGTGGATACGCAAAAGAAGTTATTGTTGACCCAAGACGCTACTGAAATTTCCTATGACACATTGGTCATCGCTTGTGGTTCCAAACCCAACCGTTTTGGATGGCCGGGTCAAGACTTAAAAGCAGTACAAGGCTTATACCACAAACAAGATCTCGAGCAACTAGAAAAATGGAGTAGCAGCATTAAAGAAGCTACCATTGTTGGAGGAGGTTTGATTGGAGTGGAATTGGCTGAAATGCTGCATAGCAGAGGAAAAAAAGTGCATTTTCTTGTTCGCGAAAAGAGTTTTTGGGATCATATACTTCCCAAAGAAGAATCTGAAATGATCAATCAACATATTTTGGCACATGGGATTGATTTACAATTAAACACTGAATTACATTCCATAGAAGGGGATGAAAGGGATCGTGCCAAAACGATAGTAACCAAAAAAGGCGATCGCATTCCCTCTCAATGGGTGGGATTGACGGTGGGTGTTTCTCCCAATATAGATTTTATAAAAAACAGTGGCTTGGAACTGGGTCGCGGTGTAAAAGTAAATTGCTATTTGGAGACCAATCTCAAAGATATTTACGCCATTGGTGACTGTGCTGAACAAACCCAACCGCTTCCTCAAAGAAGGTCCATTGAAGCCGTTTGGTACACCGGAAGAATGATGGGAGAAACGCTGGCGCAAACCCTTTTGGGGAATAAAACCCCCTACACGCCAGGGCACTGGTTTAACTCGGCCAAATTTTTTGATATTGAATACCAGACCTATGGAATGGTTTCCGCACATCCTGATGCAGAGGAAGAAGCACAATTCTTTTGGAAACCCAAAAAAGCAAATGTTTCCCTCCGATTTAGCTACCATCCCGTCTCCGAAAAATTGCTGGGCGTTCTCGCCCTCGGCACCCGAATTAGACATCACGTTTTTGATCGTTGGTTGGAGGAGGAAAGAACCTTGAACTATGTACTTACTCATTTCTCGGAGGCAGCTTTTGATCCTGAATTCTATCCCAATTTTAAACCTAAACGCAACGCAATATGACTTTTCTCTCCCTAAAAAAAACCAGCCTTATTATTGGATTGACAGGATTGCTGCTACTGCTAAGTGCTTTGGGTTTTGAGTACAGTAATCCGGAATTGTTTCTCAGCAGTAGTCTGATCCTCATTGCTGCCGGCAGCTTGTTTTATTTCGCCTCCCTCTATGGCAACCAACTTTCAGGAATTAAAAATAATCAAGTATGGTTTCATGCACTCAGTTCGAGAGGTGATTGGGGATGGCTGTTAGGCCTGGTGCTCACCGGTTTTTATGTTGCTATTTATTGGTTCCCGGAGGTGTTGGGATATTCGCAGGAAGGAAGCAGTGGTCTGGTTCAACTTTTTGATCCTTTGAGTTATTTGTTAAACGGAAAACCTGCCACTCAATGGTTTCTTTATGGCAGTTTGTACACTTTTGCTATTTTACTTTTTGGTGTAAAATTTATATGGAAATACCGACACAATCGTTATCAAATCATACGCACACTATCGGTTATGTTTTTCCAATTTGGATTTGCATTTATGATTCCTGAGCTCCTAAGCAAGCTAAATCCCGAGCTCGATTATTTTGCTAAAGACCTCAAAAACATGTGGCCATTAAATTATTATTTTTTAGATGAGTGGCACCTTACCAATCTTTTGAATGGAGGAAATTTGGGAATGTTTTTTCTGATTTTCGGTTTGGCACTTATTTTTGTGATCTCGCCAATATTGACCTATTTCTACGGCAAGCGTTGGTACTGCTCGTGGGTCTGTGGCTGTGGCGCTTTGGCAGAAACTGCAGGGGATCCATTTCGTCAATTGTCCAGTAAAAAAATAAGCGTTTGGAAGTTTGAACGTTGGATGATCCATGCCGTTTTAGTGTTTGTTTTTATCACCACCATTGCCACCGTTTGGTCTTTTCTATCGGCGCATCCGAATCAAAGTTTCATGACTAAAGAACAATTTATTATTGGTGTAGTTGTGTTTTTAATCCTCATCATGGCTACGCTCTTTTATTGGAAACGCAATGGCTTTGATAAAGATGCTCGCTATGGTTTGTTGAGTATCGGAATCATCATCATTGCAATTCTCAGTGTTCACCTTTTCTCTGGCAAGGATCACATCTTATTTTTTCCGAGTTATAAATTTCAACAATGGTATGGCTTTGGTATTGGAGCCGCCTTTTCGGGCGTATTGGGCGTTGGGTTTTATCCTATTTTAGGGAGCCGTGTTTGGTGTCGTTTTGGCTGCCCAATGGCAGCTTTGTTAGGAATGCAACAACGTTTATTGTCTCGGTTTAGAATCACCACCAATGGAGGACAATGTATTTCCTGCGGCAATTGTTCTACGTATTGTGAAATGGGAATCGACGTTCGTGCCTATGCCCAACGTGGTGAAAACATTGTTCGTTCTTCCTGTGTGGGTTGTGGTGTTTGTTCGGCAGTATGTCCAAGAGGGGTTTTAAAACTTGAAAACGATACTATGGAAAATCGAATCACCGATGTCCCCTACCCTCTGGGAAATAAACTTTAAAATTTCTAATCCACCCATTAATTCCTTCGTATCTTTCATCGATGCAATTAAAAAATGCTCCGAAAATCGCCGTTATTATTCCCGCTTTTAACGAGGCGCAATCCATTGAAAAGGTCATTCGTGCGCTTCCCTCGGAAGCCCAGGTTATTGTGGTAGACAATGGCTCCACCGACAAGACTTTTCAAAAAGCAACCGCTGCAGGAGCTACCGTTTTGAAAGAGGCGAAGAAAGGCTATGGTCACGCTTGTTTGAAAGGAATCGCTTCACTTCAAAAAAACCCTCCCGAAATCCTCGTTTTTCTCGATGGAGATTTTTCGGATTATCCCGAAGATTTACCAACTATCATTGCCCCCATTTTGAATCAACAAGCAGATTTTGTTGTGGGTGCCCGCACGGCAGTACTGCGGGAAAAAGGCGCCCTAACTCCCCAACAGATTTTTGGCAATGGTTTGGCTTGTTGGTTGATGCGTTTGCTTTACAAAAGCAGATTTACCGATTTAGGTCCGTTCCGAGCCATACGCTGGGAAGTACTGGATTCGTTAGAGATGAAAGACAAAACCTATGGATGGACCATAGAAATGCAACTTAAAGTATTGCGAAGAAAAATCCCTTATCTTGAAGTCCCTGTTCGCTACCGAAAACGCATTGGTGTTTCCAAAGTTTCGGGAACATTAATAGGTACTTTGATGGCGGGTTATAAAATTTTAGGATGGATTGGAACTTTTTATTTTTCAAAATGGAAATGACAACGGACCGTTTTATCGATTTTTTTGCAATCCTTATCATCGGGGTGTACACCTTTTGTTTGTTGGCCATTTTTCTTTTTAGCCTGACCTATCTTAATATGTTGCGGCATTATATACGCTATCAAAAAAACCAGAAAAAACCACTACCCAAGCTTGACAAAGAGCAACTTCCTGCGGTCACTGTTCAACTGCCCTTATACAATGAACTGTATGTGGTTGAAAGGCTGTTGCACTGTATTGCTCAACTGGATTATCCTCCAGAAAAGCTTCAAATTCAAGTCTTGGATGATTCCACCGATGAGTCCTTGATCGTTACCCAAAAACTCGTGGCTGACCTAAAAAAAAGCGGGATTCTTATCGATCATATCGTACGAAAGGATCGGGTGGGATTTAAAGCAGGAGCCCTCAAAGAGGGACTAAAAACAGCCACCGGTACATACATCGCTATCTTCGATGCCGATTTTCTTCCGGACCCTTCTTGGCTGCTGAAAACCATTCCCCATTTTAACGATCCCAAGGTGGGGCTTATCCAAACCCGCTGGGGACATCTCAACCGCTCTGACAGCATCCTTACCCAAGCACAAGCTTTTGCGCTGGATACACATTTCACCCTGGAACAAGTGGGAAGGAATTTGCAAAATCACTTTATCAACTTCAACGGTACTGCTGGAGTTTGGAGAAAAAGCTGCATCATTGATGCCGGCAATTGGAATGGTGACACCCTAACCGAAGACTTAGATTTAAGCTATCGGGCACAACTAAAAAAGTGGAAATTTGTGTATTTGGAAGATGTGGTTACTCCTGCGGAACTTCCCGTGGTGATCAGCGCCGTGCGTTCACAACAATTCCGATGGAATAAGGGCGGTGCTGAAAATTTCCAAAAATCCATTCGAAACGTTTTAAAATCTAAAAATATCTCCCTCAGCACCAAATGGAATGCCACCATGCACCTGCTCAACAGTTCCATGTTTTTGGCTGTTTTTTTAGTGGCGCTGCTCAGTGTCCCGCTGCTTTTCATTAAAGTGCAATGGCCTATCTTTTCGATTTATCTGAACTTGTTGGGTTTATTCATCATCAGCACACTAATCTTTTTTAGCTGTTATTGGGTGGTGCACAAAAAATTTTATGGGGGTGGGATGGGTTCTTTTTTCCGATATATACCACGCTTTTTGTTTTTTTACAGCATTGCCATTGGACTGTCTTTCCACAATACGATAGCTATTTTGGAGGGGCATTGGGGCAAGAAAACTCCTTTTATTCGCACCCCAAAATTCAGTGAACAAACGCTCAAAAATTGGAAGAAGAATAAATACCTCCTCAAAAATTTTTCAGCGTTCACCATCGCCGAACTGCTATTGACGGGCTATTTCCTGTTTGGACTTATCGCCTCTGTGTTCTTGGGAGAGATCAATCTGTTTGGGCTTTTCCCATTTTACCTTATGCTCACTTTTGGTTTTGGCTACGTCAGCTATCAAGGGCTTAAATGATTGCATATGGGAACCCAAAAATTACTTGTCGGTTTTGGACTTTTCTTATCCGTATTCGCCTATTCAATTTTGAGCTACACCTTGGTTCGGAGTCAAACGCTGGAGCTATTTAGTGTTTATTCCGGACTTTTTTTGCTTTGCTATTTCCTTCTTCGAAATCTCAGCGGATTACGTATGCTACTCCTTTTTGGTCTGTTATTACGGCTGGTTTTTTTGTGGAGTCTTCCGCATTTATCCCAAGATTTCTATCGTTTTCTGTGGGATGGAAATATACAGTGGATGGGCATCAATCCCTACATCCACACCCCCAATCGCTTGATCGAATTGATCCAATTTCCACAATCTCAAGTCCTTTTTGAAGGTATGGGAAGTTTAAGCCAAGGACATTTTTCCAACTATCCTCCACTCAGTCAGTGGATTTATAAAGCAGCAACCTTAGTGCATTTTGACAATCTCCTTAGCTCGGTAAATGTGTTGCGTGTTTTTATTTTATTAGGAGATTTAATGGTGTTTATTTTTGGTAGTCGTTTGCTGAAAATATTGGGAAAAAGTCCCCAATATATAGGTTGGTATTTCTTAAATCCTATAGTAATCATTGAGCTTTTTGGCAACCTACATGCAGAAGGCATCATGTTGGGACTCACTTTGATGGGGGCATATTTTATTTTTAAAAACAAACTTGTTTGGGGAAGTGCTATGCTGAGTCTTGCCATTGCTGCCAAACTCCTTCCGCTGCTGATACTACCTGTTTTTTTTAAGTTTCTTGGCTGGAAAAAAGGCTTACAAATGTCTGCTTGGATACTGCTTTTTAGCGGCCTTCTTTGGTTTCCTTTTTGGGAAAAACAAATGCTTGAGAATTATATGGTCACCCTACGATTGTGGTTCAATCGCTTTGAGTTTAATGGAAGTCTCTATTATATGGTCCGTGCTTTGGGCTATGAAATCAAAGGCTATAACATCATCCGCACCCTTGGAAAATTCACGCCATTCCTCACCCTAGGTTGGGTGTTTGTTTTTAGCTTTTTAAGAAAAAATAGGACCGCAAATGAAGTATTAAAAAGCAGCTTATGGCTGTTGAGCATTTATTTTTTTAGTGCCACCACAGTGCATCCCTGGTATGTAATCACACTTGTCGGACTGGGAATCATGACCGGATATCTTTATCCCATATTGTGGAGTTTTACCGTTTTTTGGAGCTATTCTGCTTATGGAGCACAAGCCTTTGAAGAACAAACGCTATGGCTGTTTCTAGAATATCTTCCAGTATACGCTTGCTTTGGATATGAGGTGTTTAAAAAACCGCTATTGCAGCATTTTCAAGAAGCTCACTTCTTTTACCGTCAGTCTGCGCCACGTTCCTCTGGGTAGTTCTTTTTTGGTCAATCCGCCAATCACCACTCGATCTACTTGGAGTACTTTTCGGTCTACAGACGCAAAAAGCTTTACCAAAATCGCTGGGTTCAAACCGTCCACTTCTACACCAATTTCGTTTTTCGATTTACCTTCGATGTGGCTGATTCCCGCAATTTTGTATTCCTTATCAAAAACACGAACACCTTCTTTGAGCTTTTTCAATGAATCCGTGTCAATGTTTTTATCCAAGATGACCTTATAAATCATTCGCAATGCTTTGGCTTGACTGATTTTTTTTCGCAATTCCGCATCGTTGGTCAACAGCAGCAAACCAGTCATGGGTCGACCCATGTCACCCACTGGGGGAACTTTTTGGCGGAACGTTCCGCGAATTAATTCTTGAACTGATTTTTTGATGACCCCCCCTTGGGCTGTGGCAACAAATCCTTTTGGCTTGTTGAGTAACAAATAAATGGGTGGATTTTGTTCAATTTTCTGTCCGTCAAATTTCACCAAATCGGTGGGCTTGACTTGAAATCCCATTTCGGTAATGATCTTTCCATTGACTTGAACCAATCCCATTTCAATATGACTATCGGCTTCTCGACGGGAACACAAGCCCGAATTGGATAAAAATTTATTCAGTCGTATGGTTTCGGATTCCTTTATATAGGGGACTTTTTTATTATAAGAAGTGCTGTACTTTTTTTCCATTTAAATGATTGTTTGCTCTTAAAAACCGTGCTTGTACATAAAGGCGATACACAACACCCCTACCAAAATCCAAAATTTTAAAAGATTGTGGAGCCAAAGGTACATCTTTTGTCCATTTGCACGCCATAATAGCACTAAAAGCAATGCCAAGAAAGGAAGACTTAAATCGAAGTACAATTGCATTCCTCCCGCAGAAGAATGATGGAGTAAATAGATGGGAATCAAACAACTGGCAATGATGGTTGTAATGATCCATTTGGTAAGCTTGGCACTGAAGACCGAAGGAAGGGTTTGGTATTGCTGAATCATGTCCCCTTTTAAATTTTCTAAATCCTTTACAATGTCGCGAATAAGCAACAATAAAAACAAATACAACGCATGGTAAAAAATATCTACTTCAAAGTTTTTAAAATAAAAAGTGATGATCCAAAAGGGCAAAATGGTCAGTAACACAGAAAAAAGATTACTCAGCCAAAACCACCTTTTGATATAACTACTATAGAGCCAAATGGAAAAAATATACAGGGAAAAAAGCAGTACGGCTTTGAAAGAAATTACACTGGCAAAAAAAAGGACTGCCATGTTGAGCAAAAGATATAAGACCAATTGGGACTGCTGAGAAACCAAATGTTCTAATAAAAATTTTCTAGGTCGATTGATTTGATCTTTGGCAGCATCAAAAAAATTGTTGATGATATAGCCGGAAGCAGAAGTCAACGCACTGGCCAACACCAAACAAAAAAAAGAGCCATCCAACAACAAGTCCATCCAACGAAGGTCGGGTGCCAAGATATAGCGTGCCGTGAGATATAATGCGGCAACAAGGACAATGATATTATATCCTCTTATGACACTAAAAAGACTTACTAAACGAAGGAGATTTTTTTGATGTTTTTTGTTGAAAAGCATGTCGCTCTTCTAAAAATGATAGACCACTTCCAAAGGATATTCCTTTAGCGAAGCTTTGGCTTTTTCAAAGTCTTTGGCAAAACCTAAAATAAAACCTCCACCGCCGGATCCACAGAGTTTGAGATAATAATCGTTGGTTTCAATTCCTTTTTTCCACAATTCATGGAAATTTTTTGGAATCATCGGATGAAAGTTTTTGAGCACCAAAGTGGAGAGTTTTTTCATATTCCCAAAAAGGGATTTGATATTTCCTTTTAAGAAATCATCTACACAGAGGTCGGTATATTTGATAAAATCTTCCCGCATCATTGTACTGAAAGCTTCTTGTTTCATATTCTCTAAAAAAATAGAAACCATGGGAGCCGTTTCGCCCACAATACCACTGTCCAAAAGAAACACGGCTCCTTTCCCCTCGGGATTTTGAGAAGGAATACCCGTGGTTTGAATGTCTTCTTGGGACTGAATTAATATGGGTAAACTCAAATAACTGTTCAAGGGGTCAAGCCCTGATGATTTTCCATGGAAAAAAGATTCCATTTGAGAAAAAATGGTTTTGAGTTGTTGAAGCTTTTCTTTGGTAAGGTTTTCAAGCACCGTAATCTTTTGGGTAGCATACTGATCGTATATGGATGCCACCAAAGCCCCGCTACTCCCCACTCCATAGCCTTGGGGAATACTGCTGTCAAAATACATTTGCTGGTCGAGGTCGGCTTGTAATTGCACCCAATCAAATTGGACCACCGTGGAGTCTAGCGTTTTGAGATAGGTGACAAAAGCTTGGAGTTGATTGTGTGATTTTTCGTACTCTTTTGACTTTTCTTGCGGAATTTTGAGTGCTCCGCGATAGAAATTGTAGGGGATCGAGAGACCTTTGGAATCCTTTATAATTCCATATTCACCAAACAACAGGATTTTCGCAAAAAACAATGCCCCTTTCATAGTTTTCAAATTTAAACTTTTTTGACACCACTGCCAACTTCGTCCAAAATATATTGCCCGGATTGACAAAACACGCTCAACTCGCGAGCAATAAAATCATTGACTTTTTCTTTTTCTGCTTTCGGATAGAGTAAATGAACATTCGCCCCGGCATCCAGTGTAAAACAAAGCGCTGACGTATTTGCTTTTCTATATTCCCACACTTTATGGATCACGGCAAGTGTATTGGGGTGCATTAAAATAAAATAGGGTTGCGAAGTCATCATCATAGCGTGTAGCGTGAGGGCTTCTGATTCCACAACACGAATGAATTGCTCCACCGCTCCCGTTTCTATGGCGCGTTTAAGTAGTGCTAACTGTTGATGCGCTTGCTCAAAACGACGTTCCGCAAACGGATGCCCTTCCATCAAGGCATGCCCTTGCGAACTGGAAACAACTTTGGTTCCCTTGTCAATGAGCAATACCGCATCCTGATAATCTTGAAAACTGGGGTGAACCGATGTCGAAATGGGATGCGCAAATAAATCTGAACTCTCCGGAATGGAGGGTGTCTCCCCCCATACACACAAAGGTCCTTGAACACTTCTTGCAGCACTGCCCGAACCCAGTCGAGCCAAAAAAGAGGCTTTCTGATAAAAATAGCTCTCCGAAATAGCGGCTCCCCCTTGTCGCTCAAGATCCATCAAGCCAATGGACAAGGCTGCCATGGCAGAGGCTGATGAGGCAATTCCACTACTGTGCGGAAAGGAATTACTGCTTTTTATATTTAAATGATGCTGTTTTAACCAGGGTTGAAAAGGTATAATTCGCTGGAAAAACTGATCGATTTTGGGGTGAAATTCCGGTGCTGCCTGGCCTTCAAATTCAAAAGAAAAACTCAACCTTCCACTTGAATTGGGCTGACAATCGATGGTAGTGGTGGTCACACATTGATTCAGCGTAAAACTTAAAGAAGGATTTTTAGGAAGTTGTTCCCCATATTTCCCCCAATATTTGATCAACGCAATATTGCTGGGGGCTTGCCAAGTTACTTCTTGGTGCAACTCAAAAGAGGCTGCTGATATAAAATCTTCCAGTTTCATGAGTGGCAAAGGTAGGATATTCCTCAACAATCTTATAAAAAAGGATATGGCGAAATCGAAATTTTACATTAGATTTACCTTAGTATGAAAACCAAAGATCGCATTCTTCCCATTGTCTCCTTTGTCCTACTCTGTTTGGGAATCGGATGGTTGTCCAGCATGGTCACTCGAATCGCTGTGGTGGAATGGTATGCCGATTTGGAAAAACCCTTTTTTTCGCCTCCCAATCAACTTTTTGCGCCTGTATGGCTCGTGCTTTATGTTTTAATGGGGTGGGCGGCCGGAAGAGTTTGGTTTTATGGAAAACACCATCGTTGGGGAAAAACAGC
>Ga0181603_10001842_pt1 | contig 17425 bp, 9 predicted proteins | sample 041ome_13_FD_148633 | JGI IMG/M metagenome (GOLD analysis project Ga0181603, IMG submission 148633) | Coastal salt marsh microbial communities from the Groves Creek Marsh, Skidaway Island, Georgia - 041409US metaG (spades assembly) | ecosystem: Environmental > Aquatic > Marine > Intertidal zone...
TACCCACTGGTGAACCCTAATTGGCGCATAGGGTACTAGGCTGAGCCCCCTGGGCTCAACCTGACTCGTCGAGGAGTCCCTTTCGAATCGAGCCCAGGGGCGGTCTATTCGACCATCAAACGTGTGTTTCAAGGCTCAATCCGGAGGGTCTAGCGAGGGTATAGGGTATGGAGTCGTTGGGTGTCTGTCGCAGTTCCGCAGTGCGAGGCACGGAGGCACGAGGGACGAGGACGACGGTATTCGTCACGCGCACACGCGAGTGATGCCACGGTGAGTTGACGACGACGACGACGACGACGACGGCAGCGAGGCGTGGCGAGAAGGATGTCCGCAGACGTGACGCACAAGAAGAAGGTGCGAGTGCTCGTTATCGGGGACTCGGGGTGTGGGAAGACGAGCATGGTGCGGTTAATCGCACGAGGGGCGCGAGCGATGCGAGATGAGGTTGAACGCACGGCTGGGTGTAGCGTGGAAGTGCTCACGGTGGTGCGACGACGGGAAGACGAGGGTGCGGGACACCAACACCACGGGGAGGAGTTTTTCGTCGAGTTGTGGGACGTCGGGGGACACGCGCAATACAAACGCGAGCGACCGATATTCTACGACCAGATTAATGGAGTGATTATCGTATATGATGCATCTATTCGTGCTTCTGGGGCACGGTGCGAGCAATGGGCGCGAGAAGTTGCGTTGAAAGGAACGTTCGCGGCGCCCATGGAACCGCCGCCGGCGCAATTCGCGAGCGCAGAATTGCCGAGTGTGATGTATGGATTCGGTGGCTTGCCCGTGCCTTGTTTGATTGTGGCGAATAAAATTGATTTAGAACAGTTTGGTGGTCGAGGACAAGGCGCCGCCCAGGGGATTTTGCGTGGAATAATTGATAAATTGTTTCGCCGACGCGCGCACGCCATTTTACCAGAAACCATTGGCGACGTCAATCGAGTCTCGACGGCGTCTCGTCATCAGCGTCGACCGTCGGTTTCGGGATCTCTCCCTCCGGGTGGCGGACTGCGCATGAGTGCAACGCATGGGCTTGCAGATACCGAAACCATTAAAGCGTTCTTTCAAGAGCTCATCAACCGTTCGTTAGGCGGCGATGGCGCTGCGATGAACAACTCGCACGCCGCGTCGTACGTCACCGAGCGAATTTTACGCCCGAAAGATGACGACTACGATGACTTGACCTAGCTTGCCGATATAGCGCTTAGATAGCCGCAGCTCGCGTTGCATTGTTTCAATAGACTATAAACTAAATTGCCTAGGCTATAGCGTCGGAAATTTTCATCCACGTGGACAAAGCGACGCCATTTCTAACTTCACAAATCGCGTCACGCACTATAGCAGTATGTGCGTGTTGCGCGTGTTTCAACAAGCTCATAATTAAGACTTCGGACAAACTCGACAACTCACCTTTTAAGAGTTGTAATAAAGTGTACGGCAGTTTTCGAATACACTGCTCGATTGATGTCAACGGAAGAAGCGGCCCCGTCGGCCCCCACGCGGCGGCGAGGACGGCGACGCATGGAATCGCATCACCATCGTTCAAATTTGATGCCTCATGGAGAAGTTGTGCACGAATGCCAGCTGAAGCACTTCGTAACGTAGCGGCGGTTAATTTTAAAGACAGTACTCGCGTAGTCTTTGGCCAGGTTGACAAAGCGGTCACCGTCTCCCCTGGAACTTGGTTTTTGAGGAATAAATGCGCGCAGATCACAGGTTTAATCTCAGCGTCGAGCATCCGCACGCACTCATCGCGTATGGCTGCCGATGAGAACGCTCTGATATACATAGCTACCGATTCCAGCATTTGCGCTGCGTTTGAATCTATCAACTTAGGTAAACCCGCGGTGAGAGCACGAATGGCACGCGACGCGCTTTCGCCTTCAGCGACGGTTACCATTCCTTTCCAAAGTGACAACATGCACCCTTCTGCAGCATCTTTGCGCGACGCGATTTTGATAAAATTTTCAATCGTACAAGACCCACCGTCTGATTGCATGGAACACGCGAGTGGAGCGTTGTACATCAGTAACAGTTGCGTCTCTGGCGCAAGCGCGAGAAACTCGCCGTCGGAGAACGAGGCGATTGACTCCAAGACATTACGTCCCATACTAGGCCCAGGATGCGCACGCGATACGCGCAAGCATGCACGCTGTAGCGCATGCTTTGCATCACTTGCATCGGTAGCACCGGTAGCGATGGAAATTTGCCACCAGCGCCGCAACGCGTTGGACCAACTCGCATTTGGTAGTCGCGTGAGATGGCTCAATACATCCAACGCCAGAGCTGCATTTTCTATGAGCGTCTTGGACGGCGAAGCTTCCACCGTGCCGACGATTGCTTGAATCATGGAGCCGACAACAGTGTCCATAGACACGTTTGACTTTGCATCGCCTGCGTTTGAGTTCGTCGTCACCGCGATGCGCGCCGCTCGGTCAGAAATGCCGGCGAGCGTCCACGATGCCAGTTGACGAAGAGCGCTTGAAGCAATGTCATCAGATGCATAAACGATGCTCTCAAGCGTCTTTAAGATAGTTTTAGCTTCGATCTTGCCTTTATCTCCACCCCAAAGAAACGGTGCGCTGAAAACTTTGCTTTCGTCCGATGTTCCTGAACTACTCACATCGTGCTCGTCCCATCCATCCCAAGGACCTCCTAACGCCGCTGAAAGTGCGAGAATGGCTCGCGCACGCTCTGTCGAAGGAAGCTCACACCTTTTGACAGTGGAAGAGAGCTCATTAATTATATCCTCGCTCGTGCTGATCTCAACAGCGCATCCATGGTCGAGTGCGATACCTAGAATGACGCCAGCGACTGCTCGCACGTCTCTGCTCGCGGCTTGTTTCAACGTGGACAATACATGTAACGTTAAAGTTTCACTCTCGACGGTTCTTTTAGCTTTCAACAAGCATTTAAGAGCAACCGGAAGTGCTATTGCGGCAGGCAAATTCCCTTTTGACGCAGCATTTGCAAATGATGTCACTAAAACTGTCAGCTTATGCGTCGTAGCTCTTTCGTCAAACGTATTGAGTGCGCACACGGCGTTCGCAAGTCCCATGTGTATGCCAATCAGCGCGTCCAAGGTATCGCCAGCGGGAATCTGTATCGATTCAGTTGATTGCGGTAAATTCAACTCGTCTGCGAGTGCGTGAGATGTACCTAGAGCATGAGATGCGGCGCAGAGAACGCCACAAATGCGGCGTACACTGTCGTGACGCCAACAATTTGGTAACGGCGCTCGTTGCCACGCCGCCGCGAAACCTCGCGCAAGCAACCCGAGAGCGTGTGCAATGCTCCCCATGGTGGATGGACCATCTATCTGACAATACATCATTCTCTCGATGAGTTCTTCGACGACTTTTAATGGGCGTGGTGCGCTTCGTCTATCGTCAACCGAGCCGGTGGCCAGCGCGAGTGCGGTGAGCAAACCACGTTCGGCGCCAATGACTGTGGCCTTCTCATTCAAGATAGACGAAAGTAAATCGACCAAGACCATGGAGTTTTCATCTTTCAAAACTGGTGTTGAGAGAAAGACTGCGATGTTTTGCAGCTCATCTGGCGTTGATGTATCTTTGAGCGCCTCCATTGCAGTTGCATTGATGCTTGCTCGAACCTCAGCGTGAAGTTCTTCCAAACCATTTTCCGCGCTTCTTGCCGCTACTTCAGCATTAAACCAGCGGAGGGCAAACCGCGACCATGATTGAATGACAAAACTACTGTGCCACCATCCATTCCAAGATATTTGTTTCGCCGCGCGCTTGAATTCGTTCCGGTACGCCTCCGCTCGCGCGCGTTTTATTTTGGTTTCCTCCACTGACCGATTTGATATTTCTGATGTCTTTGGCGGCCGGAACAAGAACAAACGGGCTCCAGCGCACGCGTCATTCGCGAGAATTTTCTTCGGCATACTTTGCGTGACTCTATAAATCAAAGGGTCCGCGGGCGGCGGATGAGAGGCTTGCTGAGTCTCTCGTGCCGCTAACGCAGTTCTAGACAGTGAGGCCAACTCCTGGCGCGCTACCACCTTTAAAGTTTGTAAAGCGCCTTGAGAAACAAGCGCATCGCGTTCTTCTAACGCAGCTCGTGCTATTTCGCTCGGTTTAGGTGTGCCGAGTTCGATAATAAATTCAGCATCGTATGCACTAAGTGATGTCCACGCCTCAGCGCGAGTGCGAGCATCCGTGCATTGCGTCGCCGCGTTCCACAAAGTCTCAACAAGTTTCGCTGCCGCATCGGGAAATTCTTCACAGTCTCGTCCACCGTGCCTCATCAACTTGATCCACTTCCATGCAACTAGAGGATGCTCGGGAATGCTCGGAATGTGTCGAGTGACAACCTTGAATGCCGGGAGAAAGTCAAGTGCGTCGCTTGCACACATGTCGTCAATGGCTTCAAGCGCGAGCGCGCAAGCCGCTGGTACTTTGGAACTCAAGCATCCTTGCATGGGCATCACCAACTCTACCGCTCGAAAAGGATGTGATTTTGCTGCGGCAGCTACCGAAGCTGCGCAGCCTATGACAATAGCCGCATCGTGGGATGACGCAGCATGTTCAAGCGCCGAGCGTAGACGCGCGCCAATTTCACGATTATGCACCCACATTTCGGACAAAAGCCTCAACGCGAGTGCGTGCAAGCGTGAATTCGGTGCTTTTTCACCCGGTTTGGTATTCATCAGTGGTGAAATTGCGCGCAATATAGCTGGTGTTGCGATGAAGTTTGAAGCGCCCGCAGTGAGCGCATTTAAAGCTGCCAGCGTTGCGTGTGCGTCTTGCTCTGTTGATGTTCGTTCACATTCTGTCTTCAAGCGCAAGAGCGCCGCAGTGACATTTGACGCGCCACCACTAGACGAACGTTTGGCTAATTTTACTTGTAACACTTTCGCCGCAATCTCGCGAATGTTGGCATTCGGATGACCTAAACATGCGAGCTCTACAACTGGTGATTTTTCACTTGCATTGGCTCGGATGCACGCCGCGAGCGTTGCACTTGATTCGTCATTCCATGCCTCGTTGAGCACATCATTCACGAAACCATCGAAGCTAGCGTTTCCTAGCAAATTATTCTCTTGTATCTTTTGTGTCTTCGCCAACGTTGGCGTCGAGAGCGAGAGCGCCAGGTGTGCCCCAGATTGCTTTTGCAGCACCAAAGCGCTCGTCGCTCGCATCGCGCACAACGCATTTGAAGCACCAGATTTTGGGAAATTGGGCGCTATGAGCGCTAAAATTGCAGACATTTCGTCCACAGTACGTACTTTTGGTAGTAGCGTAATTAATTCTTCGCAAGCCGCGTTATCTTCCGAGAGCTCACCGAGTCGCTTGAGCGCTCCGATGAACGCGAGAGAGTTGTCTCCGGCGAGCGCCGCCGCCCGCGCTTGTTTCACCACCGCCGCCGTGGTTTGTGACAACATCATCGACATTTCATCAACCTCATCGTGTTCGAACATTCTAATCTCTATAGCCCCTATTACATCCGACGCCGCGGTTGAAATCCATTCTCTAGCCTCGCTCGTCGGCGCGCGATAGGCGCCGAGCGCCTTTACACACGACTCGAGCGCGCGCCGCGCATTCACCCCGCGTCCACTCGCCACGCCAATCAACCGTGCATGCAATAACATTGCAAACGCACTTCTCGGCGCCGGAGCAGGATACTCGAGCAACGCTCGAGATATAAACGGCTCAAGCGCGTTAAAACATTCCACGCCGCCGCTCGCGAGCGCGCTCGTCGTCGCCTCCAACGCCCCCGCCCCCGCATCCCTGTGCGCGCGCACCGCACGTAACACCGGATGCATCGACCCATGAACCGCCACAGCGCCATTACTAGAACTATAACACACCGTGCGCACGATCGCCTTCGTCAACGCCCTCGCGCTCGCACTCGTCGAAGCGCTTGTCGTCGCGCTCAACAACTCATCCACCAGCGCGCCTCGCTCAATCACCTTCCCACCGAGCACCACGTCGATGTGCTTGGTAAACTCATCAATCGCACACTCATGCGTGTTCGCCGCACACAACCGTCGCACGACGCCCATCACCACGCCGTCGTCGCCGCGGAGTTGCACTAAGTGCTGCACCACTCCACGAGTGGCTATGCGAATGGTGTGATGATCCCTTTCGTCATCGTCGTCGCCGTCGTCCCTGCAGCCGCCATCGTGGCGATGACGTCGGGTGACGTGTTGCATCAACGCATCGCACGCGTCGTCACCACCCATGACGACGACGCGTCGCGCAATGCGCCCCAAGACGCGTAACCAACTTTTTGAAAGTTGCCGCACACCATGGCGTTCGTGCTTGGGACACCGGTGAAACGGAACGGCGACGGCGACGGCGGCGACGATGACGACGTGGGGTGTGATATCATATGCGAATCCCCCATCGCGCGCGACGACGACGGCGGGGGCGACGGTGGTGGGGTGAAAGACGACGACGCGCCCGTGCGCTACGTCCCGGTGCGGTCGTTGTACGATGAAGGTGGGAAACACGCGTTGGTGTTTGCGACGACGAGCGAGAGCGAGGCGTACGTGCGAAAATATCATCAGCATCAACAATCGTGTTCGTCGTCGTACTCGCAGTCGTCGGTGTCGTATACCGCGGTGGTGTGCGATCCATTCGTGGCGAGACGGTTGCGCGCGCACCAAGCCGAAGGCGCGCGATGGATGTACCGGGCCTTACACGGCTTTGACGACGACGATGACCGTCGTTATCGCGGAGTTGTCTTGGCGGATGAGATGGGTTTGGGGAAATCCTTACAAGTACTTGCGTTGCTATGGGCAATGTTAAAACAAGGACCTCGCGGCGTGGGCTCGTGCTCTCGCGCGGTACTCGTGTGTCCGGCGTCACTCATCGGGAACTGGGGGGCGGAGTTTACCAAATGGCTCGGTCGCGTTCGCGTGCAAGCGGCGTTAGCGGAAGGTAACGCCGATGCGGTAGATGAGGCGTGTGATAAGTGGTGCGCCGAGCCCGCGAAATCGTCGAATTCGGCGTTTGATCGATGGCCAGTGTTGGTGATGTCGTACGAAACCGCCCGGCGGTTGGCGCCTCGGGTAAAGGCGATGAAACCAGAGTTGTTGATTTGCGACGAGGCGCATAGGTTGAGAAATGCGCTTGGGTCACAAACGATGACGGCATTACGTGATATTGATGCTCCGATGCGCGTGTTGCTCACGGGGACACCGATTCAGAACAACATGAATGAGTACGCGGCGGTTTTAGATTTTGCGCAACCGGGCGTGCTCGGACCGCTGGATGAATTTCAGCGTAAATTTGCGCAGCCGATTCAGCGGCAATATGAGAAGGGTGCGAGTGCGCGAGAGATTGCGGAAGGTCGCGCTGCGGCGGCGGAGTTGAACAAACGTACGGCGGGAAAGATTCTCAGTCGCAAAGCGTCAACAAACGCCGCGTACTTGCCGAAAAAGACGGAATTGGTCGTGCTCTGTCGCCCAACAGAGACGCAAAAGATTGTCTACGAAACTGGTGCAAAGCTCGTTAAAAAGTGGACGTCTGCGGATACGAGTGCATCTTCGGGTGCGGCGGCGCTTTGTGCTATAGGAATCTTGCGACAGGCGGCGAATGAGTTGGATCAAATATTACAAAACGATTCGCATTCGCATTCGCAAGAGCGATCCGCTGCCGACGCGGACGATTTAGATGACGACGATAATGATGCCGATGTTGATGTCATCACAAAAGCATCCAGTGGTGGCAAGTCAGTGGATGAATTGAAAGGTGTCATGAGTAAGGCATTACCTGCAGGTTACCGTGGTGGCGTCGAAGGGTCAGGGAAATTCGCCGTGTTGAAGTGCATGCTCGAAGCACTCACCGAACGCGTTGACGCGACAGAGCGCGTCGTCATCGTCTCCGGTTACTCTGCGTCGCTCACGACCGCAGATAAAATCTGCAAAAATTTGAATTTAGCGACATCGCGACTCGATGGTACGGTTTCTGTCGATTTGCGTACGTCGATTGTCAAAGATTTCAACGCTGGCCGCGGCGGTCGAGTAATGTTGCTCTCTGTCGTCGCCGGAGGCGCTGGTCTCAATCTCGTCGGGGCGAATCGTCTGATTCTCATGGACGTTTCGTGGAATCCCGCGCATGATAGACAAGCCATGGGTCGTATTTGGCGCGATGGTCAAACAAAGCCGGTTACTATTTATCGACTTATCACTGCTGGAACGGTGGAGCAAAAAGTTTTTGAGCGTCAGCTCGGTAAAGAGGTATTAAAAAATACCGTCGAAAGCGGGTACTTGGGGTACGAAGGCGATGGATTCACTACGAAAGATTCATTAGCGGGTATAGTGGAATTTACTGGGGATGATTTGACCACGAATGTAGAGTGGGGCGAAGAACAAGACGTCGATGAGGCGTGCCCTCTTTTGAAATCGGCGGTCGCGCGAGCGGCAACGACGTTTAAAGTTTTCGTCGCCAACGACGGCAATCCGGTGCTCAAGCCCGAAGACGTAGCATCACAGCTTCCGATTCAAGAGCGTGCCCGCCCTCGTCATTTGGCGCCTAAACGAATCGCCTTTGAAGATCTTCTTGCCAATGCAAAGCGTAGATAGTAGAACAGCTGTAACAAGATTTATTTGAGCTAGAGTAGTAATCAATCGACACTGTTCGTCGCGGTCACCTCGAACGCGGTACGTGTGGTCGATTATTTAAGCCTAAAACGTATTCTGCGCGCCTCACGTTGCTAGACGCGTCGACGAACATGTCCGTCGACGCACAATTGTCGTGTTCTCGCGAAAGATCCCGACAGGCGAGAGCGATGCTGAACGAGTTTGTTTACGCTGTCACGGATGGGGCGCGTTATAAATTAAGCGATGAGTGCCCTATAGCGCGTCAACGGGATATGTTCTACGAACACGAAAAGCACAAAGAGCGCGTGCTGTACTCCAAGCACTACTGGCGCTCGCTGTACGCAAACAAGGTGTTTAAGAGTGAGTACTACGTAGACAAACACATGGAGCGTAAACACGCCGACAAGATCCCGCCTGGGGCGAACGTATGCTTAGCAGAATATTGCGATGTGTTGCAGTGCGATAGACACTCGGCGTATGCACGTGATGAGAAGAAAACGTTTCCGTGGTGCGATAGAAAGCACATGGCGGACACACGAAGAGCGTGCAACAACCTCTTGACGCAATGTTTTCCAGAGCAGCACACCAACGCAAAGGCTGAAAGATTGAATGCATATTTTAGCAAATATTATTGCGATCAGATGACGTGCGATAACGTCGGTGGAGTGTTCAAGCTCATGAGCGCACATCACGAGACGCCGGGTGTCGGCTATTACATGTCGTTGGCATTTGTCCTCACAGGATTATTTACATACTACGCGTGCGTGTACACGTGGAGTAGTGGGAAACACGTAAGTTCAGATCTCAAACGTACGCGTTCGCTGTCTCGGAGGACGATGTGGATTGATTTATTGCCGCGCGGTGTTGCCAAGCGCTGGCTCGGCGTGCGTCACGCGCGCAAGAAATATTCTTAATGTTAGCGCGTGTGTTTGATACGCGTAGCTCATCTTAGCATAGTCTTTGTATAAATAAACATAGTCTCATAGCTCACTCATCCGTACCGTGCACTTGGTTGCATGAGTTAACATTGTGATTTCACTTTCGCGCAAAGCATAAACAACTGCGCGCGCTGGAGCAAAGTCTCCATAGCTTAACGCGCGTGCCCGTGCGGGCCCGCCACACAAATGTCACTCGATGGCGATATAGATGACCTTGTAGACGCACTTCGTTCTTCTCTCGCGTTTGACGACGCTCCATCGTTCTCATGCGTCAACATTCCGGCGCCATCCACGTCGTCGCCGACTTGGTCAGCCACGCAGCAGCAGCGCGAAAGATGTGGTTGGACGCCGCGGGTGATTACACGCGATGCACATGACATCGACGCCATCGATAACATTACACGCGAACATCTCAAAGCCATGCTTGCGCGACTGCTGACGCTGCGCGCATCGCTACAGAGTGCGTCACACTTGCGTCTGTGGTGGTTGACAATTGTGAAGATTACAGTTCGACTCGACGAGGAACCGATAGATGAGAGCGAACGCAAAGATGCAGCAGCCGAAGACATGGGGTTCAGAGACGTATGCCAGGTACTGGTAGATGACATCGCATCACTGGCGCGTATGGAACCGGCGCCCGAACGGGAGTGGTGGGGCGCGAAAGTTGCCGAAGCGCTGGTGGCGCCGGTGGATGTCGCATCTCGGTGGGAGACACTCGTTCGTGCGACGGCCGGGTTATTTAATCACGCTCCGAGGATTTTGATTGAAACGTTTGTTTCTGGTTTGAAGTCACGATTAGGACAATCCGCGAGAGGAGAAGCGTATTGGTTACTATTTGCGTTGAGCGTCGTAGCGCCAAACGGAGACGGCGCTGTAGACTTCACTAGGCAATTGTTGTTAGCACTGAACCCGATGAGTTGGACGCCAACGTTTAGAAAGAGCGACTTCAGACAGTGTTTGTCGTGCACGTTGGAGGCTATTCTTTATCAATATCTCGCAAACAACCGATTGAATGTTGCAAGTGTTGACGTCAACATTCTGAACACAGTGCTCTCTGATGTCATAAAATGGATGAGCGAAAATGAGAAAAAGCAAGCCAACGCTGGCTTGCCTCTTCGAATGATTCTTAGCACCATGGTGTTAGTTGCAGATGGTGGAGCTTCGTTAGCAAAGGTGTGGCCCGTGGTCGAGGCGAGAATATTAAGTGGGATGGAGAACAAGATGAAAATGTCGAGTTTGATTGCGACCATTAGGAATACCTTTCTTGGCGTTTCTCCATCTATAGACTTGGTAAAGCTGAGTCAAGTCTTGGAAAATGGCTTAAAGAGTTGCATAAATTCCATAGAGCGAGGCGCATCTATAATTGATGATATCGGTGCCATGAAACTCGCACAGGCTGCAGTTGCGCTGCACGCCGTTGACAACGGAAGAGGCGTTGACTTATTAAACGAGCTGCTCACAAGTAGAGTGCTTTTGATGAACCTCGCAGGTATGACTGCGTGCGAAGACATTATTCATCATTTAGCTTTGTCCACATCAGAAGCGAGCGAACGTTTCAACAGGTTGGTTGATGAGACTTTGCCAAAGCTCTTCAATACAGCTCTTGAGCGCACTCTCCCGAGTTTCGCAAAAGCCGCGCTACTTAGATGTACCCGACTCGTGAGCGCCGAGGGTTTGCCAGAGAAATTTGTGACCCAATTGATGTGTCATGCGACGGTGGATGAATCAATTATCTCGCGTCTCGCTGCAGAGGAAAGTCTCTTGTATACGTTTGGAGTTCGAGCGGACTTGCGGGATTCTTGTTTACAAGAGCTCGCGTCTACGATTCTCAACTTCAGAACTTTGGAGCCATCAGCTAGGTTATCGGCGATGAACACACTTACATCTATGTGTCAACTTTGGGTCAAACTAATCGATGGAGATCAAATTCAAGACGTCAAGAGTAACTTTGAGCGGGCAGAGTCTGCGGCGCTCTTGCTCATTTGTGACGCTGACTCGTCTGTGAGAATCTCTGCTATGAAGGCTCTCGAGACTATCTCAGTGTTACAATCAAACGTCACTCCCGGCTCGACGTCAGTATATTCTGTTTTGGAGGAGTATCTCACTCTGATTGACGACGTACCGTCTTTTATTAGAAAGTTTAGCGCAGATATGGCTCGTAGCTGTCCCATGGTGTGTACGACAGCTCACGCTCAAGCGTATCAGAGAATTCAAGCCATGATGGTTGCAGAAGGAGACGGGAAAATTCCAATGACACCCGTTGAACCCTCTGAGTACAAATTCAACCTTTGGCAAAACTACATGCTGTTTGTCTGCGCTGCGGACATAGCGGACGTCTCGGTGAATGAAGGCAAGCGTCAAGTGGTCACAATCGGGCAAAGAGGTTCGCTCGCCGATTTACTCAAAATGGTCATTCCGAGACTTGGTCGTTCTGAATCCGAAGCCGAAGCCGTTATGCGATTGTTTCTGATCGTACCTGATAAGTCAAAGTCAGTGATCTTGAATGCACTGGTTCCTCTCCAAGGCTCCTTGATGGCATCTACTCTTGTCAAGCGTAAATTCCGCGATGATGTGAGCATGATGCTCAGATTTGGATACGTGTATCAAAATTACGGTGTGAATGGCGTTTTCACGAAAAACATAGACTCCACAACTTTTGATGCTATCGTTGACTTCGTCCTCATGGTTTGCTCGTATCTGAAGGCAACCGCCCAAAATGAATGCTCTGAAGATGAAATCAGTCAGCTCAAATTTTCGGCGTCAAATATCATCGCTACTGTGTTGATAGATGCCAAACAAGTGCAACGTCTTCCTGGCGTTACTCAGGGAGAATTGTGGGATAGCTTTTTAGCATGGCAGGAGGTTTCATCATTAAGCGTGTCCTCACAAAATCAAAGTGATCCGACTTCACGTGAACGAATGCGCCAGCTCATTCAAAATAAGGAAGCCATCCCGTCAGCAAACGACGTATGTTGGGCTGCGAGGGAGGCATTGGCATCGTTAAGTCTCAGTGAGCAATTCATTCTTGGTGCATCCAAAAAGGTTTTTGCTTGGGTGAATAAGCTTTCGGAGTACACAACCGATGCGAATCGTGAGTTATCACTGCGCGTGCTCACGCGCGTGTTGAAGGCGAATTCTAAAGAATTATTTTCGTCATCGTTGGATTTTTGCTATTCTCCATCTATGCACGTAGCCCGTATGCATCTCACGGTTATTGCTACTCTACATACAGAAGCCATGCAGTTCATTGGTTGTGAAAGATTGATTGCGCTTGTTCTATACAAGATATTGCACGAAGATGCGGACATAAGAAGTGCGGCAAACGCTCTGCTACGCGTCATTCAGGATCACGCGCGAGTGAAGGATGCCACGAATGAAACGGTAACGAACGAATCGCAACTGATCGCTGTTTGTGAGCAAATCATGAAGACAGAAACTCAGCAAATCGAAGGAATCTTACTTGAGGTCTGGAAAAGGCAACTCGAAGACGCCGTGAGCGTGTTAAAGACACACAGTCACGCACTCGCCGCGCTCGTTCCTTGGGTATCTGTTCTGCATTTGCCTCATCTGGTCGCTACCGGTAAAGCTGAACAAATTTTAAATGGTCTGTATCAGGTGGCTATGGTATCAAAAGATGATAGGCGGTTACAGGCGGATCGATTATGGAGTGCGATCGGTGCTCAACCACGTAACATTGCCCCAGCGCTTCGGTTTCTTCAAGACAGGGCATTCGAAATTGCGACGACGAGTGGATCTACTTCAGCTTTTCAGACGGCAAAAGTAGCGTGTCGAATGCTGTCACAGTCTTCATCGCAGCAAGCTATTGACCAATTAGTATATACTATCTCATTTCGTGCACTGGAGCTTGACGAAAACGAGTCGAAAGGATCAGATGTTGCTTCATCTAAAATCTCGCTCGCAGATGTTGGCATAATTTTACTCTCTGAGCTTGCGACAGATCACAGTGAAGGCTTCAGGTTTCACTTGCCTGTGCTGGCGCATGCCGTCGTTGTGACTCTCATTGTGACAAACGAGCCCATCGTAAGACAATACTGCGGCCATCTTTTGTGTAATTTGGCTTCCAAGTCCAGTGACGAGAGTCGGGCTAAAAGTTCAGCAAGTCGCCTAACGCGGCTTTTTCAAAATGATGGCACGCAGCCGTGGATGGCGAGTAAAGTTCGGCAGCTCGTAAATGTTCTACCACGAGCGATTGATTTAGATGAAAACTTATCGTCACGATGGGCGAGTGAGGCGCAAAGATGGCTGTTGCGTTCTCCATCTCTTATGTTATCGCGTGCTTCGGCGATGACACTCATGGCGTTAAATCATCCACTCGAGGATGAAGCGTTTGATGCTTTACTGTCGGCAACCTGCGCATGCGCCATGTTATCGGAGCAAAATGAATCCAAAAGACAAGCAGCTGAAGAACTTACTCAAGCTTTACTGAAAGTGATAACATTGTCCATTTGCGAAATGAATGGTCAAGATGTTTTGATGTACACGCAAGCTTTCTGGTGTGGCGTGGGCTGTTTGCGTGCTTTTGAAGAAAACGTGTACTCATGTGCGATTGATTTATGTTTTATGTTCCTCTACAAATGTTCTTTGGATGGACCAACGATGGCGCTCGAAGTCATCAAATCATGCGCTCCTCTACCTCGAGGCGCTCAATATCCGGATTTGCCCATCGTTGAAAGTTACGAGGAGTTGCTGTCGATTACCCCAGGGCCAATGCCTAGCGCAGAAATTACTTTCAGTCAAGTCGTGCCTTTGGTCATCAAAGGTTTGCTGAAGCCACCGACTTGTGTGCGTTCGATTCGCGTCCTCGCTATACTTGCGCCACATGTCAAGGGTGAAGTTTGGCGCGACGTGGATGTCATTTTACTTATTGTTTGCGCGTTGTTGCCAGTGATCTTGACGTCTGTCGACGGAAGCAGTGGGGCCAACAACTCAATAATCAACAGCAACGAAGCGCGTGCAATTGCGCACAAATTAGCGCAAGGATTGATGTTATCACGGATGTTTCCTCGACTTTCTGATGCTTTGATGAAGTTTGCCGCTGAAAAATCACGCACGAAGTCATGCCTGGATGCGTTGGATTCTGCGTTCACCGCGACAGTGCAAGACCTCAACGCGCCATTAGTGATACAGCTGCTGCGAGAATATGCCTCTTGTACCGACGCATCGACTGCGAAAAAGATACTTCAGATATTAGCGAGCGCGCCAAAAGCTCCGAAGACGTTCAAGAGAGAATTTCTGAGTTTGTGGTCTACGGATTCTAGCGCGCGCACAATGTCTGAAGCCATGTACGGCGTGCTCTTGAGCGCGCGCCTAGACACCGACAAGAACTCAATTCCAGCCTGTTTAGACACCTAGCTCTAGAAAAACATATGTATTATAACTACAAAAGCTAAAAGCTAATAGCTAGTCGAGCGACGCCGGATCGGATCCCAAATACGGTGGTGGCCACATCGGAGGATCGTACCCTTTATCCCCGAGCGGATTACATCGCATCAATCGCCAAGCGGTGAGTACAAATCCTTTACTTGTACCATACTTTTTATACGCCTGTCGCGCGTATTCCGAACACGTCGGCACGAAGCGACAACTCTTCGGTAACAAGGGTGAAATCTCCCTCTTGTAAAAGTCGAGCAAACCCATGGCGACTTTCATCGTCACCGTGTCTTCTTCATCCTTTGACGACTCGTCGCGATCATTCGCCCCAGACGACGACGATGACGCACGATTACCCTCGTCATCCCCATCCTTCGCCCCCGCGCACACGCCCGCGCGTCGAGACGGTTGCTGACGCACCGAGACTGGCGCGCGGTGTCGACAGTGTCGACACGCGACAACGTTGAGATGCTGGCGATGGCGCATCGACGTCGTCGTCGACGACGCTCGCGCGCATGAGAGCGCTCGGGTAGTCGTCACGTCTCGCTGACGATAAGACGTCGTGCACGTTGCAGACATGGCGCCGTGCGACGCGGCGGCGTGTGAGGCGCGCTCTCGAGTTGGAAGCCGGAAAGAATATAAAATTACAATATTACGCGGCGCCACCAGCGTCGCTGTCGTTATCGCTGTCCAAATCGCCCACCGACCCGTACGTGGTGATTTGATGCAACACGAAACTCTTCGCCAAGGTTTCTACGTTGGTGACGATGACGTTGTTTGAGTGCACGAATGGCTCGTCGTCTTCAAATTCGTTTTGAAGGTCACCATGTTGTAAGACGTCGCCGATGGCGCTAGATGTGTAGTTGGCTAAACCACGCGCGAGTTCGGCACCGTTTTCGTCTAAAATAACTAACCCTTCTTGTACTCCAAAGTTACCCTGGACCTTGGTGCAGTTCACAACCATCAAAGCCATGCCGCTGAGCACGGCTTTGGCGCCGTGTTCATCCACCCACACGTTGCCCTTGACGGGGACACTAAGAAGCCAGCGCTTTTTCCCTCGTGCACTACGCTTTGCGGCTAAAAACTTGGTTCCAACCTGCTTTCCAGCTATGGCGTCTACAATCGCCGTCTCTTGTTGCGAGGCGAGGCAGATGATTGTTTGACATCCAGCGGCGCACGCGATGCGCGCCGCGGTGAGCTTTGTCACCATGCCGCCGGTACCGACGTTACTTCCCGCCCCCGAATTGACATCCACGTCTAAAGCGTTAATATCTTCGACAACATCGATCTTCTTCGCGTTTGGATCACTCGCGGGATTGGCCGTGTACAATCCATCGACGTCGGTTAAAAGAAATAGATATTTCGCTTCGACGAGTGCCGCTACCTTTGCGCTCAGCGTGTCGTTATCGCCAAACTTTAACTCCTCAACCGCTACGGTATCATTCTCATTCACGACCGGCACTACACCCATTTCAAATAATTCGTCAAACGTATTCTTCGCCTTGCCGTATTGCGTGCGATTACTCAAGTTTTCCAACGTCAACAACACTTGCGCGCACTTTACGCCCAAAGTGTTAAAGATGTCCTCGTAGTAGCGCATCAAATGCGGCTGCCCAATCGCCGCCAGCGCTTGTTTCTTCGCCAACGTAGGCTTCACTGGCCCCGGAGTGATGCCCATCTTAATCATTCCCGCCCCAACCGCGCCCGAAGACACTAAAACCACGCGATGTCCCGCGCGCGAGAGCTGCGACACGGTTTCGCACAACGCGCACAGTTGGGACAAGTGCAAGCACCCATCGGCGGCTTTTAACAGCGAACTCGTACCGACTTTGATGACGATCACCGACGACGCAGCGTGCGTGTGCCCATTCGTCTGACCGCTCATCGCGCCCGTCGCGCCCGTCGTCGTCCTCGTCCTCGTCGTCGTCTAGTGCGCCACGCAAAAGGTCACGCGCGACACCGCGCCGAGCACTGCGTTCGACGCGTTTTCCTCGCGCGCGCGGTGGATCATCCACGGCGAGGGAAATCACAGAGAGGTATTTAGTACACGTTTCGGACATGTGGCATGTCACATAGTCAAGGCCAACATAGTACCAAGAGATGACGACCTCGGGCATGACCTCGTCCTTGATTTACGAATACAAATGAGAGGCTTGAAATATGAACATTTGCTCTTCTACAGTCGTAGTAGGAACGATCGTGCTCGACGTCCCTCGCCAACGTCGGTCGGTCGGTCGGTCACCCGGACGCCACGCATCGCGACGCATCGCGTCGCATCACATCGCCGGCGCGCGTCCTGACGGTGCCTCGCGCGTCGCCGCCTCGCGCATGGACGACGCGCGCGAGGCACGGCTCGCGCTCGCGCTCGACGCGTGCTTTTCGCCCACGGCGATCGCGCGAACGGCGTCATCATCGGCATCGGCATCGGACGACGCCGGCGCGCCAACGGCAGCTATGGCGACTGAAACTACCATCGCAAACGGTGTCTAGTGACACGAGTCAGTCGCGAATGGATAAAAAACAG
>Ga0181603_10001894_pt1 | contig 17135 bp, 13 predicted proteins | sample 041ome_13_FD_148633 | JGI IMG/M metagenome (GOLD analysis project Ga0181603, IMG submission 148633) | Coastal salt marsh microbial communities from the Groves Creek Marsh, Skidaway Island, Georgia - 041409US metaG (spades assembly) | ecosystem: Environmental > Aquatic > Marine > Intertidal zone...
TCACCGAGCGCTTGGCGTCAGTTGGTGCGCGTATCTTTATTGGGCAGCGGGCCGAAAATTTGGAAAACGCCGAAGTGGTCGTGATTTCATCGGCCATCAAAACCGGTAACCCCGAATTGGACGCGGCGCGTATGGCGGGATTGCCCGTCGTGCGCCGTGCGGAAATGCTGGCCGAATTGATGCGGATGAAATCCAACGTGGCGATTGCGGGGACGCATGGCAAAACCACCACCACAACCATGGTGGCCACATTGCTGGACGCAGGCAATTTGGATCCGACCGTCATCAACGGTGGTATCATTCATGCCTATGGATCAAATGCCCGCATGGGGCAGGGCGAATGGATGGTGGTTGAGGCAGACGAAAGCGACGGCACGTTCAACCGCCTGCCTGCAACAATCGCGATTGTCACCAACATTGACCCCGAACATATGGAACATTGGGGATCGATCGAAAACCTGCGCAAGGGGTTCTATGACTTTGTGTCAAACATCCCCTTTTATGGCATCGCCGTCTGCTGCACCGATCATCCCGAGGTCCAAGCATTGGTTGGCAAAATCACCGACCGTCGTGTGGTGACCTATGGCTTTAACGCCCAAGCGGATGTACGGGTTTTGAACCTTACCTATAAAAACGGCGTCGCGCATTTCGATATCGCCCTGCAGCAAGAAGACAGCGTGATCGAAGGCTGCATTCTTCCGATGCCGGGCGATCACAATGTGTCAAACGCCCTGTCCGCCGTTGCGGTTGCACGGCATCTGGGCATGACCCATGATGACATTCGCGCCGCTTTGGCAGGGTTCAAGGGCGTCAATCGTCGCTTTACCAAAGTGGGCGAGGTCAAGGGCGTTACCATCATTGACGATTATGGCCATCACCCCGTTGAAATCACCGCCGTGCTAAAAGCCGCGCGTCAGGCATCAGAGGGGCGCGTGATTGCTGTGCATCAACCGCATCGCTATACCCGCCTGTCATCGCTGTTTGAGGATTTCTGCACCTGTTTTAACGACGCAGATGTCGTTGCCATTGCCGAAGTCTATGCCGCAGGCGAAGACCCGATTGAAGGTGCCAGCCGCGATGATCTGGTCGCGGGTCTGATCCGTCACGGCCATCGCCACGCCCGCGCCATTGTCAGCGAAGATGACCTCGAACGCCTTGTGCGCGAACAAGCCCGCGACGGCGATATCGTGGTCTGCCTTGGCGCAGGGACGATTTCGGCGTGGGCGCATGGTCTGCCTGCACGGCTTGGGGCCTGATCACTGCGACAATTCACGGCTTAGGTGCTGAAACCCCGCGCTTGGCGCGTCGTCGGCAAAACAATCGGTGGACACGGTGATCGTGGGAACCGCGCTGAATTGGATCCCGTCATAGGCGTATTTTGAATTTTGCGGATGCAGGGCAAGTTTTAGCGGCGTGCCCTCTAACACTTTGAATTTCGCGTGTCCCCGGCTGAAGGTATGGTATTTCTGCGTCTTGAGGTCGGTGATCACAAAGCTGTGGTCAGGCAGATTGCAATCATTGTCCAATGCAATGTCGACGGAGATTATTTGTGGAACGGGGCGGGACCAGATCATATAGCTGATCATGCCAATAAACGCCAAAATCACCGCGCCAAGAAAGACAAACTTCATCCTGTGTGCCCCATATTTATCTGTTCCTTAGGGAAACGGATATTTTGATCACGGTGTTAGCCGTGTCACGGGGCGGTTTTGCATGAGATCGGGCATGAGTATTTGTTCAAAGATGAAGAGTTGATTTTTCTTTACAAAATACATCGCCTATCGCAAAGGTTGAGTATGACGATTTCGATTGATGATATTAAAGATGAAGATAGTTTAACAGCATGGCTGAATGAGCGGCCAGAGGCGGTTCGCCAAAATTGCGCCATGTTCATCGCCGCGCGGTCGGCACTGCGGGTGTTACCTATTGCGGTCGATGGGTTTCAGTTTACTGATGCCCAGATTCAGAGTGATATTAAGACAACTGTCATTTTGCAAAGCTTATTGATGGCAAGTAGACCTGCCGAAAAGATTACGCGTACATTCCCTGCAATGACTTTTGATGCGCCGCCGACCTTTGGTTTAGCTCACCCCCAATCTGGTTACTCTGCCGTTGCGGCTTTTAGAGCTGTTCTGGCAGCTGAAGTTGCTGCCTCCGAAGCTTCTGTTGTTGCCAGTCATGCGGTTAATGCCGCTCATACGGCGGCCTCGATCGTCAGTGTATCGCTTAATGTAATCAGTGGGGCTCTTTGGATAGCGGTGCGAGAAGATTGCCAATTGTGGTGGGATAACTCGATCACCAATGGGTATTGTCGGATTGATATAGCGCCACTTGGTTTGGAGGGGATACGGATTGCTCCAGATTGGCCAGTCGTGCGCGAAAAGTTATTGAATGACACTGATCCCGAACGCGGTGCAGATTGGTCGTTTTGGGTTGAGTGGTACGATAAAATCCTGCGCGGTGATCCGCAGAATTGGGACATGCTGTATGAAATCGCCGTCAGTCAGGATATTGATTGGGAGGCTACCCCGCGTAAGGTGAATGCCGCGATTGCGCGGATTGTTGAAAAGCATCGGCTGCTGCGCGAGATTGCGGACTTGAAAGCGCAACGGGATCAGTTGGCGTCGTTCACAGCATCAGCCGAAATGCGGTCACATAATATGCCGCCTGAATTGGTTGATGCTGACGCGCGGGTCACCCAATCAATTCAGATCATTTGGGATACAATAGACGAGGCAGAAGAAGAGCTTCGCGAAGAAAAGCCTGAACCATCGCGGCTCAAAAAATTGGGAGAAGTATTATTAAGGGCCACGGCGGAAGTCATAAGGTATTGCGGCCAAAAAGCCGATATCATGGTAACCGAAGCTGCGAAAAAGATAGGGGCCGCAGGTGGTGTTGCCGCGGCGAGTTTGCTGGCATCACAAACGGAAGCTGCGCAAAAAATTGGCAATGGGCTTGTTGAATTTGCAAAACTGTTGTTGGGCGGTTAGGCCGCGTTTTTTCTTTGCTTAGGTCTTAAAGTCCAACATACCTTGCGTATCGGAAAATTTTACGGCACATCAGGACCAAGTAAGGAGCACTCTGATGACCCAAATGCCGACCCCGCGTGGGGCTTTGACAGCTGATCGTGATTTATCGTCTTTGACGTGGCTGCGCGTTGGGGGGCCTGCGGATTGGTTGTTTCAGCCTGCGGATTTACAGGATTTACAGGATTTTCTGCGCGATTTGCCCCGAGAGGTTGATGTTTTCCCTATGGGGGTTGGATCGAACCTGATTGTGCGGGATGGGGGATTGCGGGCTGTTGTGATCCGATTGGGGCGCGGGTTCAACCAGATCACGATTGACGGGACAACGGTGACTGCGGGGGCTGCCGCGCTTGATGCGCATGTGGCCAAACGCGCGGCGGATGCGGGGCTTGATCTTACGTTTTTGCGCACGATCCCCGGATCCATTGGCGGGGCGGTGCGGATGAATGCGGGCTGTTACGGCAGCTATACCGCCGATCATTTTCTATCGGCGCGGGTTGTGTTGCGCGATGGGCAGATTGTCGAGCTGGGCAAGGATGATCTGAATTTCCAATATCGCCAATCTGATATGCCCGAGGGGGCGGTGTTGGTGGATGCAACCTTTCACGCGGAGCGTGCCGATCCGGATGCGTTGCATGCGCGGATGGACGCGCAATTGGCCAAGCGGGATGAAACGCAACCCACGAAAGAGCGCAGCGCCGGCAGCACGTTTCGCAACCCTGCGGGGTTTTCATCAACGGGGCGGGCAGATGATGTGCATGATCTCAAGGCATGGAAGCTGATCGATGATGCGGGTTTGCGTGGTGAATGTCTGGGTGGCGCACAGATGAGCCCAAAGCATTCCAACTTTTTGATCAACGCGGGTGGCGCAACGGCCGCAGATTTGGAAAGTTTAGGCGAATTAGTACGAAAAAGGGTTTTCCAAACCAGCGGAATAGAGTTAGTATGGGAAATCATGCGGGTCGGTGATCCGAAATAAAGACGCCCTTAAGGGTGCGACGTAAAATAAATAACGGCAAAATGCCGAAAATGAGGCCAATTGGGTATGTCGAGCAGGACAAATCCCAAGGTTGTGGTGTTGATGGGCGGGCCTTCGCGGGAGCGTGAAGTGTCGCTGTCTTCGGGGCGCGAATGTGCTACAGCCTTGCGGGATGAAGGGTTTGAAGTGATTGAACTGGACGCGGGTGCCGATTTGGCCGAGCGTCTGCGAGCGATTGCACCCGACGTTGTTTTCAATGCATTGCATGGCCGTTGGGGCGAAGATGGCTGTGTTCAAGGCATTCTTGAATGGTTGCATATTCCTTACACGCATTCGGGTGTTTTGGCCTCGGCCCTTGCGATGGACAAGCAGCGCAGCAAAGATGTGTATCGTCGCCAAGGTTTGCCCATTGTCGAGAGTATTCTTGCACCCAAAGATGCCGTGTGCACGCGGCACGTGATGGCGCCCCCTTATGTTGTGAAACCCAATTCCGAAGGATCATCGGTCGGTGTGTATCTGGTGATGGACGGGGCAAACACCCCGCCACAGCTGGACGATGCCATGCCGGACGAGGTCATGGTCGAAGCCTTTGCAAAGGGGCGCGAATTGACCACCACGGTGTTGGGGGATCGTGCCTTGGGCGTGACCGAAATCATCACTTCGGGCTGGTATGATTATCATGCGAAATATTCGGTGGGCGGATCGCGCCATGAAATCCCCGCGCAGTTGCCGTCTGAGGTGACAGAGGCCTGTTTGGACTATGCGCTTCGGGCGCACGCTGCCTTGGGCTGCCGCGGTATGAGCCGCACAGATTTTCGTTGGGACGACACCCGCGGATTGGATGGGTTGATCCTGTTGGAAACCAATACCCAACCGGGCATGACGCCAACGTCGCTTGCACCTGAGCAGGCCGCATATGTCGGAATGAGTTTCGGCGCCTTGTGCCGTTGGTTGGTGGAGGATGCATCATGCTGCCGTTGATGTCCCGTTCGCAGCGCAGTGATCCCGCGCCATCCCGTTGGGCTTATCGCATGACGCGCTTCATGCTGTCGCCGTTTTTGCGGCGCACGGTTTATTTCGGCATTCCCACTGCGGTGGTGGTGGGGGCTGTCGCGCTCTATGCCTCTGATGTCGAGCGGCGCGAACATATTGCAGGGATTTACCAAGACGCCTATCGTTCGATCATTGAACGCCCTGAATTCATGGTGAAAGTGGTTGCGATCCATGGGGCAAGCCCGGCGCTTGATCTGGAAATCCGCGATGTTTTGCCCGTTGACCTGCCGATGAGCCAATTTGATCTGGATCTGCAGGAAATTCATTCGGTTTTGACCGAATTGGACCCCATTGCCAAAGCGCGTATTCAAATCACCCAAAGTGGCACCATTCAGATTGACGTCGAAGAACGCCAACCTGCATTTTTGTGGCGCAACCGCGATACGCTTGAGGTGTTGGATGATTCAGGTGCCTTTGTGCGCTTTGCGGTGAACCGGATGGATTATCCGAACTTGCCGCTGATTGCGGGCGAGGGCGCGGATACGCAGGTGCCGCAGGCGAAATCAATCTTGGCTGCGGCGCGCCCGATTGCGGATCGCGTGCGTGGATTGGTCTATGTCGGCGAACGGCGCTGGAATGTGTTGTTGGAAAATGACCAGTCTATTTTGCTGCCCGAACGCAATCCCGTCCAAGCGATTGAACGGGTGTTGGTTTTGGACCAGACCCAAGATCTTTTGGCGCGCAAAGTCTCGGTGGTGGATATGCGTCTGTCGCAACGCCCCACCATTCGTATCGCCCCTGATCAAATTGACCAAGTGATTGACACATCCCTAACCTCTACGGAGAACGACCCCCTATGAGCGAGCTATATGAATCCCAGCGCGCCATGCGCGCCATGCGAAAAGCGGCAATGCAGCGCGGTGTGATTGCAATTTTGGATTTGGGCAGCACCAAGGTCGGATGCCTTGTTCTGCGCTTTGACGGGATGGAGCCCGCGATTGACGCCGATGGGATCACCTCGCTTGCGGGGCAGTCGGGCTTTCGCGTGATTGGCGCGGCGACGACGCGATCACGCGGCATCGAATTTGGCGAAATCTCATCCATGGCCGAAGCAGAACGCGCCATTCGCACAGCGCTGCAATCGGCGCAAAGCATGGCCAAAGTGCGTGTGGATCACGTGATCGCAAGCTTTTCTGGCGGCAGTCCACGTTCATACGGGTTGACGGGTGAGGTTGCGATTGAAAACCAATTGGTCACCGAACAAGATATCGCGCATGTTTTGGCGTCTTGTGACGTTCCAGATTATGGGGCAGGGCGCGAGGTATTACATGCGCAACCGGTGAATTTTGCATTGGATCATCGCTCTGGTCTGTCTGATCCGCGCGGTCAAATTGGGCATTCGTTGTCCACGGATCTGCATATGTTGACTGTGGATCAAAAGGTGATCCGCGATCTGGCCTATTGCGTGAAGCGGTGTGATCTGGAATTGGCAGGCGTTGCGTCATCGCCCTATGCCGCGGGGCTCGCGTCATTGGTGGAAGACGAACAAGAACTGGGTGCGGCCTGTATCGATATGGGCGGCGGAACTACGTCAATTTCGATTTTCATGAAAAAGCACATGATTTTCGCGGACACGGTTTGTCTTGGGGGCGACCATGTGACCCGTGATATTTCGATGGGGTTGCAGGTGCCTGTGGCCACCGCCGAAAAGATCAAAACCCGCAACGGCGGTTTGTACGCAACAGGCATGGATGATCGCGATATGATCGAAGTGGGCGGGGAAACAGGCGATTGGGAACATGACCGACGCACGGTCAGCCGCACAGAATTGATTGGCATCATGCGCCCCCGCGTCGAAGAGATTTTGGAAGAGGTGCGCGCACGTCTTGATGCTGCAGGCTTTAGCCATCTGCCCAGCCAGCAAATCGTTCTGACGGGCGGCGCGAGCCAGGTTCCGGGCATGGACACATTGGCAAGCCGCATTTTGGGACAGCAAGTGCGCCTTGGCCGTCCCCTGCGGATCCATCGGTTGCCACAGGCCTATTCAGGCCCAACATGTTCTGCATTGGTCGGCCTAAGCCTCTTTGCCGCAAGCCCCCAAGACGAATGGTGGGACTTTGAAGTTCCTGCGCAGCGCTATGGGCAGAAATCCCTGCGTCGGGCGCTTCGGTGGTTCAAGGAAAACTGGTAACCACTAGCCCTAGTCTCTATCCGCAATATTCCGCTGAAAAACGCAAAAAACGTCTATATTTTGCGTTTTTTTGCGTGACCTTTTGCTATTTCAGGGTTACTATCGGTACAATTAGGCGGAAATTAACCCCAAAAATGGGAAAACAGGCGGACTTACAATATGGCTTTGAATCTTTCAGTACCTGAGCAAAACGAATTGAAACCTCGGATCACTGTGTTTGGTGTTGGCGGCGCTGGCGGCAACGCGGTAAACAACATGATCGAAAAGCAGTTGGAAGGCGTCGAGTTTGTTGTCGCAAATACCGACGCACAAGCGCTTCAGCAAAGCTTGTCGGGATCGCGCATCCAGTTGGGTGTCAAAGTCACCGAAGGTCTTGGCGCAGGTGCGCGTGCCGAAGTTGGTGCAGCCGCTGCCGAAGAAAGCATCGAACAAATCGTTGATCACCTTGCTGGTGCGCATATGTGTTTTATCACTGCCGGTATGGGCGGTGGGACCGGTACAGGGGCCGCACCGATCATCGCGCAAGCTGCGCGTGAATTGGGGGTTCTGACCGTCGGTGTTGTTACAAAGCCGTTCCAGTTCGAAGGCGCGAAACGTATGCGCCAAGCCGAAGCAGGCGTCGCCGCCTTGCAAAAGATGGTCGATACATTGATCATCATCCCGAACCAAAACTTGTTCCGCCTTGCGAATGAAAAAACAACCTTTACCGAAGCCTTCAGCATGGCAGACGACGTGCTGTACCAAGGTGTCAAAGGTGTGACGGACCTGATGGTTCGTCCTGGTCTGATCAACTTGGACTTTGCGGACGTACGCGCCGTGATGGACGAAATGGGCAAAGCAATGATGGGCACAGGCGAGGCAGAGGGCGAAGATCGCGCCGTTCAAGCCGCCGAGAAAGCCATCGCAAACCCATTGCTTGATGAAATTAGCCTACGCGGCGCCAAAGGCGTGTTGATCAACATCACAGGTGGCTACGACCTGACCTTGTTCGAATTGGACGAAGCCGCAAACCGTATCCGCGAAGAGGTTGATCCAGACGCAAACATCATCGTCGGTTCAACGCTGGATCCAGAAATGAAATCTGTGATGCGTGTGTCTGTGGTCGCAACCGGTATCGACGCAAGCGAAAGCGTGTCTGACATCCCCGCACCGCGTCGCGCCACAATGGCCGCTGCTGCGCCCGTCGTCGAAGAAATGCCGGTCGAGACCCAGCCGGCCGTTGCCGCAGAAGCCCCATCTTTGTTTGATGTTCCTGCCGCAAAAGCCGAAACCGACGAAGCCCCCTTTATGGCACCTGCAGCAGCATTTACACCTGCGGCTGATGATCACCTGCCAGAGCCTGCGTATCAGGCAAAAGAAGAAGACGCATTCGAGGGCTTCGTTGCGCCAAAAGCGCCGCTTCCGGGTACACCAACACCAGACGCGATGCAGCGTTTGCGTGCTGCAGTAGATCGTTCGCCACGGTCTCAGGCCTTGGAAGTCGAAGAAGAACCAGCAGAAAGCGAACGCCCCCGTTTCGGTATCGGATCCCTGATTAACCGTATGTCTGGTGGTGGTTCTGATCACGATCGTAACGCCGCAGCGCAGCGCAAACAGCCTCAGGTACAATCCTCTGTTGCTGCAGACGAAAACCGCGAACGCAGCCCTGAACAGGAACGTATTGAAATTCCAGCGTTTTTGCGCCGCCAAGCCAATTAATTTCCGACCCCTTGGTTGATCCAAAGCCACCGTCTTGACGGTGGCTTTTTCTTTGGCGGGTTTTTGCCTATCACAAATGGCTTTGTTACAATGAGTCACAAAGAGTGAATTGTCTTTACGCCGCGACCCACGTAACGAATAATTAAGGTAATAGAAATCAATCTTGCGGGGGTCCTTTGCAGACCACAATTTCCAAAACGCTGACGTTCCATGATGTGGGGCTCCACTCTGGTGCAGATGTCACATTGCGTATGATCCCTGCCGGGGTTGATCATGGTATTTGGATCAAGCGTACCGATATTGAAATTGGTGAAACGCTGATCCCTGCGCGGTGGGACCGTGTGGAACAATCCCCTTTGTGCACCAAGTTGATTGGCGATCATGGGGTGGATGTGTCAACGATTGAACATGTCATGGCTGCTTTGGCTGGGTGTGGTGTACATAACGTGCTGATCGAAGTGGACGGCCCTGAATTTCCGATTTTGGATGGCTCTGCGGTTCCGTTCGTGCGCGAAATCTTGTCCGCAGGTGTGATGCCTTTGGACAAACCGATCCAAGCCATTCGGATCACAAAGCCGGTCGAATTTAGAACCGATACGGGGTGGGCGCGCTTTGAACCCGCGGACGCGCCTGAAATGAGCTTTCATATCGAGTTCGCAGACGAAGCGATTGGTGTGCAAAGCAAATCAATGAATTTGTCGAACGGATCCTTTGTGCGCGAACTGTGTGACAGCCGCACATTCTGTCGTAACAGTGATGTCGAGATCATGCGCGCCAACGGCTTGGCCTTGGGCGGGACGCTTGAAAACGCTGTTGTTGTCGATGGTGACAAAGTTCTGTCCCCCGGCGGTTTGCGTCACGCGGACGAAGCTGTGCGTCACAAAATGTTGGATGCTTTGGGTGATATCGCGCTGGCGGGTGCACCGATCATCGGGCGATATGTGGGTCATCGTGCAGGTCATGCGATCACAAACATGCTGCTGCGCACCCTGTTTTCACAACGCGATGCGTTTGAAATCATCACCTGTGACAGTGCATTGGCCGCCATTTTGCCAGGAGCAGGCGCGCATCTAGACGAAGTCTGCGCGGTCGCATAAGCAAAAATCTGAACAATCGCGTTATGGGCATTTTTCCTGTCGATTTTATATGCTAGACCTCTTAAGAAACATAGGTCAATATCGTGATCATGTAGGTATAAGGGTGGGATAAATGGCTGCAGGCAAATTCAAAACGATCTTGGTCAGTGGGATGTTGGCCATGGTTGTTCTGGCTGGATGCAGCGGGTCAAAAAAGGCAACGTTTGTCAATGTCGAAGGATACCCGCCCCAAGAAATCTTTGCCCGTGGTGAATATGAAATCAATCGCGGCAAATTTGCGAACGGGGCATTTTTCTTTTCCGAGATTGAGCGTCTGTATCCCTATTCAGAATGGGCCAAGCGTGGCTTGATCATGCAGGCCTATGCCCATCACGAAAACAAAGCCTTTGAAGAGGCGCGATCCTCTGCACAGCGTTACATCGATTTTTATCCCGCCGACGAAGATGCCGCTTGGGCACAGTTTTTAATCGCGCTCAGCTATTATGATCAAATCGAAGATGTGGGTCGTGACCAATCCTTGACCATGGGCGCGTTACAGGCGTTTCGCGTTGTGATTGAACAATATCCAGACAGCGAATATGCCCGTTCCGCCGCGTTGAAATTCGATCTGGCGTTTGATCATTTGGCAGGTAAGGAAATGGAAGTTGGCCGCTATTACCTGAAACGGTCAAACTTTGCCGCGTCGATAAATCGGTTCCGCACTGTTGTGGAAGATTTCCAAACCACGAGCTATACGCCAGAAGCGCTATATCGTCTGAGCGAGGCCTATCTTGCGCTTGGCCTGCGCGACGAAGCACGCACAGCCGCCGCGATTTTGGGGCATAATTTCCGTTCGACCGAATGGTATGATCGTGCGTATAGCCTGTTGACCGCACAAGGTTTGAAACCCGGTGTCTTTGGAACCAGTTGGTTGTCAGAAATCCATCGTCAGGTCATCAAGGGCCAATGGCTATAACGGAGCATCATCGCCCATGCTGCGGGGTTTAGACATTCGGAACATGCTGATCATTGATCAGCTTAACTTGGAATTTACCGGTGGCTTGAACGTTCTCACAGGGGAAACAGGCGCGGGTAAATCCATTTTGCTCGATAGTTTGGGTTTTGTTCTGGGATGGCGCGGGCGCGCCGATTTGGTGCGTCAGGGTCAAGATCAGGGTGAAGTCTCAGCTTGGTTTGATATCCCCCCTTCCCATCCCGCGCATGCGATTTTGTCCGAAGCGGGGATCGAGATTGAGGATGAATTGATCCTGCGTCGGGTGAACACCCGTGACGGGCGCAAAACCGCTTGGATCAATGATCGGCGTGTTTCGGGCGACGTGCTGCGCGCTTTGTCTGAAACATTGGTTGAATTGCATGGGCAACATGATGATCGCGGGCTGTTGAACCCGCAAAACCACCGCTCGGTGTTGGATGCCTTTGGCGCATACGCGCCGTTACAAGGTGCTGTGCGTCAGGCGTGGCGTGATCTGAGTGCTGCGAAGAAAGCCTTGAAACAAGCGCGCGATGACCAAGCGGTTTTGCGCGCAGAAGAAGATTTCTTGCGCCACGCTGTTGGCGAATTGCGTGCGCTTGATCCGCAAGCGGGCGAAGAAGACGAATTGGACACCCACCGTCGGTTGATGCAGGGGGCCGAGCGTATCCGTGATGATATCGCAAAAGCATCCCAAGCGTTGAGCCGTGACGGGGCAGAGGGGATGATGACCGATGCCGTGCGGTGGCTGGACGCCGCGTCCGAGCGTGCCGAAGGGCAGCTTGATGCGCCGATTGCTGCGCTCAACCGTGCGCTGATCGAATTACAAGAGGCCGCAGACGGGGTTGATCGCGCGATTGAAGCGCTTGAGTTCAATCCGCATGAATTGGAACAGGTCGAAGAGCGGCTTTTTGCGCTGCGTGGTTTGGCGCGAAAACATCAGGTTGCACCTGATGCTTTGGTGTCCTTGAGCGAAACGCTCGCGACGCGGTTGGACACGCTTGATCGTGGTGAAGATGCCTTGCACGAGCTTGAACGCGCCGTTGCGCAAGCAGAGACGGTCTATGCCTCGGTAAGTGCAGAGTTAAGCGCAGCACGAGGTTCAGCCGCGGCCAAGTTGGATGTCGCGATGGCACAAGAATTGGCCCCTTTGAAAATGGAGCGGGCGCAGTTTTCCACCCAAATCAGCACTGTCGCGGCAGGTCCCGACGGGGTGGATCAGGTGGATTTTGTGGTTGCCACAAACCCGGGCGCGCCATCCGGTCCGTTGGCCAAGATTGCGTCTGGCGGCGAATTGAGCCGGTTTTTATTGGCGTTGAAAGTGTGCCTGAGTGGGACAGACGCATCCGCGACGATGATCTTTGACGAGATTGATCGCGGTGTTGGCGGGGCAACCGCAGATGCGGTTGGGCGACGCTTGGCCAGTTTGGCGCAGGGGGGGCAGGTATTGGTTGTCACCCATTCGCCGCAAGTTGCGGCCTTGGGGCGGCAACATTTTCAAGTTGCAAAAGAGCAGCGTCAAGACGAGACGTTTTCGCGGGTTCATGTGTTGGATGAGGCCGCACGCGTCGATGAGATTGCGCGGATGATTTCAGGGGATACGATCACGGATGCCGCCCGAGAGGCCGCACGCGCATTGATTGAGGGTGCGTGAGGCATCGTGTTTCGGAGCGCTGCGCGATCCGACAAATGGGGGCTTTGCCCCCAAACCCCCAGAGTATTTTTGCAAAGATGAAACGGCCAGTCGTCAGGGGACCAGTTTTCCGGGGTTAAAAATGTTTTTTGGATCCAGGGCGGATTTGATCATACCCATCATCGCCCATGCGTCGCCATGTTCGGCGGTCATGAATTTCTTTTTCCCTAAACCGATGCCGTGTTCGCCCGTACAGGTGCCGCCCAAGGCCAAGGCGCGATGTGCCATCCTGTCAGAGAGGTCTTGGGCGATTTGTTTTTCATGCGGTTGATCTGGATCGATTAAGAGAAGGGTGTGAAAATTTCCGTCGCCCACATGGCCCAACATTGGGCCTTTGATCCCGCTTTGTGTGATGTCATCGCGGGTTTCGCGGATCGCTTGGGCCAGTTTTGCAATGGGCACGCAAATGTCGGTGACGATGGCGCGGGATCCAGGGCGGGACGCCAAGATCGCGTAGTGGGCATTGTGGCGCATTGTCCAAAGCGTTTTACGGTCGTCGGGTTTAGAGGACCATTGAAATTCTTCCCCACCAAAGCCATCACAAATATCGCGGAAGGTTTCGGCGTCTTGGGCGACCGATGCCTCTGTTCCGTGGAGTTCAAAGAGGAGCTGAGGACGTTCCTGGATCGAGGTGCCCGAATATGCGTTGAAGGCGCGCACCGCGTCTGGGTCCACGAATTCGATCCGTGCCATGGGAAGCGCCATTTGGATTGTTGCAATCACCGCGTCGACGGCGTTGACCATGTCGGGAAAGGCGACAATGCCTGCGCTGACGGCTTCGGGGCGGGGATGGAGTTTCAGGGTGAGTTCAGTGATAAGGCCCAATGTTCCTTCGGCGCCCACAAAAAGTGATGTGAGATCATAGCCTGCTGATGATTTTTTCGCACGTGACCCTGTGCGCATGGCGCGCGCGCTTGCGGGGACAACTTGGAGCGCTTTGACATTATCGCGCATTGTGCCATAGCGGACTGTGGTAGTCCCGCTTGCGCGGGTTGATGCCATGCCCCCGATTGACGCATTGGCGCCCGGATCGACGGGAAAGAACAGGCCGGTGTGGCGCAATTCGATGTCAAGCGCCTCGCGCGTTATGCCGGGTTGAACGGTGACCAGCATATTGTCTGTGTCAATGTGCAACACCTTGTTCATGCGGGAAAAATCGACGCTGATGCCGCCCAATGGTGCGGCGGCTTGTGCTTCGAGTGATGTGCCCGTTCCCCAACCGATCACAGGGATATTATACGTGCTGCACAGTTCGACAATCGCTTCAACCTCGGCCACGGTTTCGACATAGGCAACGCCATCCGGCGGCATTTCGTCAAAGTGGCTTTCGGAGCGGCCATGAAGCGCGCGATCAGACGGGGATTGCGTGAAGCGATCGCCGAGAAGATCCTTAAACGGCTGATAATTGGTGGTATTTGTCATTGCAGCTTCTCTGATGCTGGGGCACACTGTTAACAGCTTAAGCTTTGAGACCCGCAATGAAAAGGTTCTTTTGATGATCGGTTCGCGATTCATCCAAACCCTACAACAAACGCCTGCGCGATTGGAATTTGGCGCAGTCAAATTAGTGTTTCACTTTGGGTTTTGGATTGTCGCGCTGCTGATTGGATTGGCCTCGGGCGTTGCGGCCGTGGGGTTTCGATTGGCGATTGAATGGCTGCAAAAGACGGCATATGGCACGCCGGATGTGAATAGGTTGCATTCGTTCGCGGAAACCTTGGCATGGTATTGGGTGGTCTTAATCCCCACCATCGGCGGTGTAATTGTTGGAATTATTTTTCATACATTGACCAAAGATGGACGGGTGCGATCGGTTGCAGATGTGATCGAGGCGGCCGCGCTGCATGAGGGGCGCGTTGAGCAAAAAGAAGGCATTGCATCCGCTTTGGCCAGTTTGATTACCCTATCCACAGGCGGATCGGCGGGACGTGAAGGACCGGTTGTGCATATTGCGGCGCTAATTTCCAGCAAAACCTGCGAATGGATTGGCGCGCGCGGCATCACAGCACGGGATCTGTTGGGATGTGGCGTTGCGGCCGCTGTGGCGGCAAGTTTCAATGCACCGATTGCGGGGGCGTTGTTCGCGCTTGAGGTGGTGCTGCGCCACTTTGCCTTGCATGCCTTTGCTCCGATCGTGATCGCGTCTGTCGCGGGGGCGGTGATCAATCAAATCGCCTTTGGTGATGTGCGCGAATTCAATCTGCCTGTGACGTCGCAGTTGGAATTTTACGCCGAACTGCCCGCGTTTATGATTTTGGGATTGGTCTGCGGTGCAATTGCCGTTGTTTTGATGAAATCGATTTTCTTTGCCGATGATGTTGCAGGTCGCGTGCAATCGCGGCTGGGATTGCCGCGGTGGCTGCGCCCGTCGGTTGCAGGGTTTTTGTTGGGTCTGCTTGCGATCAAATTTCCGATGATCATCGGGGTCGGGTATGAAACCACCTTTGCCGCGCTGAACGGTCAGATTGTGATGGATGTCGCCATTTTGTTTGTGGCGGTAAAGGTTTTGGCCGTGGCAATCACCATGGGGGGGCGCATGGGCGGTGGGGTCTTTTCCCCGTCATTGATGATTGGTGCATTGACTGGCTTGGCATTTGGCGAAATTGCAACGTCAGTTTTGCCACATTTGTCAGGCGGGGCAAGCATATATGCCATGGCTGGGATGGCGGCGGTTGCGGCGTCTGTTTTGGGGGCGCCAATTTCGACAACCTTGATCGTGTTTGAAATGACGGGTGACTGGCAGACAGGGTTGGCGGTGTTGGTGGCGGTGTCCATGGCATCGGCTTTGTCGGCAAAATTTGTCGAGAAATCGTTTTTCCTGACCCAGCTCGCGCGGCGCAAAATCAATCTTGCGGCAGGACCGCAGGATTATCTTTTGACCTTGTTCAAGAACGTGGCGATCATGCGCCCGCTTAATGAACCAAAGACCGAACATTGGGACATGGTGGAACATGGTGCCTATGTCGGCGAACACGGTACGCTTGCGGGCGCGATGCCTGTGTTTCGTCGTACAGGCGCGCGCTATGTCCCCGTGCTTCGGTTAGGGGCGCAAGGGGACACTAATCAGATTATAGGTCTTCTGTACGAAGTTGATGCACTGCGCGCCTATAACGAAGCCTTGGCGGCCACCGCCGCCGAAGAACACAGTTAGATTTGTTCGACAGTGACCAAATTTTGGCTGTAAAACGCGATATGACCCGCCAACTCAGCCGCGGCGTCGGTTGGTGCCTCATAGCTCCACGCCATGTTTTCCAGTGTCTTGCTTTTGGTCACGATGGAATAAAACGTTGCTTCGCCCTTGTAGGGGCATTTTGATGTTTGTTCGGTGCGATCCAAAAACGCCATCGCCAAATCCGCCCGCGGAAAATAAATCACAGGTTTCAAATCGCCCTCAGTGAGTTCCAGTGCATTTGATGTTTCGCCCAATACCGCGCCACCTGCGCGCACTGTCCATGTTCCTGACGCTTTACGAATTGAAATATGCGTTGCCATTCAAGAGTCCTTTTTCTGTTTACGATACACCGTGCTATAAGGGCGCGGTCATTCTGGCGAACCATACAGAGGTTTCTTGTGATAAGCGAGGCTCGATATTGTCGCGGCACGCCTTGTGGTAGTCATTGATCCAGATTCGCTCGGCCTCGGACAACATGTTCACACAGATCATTCGCCGATCAATCGGCACATAGGTCAGCGTTTCAAATTCTAAAAACCCTTGGAAATCTGGGGATTGGCGGACGACAATCAAATTTTCGATGCGAATTCCAAATGAACCTTCCTGATAGAAACCTGGTTCATTTGACACGATCATACCCGTTTCCAACGGCACTGCAGATTTGCGCGAAATCCCTTGGGGCCCTTCGTGCACGCATAGGAAATGACCCACCCCATGCCCGGTGCCATGCGCGAAATCTTGGCCGGCGGACCACAATGCTTGGCGGGCCAGAATATCGATATGGCGCCCCTCGATACCGCGTGGAAAGCGCAGGCGAGAAATGGCAATCACACCTTGCAGCACGCGCGTGAACGCTTGTTTGACCGCCAAAGGTTGGTCGCCAATCGCAACGGTGCGCGTGATATCTGTTGTCCCGTCCATGTACTGTCCGCCGCTGTCAACGAGCATCACTTCGCCGTGGCGCAGGGTTCGGTTGGTGGCGGTCGTGACGCGGTAATGGGGCAGGGCGGCATGTGGGCCGCTTGCCGAAATCGTATCAAAGCTTAATTCCATCAACATCGGATCGCGGCGACGTATGTTTTCCAAGGCAATCGCGACATCAATTTCTGTGGTTCCGTCGGGATTTTGGGCGTCGAGCCAACACAGAAATTCACACATATGTGCCGCATCACGCAGGTGACATTCACGGGCTGTGTCCAGTTCAACCTTGTTTTTGCGTGCCTTGGGCAGAACGGTTGGATCAACCGCATCGCGCAGGGTGATGCCCGCGGCGATCATCTGGTCATAGGCCGCGTGTGGCACGGTGGCCGCGGTGA
>Ga0181603_10001928_pt1 | contig 16931 bp, 28 predicted proteins | sample 041ome_13_FD_148633 | JGI IMG/M metagenome (GOLD analysis project Ga0181603, IMG submission 148633) | Coastal salt marsh microbial communities from the Groves Creek Marsh, Skidaway Island, Georgia - 041409US metaG (spades assembly) | ecosystem: Environmental > Aquatic > Marine > Intertidal zone...
GACCTTGTGGGGTTGGGTGTGGCATAGGTGTTGCATTTATATCACACTAATGTTTTTTCTTGTTTTGGATATGGGGGTCGTTAACGGGTCCACCGAATCGTTCGGCGTATAATATCAAGGGTCCCACCTAAAGTAAACCCACCCGGGAAAAATAATTCACGCGAGTGACATTTGTGCAACAAACGTGATAGACTCTTGACTCTTTTGCGTTTATCTGAGTGAAACCGACAAATTTAAGCGCGAGGATAAGCGATTCGCCTTACACCTTGCACCCGTTCCAAACCCACAAGCCTCAGCTCAGTTTCACCTAAGCTCAAAACATTTGCACGATAACAAATTGAACCCATTGCAAAACACAAATAAGCCTGAGCGCCAATATACGGCTGTTCTAAGCGCATAAAAAGATTCTAGCTATATGGGCTGGAGATATTTTTCGGGCAATGTAAACGGCTTACAATGGCTCTCAGATGCTATTGACCTGAGTCGCTGCATATGTCAATTTGGCGATGGACTAATCCGCAATTTAACAGAGGAATCAACTATGGAACCCGTCAAAAGCCACTTCAGTAAACTGATAAAATCTTTTGAGACTAGCATAGCGTGCCATGATAACAGTTATGATGAAGTGCTAGTTAATAAACTATGCCGCGCGCTTGATGATGTATTGGACCCATCCCCACTAACATTGAGTCCCTCGTTCAACTTGGCTATATGGGCAAGCCCTATTGTCGACTCTAAAGACGCAAGACTCATGGCTATATATACGAGCGCGGGTGATTTGGAGCGCCGCCGCCGTACAGTTGGAAAGCCCGGCAAATTGCTCAGGAAAATTGCACCTATGGCAACAGATGCCGATTGCGCTAAATTCGCTGAAGTATTCAAAGACAATTTCGTGACTCCATTGCAAGGCCTAGTCGTTAAATCGGGAAACAAGCCTGAGGATTTCGCGCGAGTCTATACTCAAAAGCAAGCGCCTAAATCTGACCCAAGACTCGGCGCTGAATTTAAGAGTCTATCAGCAAGCTGCATGAGATATTCATTTGAGCACCTATCAGGCCACCCGGCTCAGATATATGGCTCGGGTGATTTCGAAATAGCATGGGTTGAAAATAGCGCGGGTGAATTACTTGCGCGGGTGGTTATAGCGACTCGCAAAGGACGCTATGCAGCCGCGCCTATTTACACAAATTCAAATGCAGCCTCAGATATTCTATCTCAGTATATCAAAGAAAAAAACGCGGCTTGTGATGAACCCGAAAAAGAGTCTTGGATTAACTGCAAATTGTCAAAGATTGATGCAGGTTTAGGCGGTGAGTCTTGGCTTGGACCTTATTTGGATCAGTACCAATCAATAAAAGACTGCGGCGAATACTTTAGAATCTGCCGCGCTCAAAATGCAGAGTATTGCCTAGACTCTACTGAGGGAGTCGTGGGTGGTTACGAATATCACTGTGAACAATGCAGTTGCGGCTTGTCTGAGGATGAAGGCTTCTATAGCGAGTCAGCGGGTGGAACCTATTGCGAGTCTTGCTATTTCGAATCCCATTTCACTTGTGAAGATTGCGGCGATTCTGAGCACGTTGAATCCTCAGTAACACTGATAAACGAATCTTGCGTTTGCCAATATTGCTATGATCATGGGGACTATGTCCACACAAGCGAAGGAGTCACTCATATTGATGATGCAGTGTTTTGCGAAGAGTCGGATGAATGGTTCCACGTTGACTCGGGTGATTTCTTTGAATGTCTAGAAGGCGAAATTCGCTCAAATGACCTGAAAGCACCCGTCCCTATTGATTGCACTTATGATCAGGCGATTGAATTTTACGTTATAACCACCAAAATTGTCGAATATGTGATTAATGGGGAAACCTATCAAAAGCCTGAGTCTATATTTACGCTAAAGCCTTGGCTTGAATATTCTGAGGACACCTATGGCAACCTGACAATCATAAACCGGCAATTGGACCTATTTGAAACTGAGGAGTCTTAATATGAAAACTATGGCAAAAATCACGCTGACCTTATACGCGCTTGCAATATTGGCCGCGCTTTCATCTTTCACCTATGCTGACTCAAGCGGCGCGGGCTTTTTCATCGCGGGTTTGGGTGGGTATCACATCGAATTCGCTGCACCCACTGAAGCCGGATTCTATAACTAAACAAAAACCAACTGAAGGCAATTTGCCCGCGTTTATAGCGCGGGTTTTTTGCCGCCTATAACCAACTGAGAGAGGATCAAGCCCGGCAATAAATCAGACACAAGACTCACCAATATATCAGGCTCAGGCTTGGCAATGGCTCAGGCTTGGCAATGGCTCAGGCTTGGCAATGGCTCAGGCTTGGCAATGGCTCAGGCTTGGAATTTGCGCGAGCTGGAGATTAAAATCGTATTCAAATATTCGAATATAAGCATATTTATATATAAGCATATAAACATATATAAATATTCGCATATAAGCATATTCATATATAAGCATATAAACATATATAAATATTCGAATATAAGCATATGCTCATGTGACCCCCCTCCGGTGGAAAATGACCCCACCAGTGGAAAATGACTGTGACCCCCACAGTGGAAATTAAGACCCCCGCAGTGGAAATTAAGACCCCACCAGTGGAAATAAATCTTGACCCCTCCGTGGGAATTTTGTAACAAACATAAAAGAAGAGAGGAACGCTAATGGAAAAAGTTGATGTCTATTGGAATATAAACAAGGGCTGCTTCAGCATAAAAGATTGCAGGACGGGCAAGGTGGTGGGTTATACTGACAAGTTACGCCTAGTCAAAGCTCAGTTCATTGTTCGCAAGGCAGGGCGTGATCGTGTCTTGCGTGAGCAACAGAAGAATGTTCACGCCTTTGTTCGTGGATATATCGAAGCCAAAGCTGACCTTACCCCCACCAGCGAAGTGAGGGGCGCTTCTTATAACCCATACAAGTGTGGGAACTTCTATGACAAAAAGACAGAACAACCTGTTGAGCAAGCATCGGTGGTTGAGCTATACACTAATGACAGAAATCGTGGAGACATTTCATACGTCTCATAATTTCGTACCCATTACTCGAGGAAATAGAGATTGCGTACCCCACAGTGGAAATATGTCCAGCCCCTCTAGGGGAATTAGGGCTTGACCCCTCCGTGGGAATTTGGTATCTACAAGAATGTTCAACAATAAGGAATACTATATGCTATCAACAAAAGACTACATCGACATGCTATCTTACATGCGCCCAGAGGGTACAAAGGCCCAGCGCAAATTCTGCAACCGCTTCCTACGTCCTGTCTTTGGTGAGCCAGATGATCGTGGCAACTACATCCTACGCATTGGCAACCCCACTATTGCTTTCATGTCTCACCATGACACAGTACACAAGAATGGCGGTAGACAGAATGTTGTCATCGACTCCGGTGGCTTTGCTACAACCACCACACAGAATTGCTTAGGCGCCGATTGTACTACAGGTGTTTACATCATGCTGCGTATGATCGAGGCAGGTATCGAGGGTTTGTACATTGTACACACAGCAGAAGAAGTTGGTTGCCGTGGCTCTAGCTATATCGTGCAGCATACACCAGAGGTTGTACGCGGTATCAGCGCAGCTATCAGCTTTGACCGTTATGGTTATAACTCTATCATCACACATCAGTCAGGTGTTCGTACCTGCTCAGATACATTCGTTGACAGCCTCGCAGACATACTCAACTGCGACTACAAGCACGATCCATACGGCTCATACACAGACAGCAACGAGTACCGTGGTATCATACCAGAGTGTACCAACATATCTGTAGGCTACTTCAAGCAGCACCAGCGTGAGGAGTCCCAAGACCTAGATTTCATGGAGATTGTAGCTGACAGTTGCATCAACGCAGACTGGTCCAAGTTAGTTATATCCCGTGATCCTACCAAGCTGTCACCGGAGTGGGATATGTTTGACAGAGACGATAGTGTCTACTGTGTAGATGACGATGATGTAGACTTCGATCCTGACATGGAGCAGCTTATTGCAGAGCGTCCAAAGAGTGTTGCGATACTGCTACAGTCTCACGGATACGATCTAAAAGACCTTGAGTATGCACTGGGTTTTGTGCGAGAAGAACACTACCCCTACTAATGGAAATAAGGAGAACGCTAATGGGAAAAGTAAAAGCAACAACAATCATTGACGTTATACCACTAGAAGATAACGTGATGTGGTTATACTCTCGTGATATGACACCAGAGGCCATCTCACAGGAGCTTGACATCAGTGAGAATCAGGTTAGAAAGATCATTATGACAGAAGACAAATGGAAAGACTGAGACCCCCACAGTGGAAATTAAGGAGATCACCATGACTATGAACAAAACAACAGTACGCGAAATCATTAAAGCTCGTGGCACTAAGTTCGCCACAGTTACGTTTATCAAGAAAGATGGTAGTGAGCGTAAGGTCAATGGCCTGTTTCGTCCAGCCTCTCATATCATTGGTAATGCCAGAGGTCGTGTTATCAGTGAGACTATGAAGGCCAATGGCTACATCCCGATCTTCTCTGTGTCTGAGAACAGTTGGAAGTGCTTCCATGAAGACTCTGTTATTGAGGTGGTGTAATGGGTAGAGGTTTCGATCAAACACCAGAGCTTCTAATACGACAGAAGATTAAAATCATAAAGCTGAGGGAGGCTGGTTTTTACTACACAGAGATCAGCAACATCCTTGGTTGTGAGGAGTGGGAGGTCCGTCAGGTCTTAACTGAAGCTAGGGTAAAGTGGGGAATAAGAACATGACACCCCTTATGTGTCTAGCAGCAGCGGTCTTCTTTGAGAGCCGTAGTGAACCTCTGGAAGGACAGAGGGCCGTTGCTGAGGTCGTTATGACTAGGGTAGAATCACCACGTTGGCCCGACGAAATCTGTGCCGTTGTCTTCCAACACAAGCAGTTCTCGTTCACCCACGATGGAAAATCTGATAACTACCGCAAGTACAACAGCAATGTCTTCGATAGACAAGCGATTGATATAGCTGAGACAATAGCTAAGTCAGTGCTAAAAGGTGATCGTATTGGCTTGACTTCTACCCACTATCATACTACCTCAGTATCACCATATTGGGCCAAAAGTTACCACCGAGATGGTCGCATTGGCACACACGTTTTTTACACAGCACCCGAAGGGAAATGAGAATGTTTAACATGACACTTGAGCAACACTTGGAAGAGATGGGTATCCGTCCCAAGTCAATCATCCGTGAGCTAGAGGAACTCCTTGATCCACGGCTGGAGTATCTGGCAAAGGGATACTTCAATGACCCCCGCAATGGAAATAATGAGGTTCCGTTCTAATGAATACGATATGGATACTAATATGGTTTGTCGTTGTCCCTGAGCAAGGCGTAAGGTATTACCACTTGGGGACTTATGAGAATGAAACTTTCTGCAAGACTGCACTGAAGGATGCTTCGGTCATGGTCAACGACAAGCAGGAAGCAATCGAATGTATAGGAGTGACTGTGGATGATTAAAGCAACGTACATTGACCACATGGGTAATGACTTGACTGTAGCTAACGCAGCCCGTGTGTCATTCGGTAAGACATCTGAGATGGAAGACGATCCTTGGGGTCCACCTAAGCTCAAGGCTAAGGATGATAAGCTGATCCGTTACCTAGCCAAGCATAAGCACATCAGCCCCTTTGGTCATTGCTTTGCCAGCTTCCACGTTAAGGCACCAATCTTTGTAGCGCGTCAACTTGTGAAGCATAAGTTCCTGCGTTGGAACGAGATCAGCCGCAGGTATGTTGACGATGAGCCTGAGTTCTATATGCCTGACGTATGGCGTGGGCGTAGTGTAGATAAGAAGCAAGGTAGTGAGGGTGAAGTAAAATATGAAGGGCCATTAGGTAACTACAACCAACTGGATATATACAAAGAGCTATTACGGGTAGGTATAGCACCTGAGCAAGCCCGTATGGTATTACCACAGTCTACTATGACTGAGTGGTACTGGTCAGGTAGCTTAGATGCCTTCGCTGATATGTGTAACCTGCGCTGCAAGGCTGACACACAGGCAGAGACACGAGAGGTAGCTGAACAGATTGATCTTAAGATGCTTAAACTATTCCCTGTATCATGGGATGCACTAACGGAGGATGACGATGAGTGAAGTCAAGATAACTGAAATAACGGAGCATGAGGATGGCAGTGCTACGTTGCAGGTTGAGTGTGACCCAGAGACATTTGGAGCCATCTTTAACGTGGGCTTTGTGTCTCTGATTAAGACAGGTCTATACTGGGAGACAGACAATGATAAGACCAATGAGTGATGAAGAACGTAAAGCATCCCAAGATCGTGACGAAAAGAATAAGTGGCGCAAGTGTGTAAGCTGTGGTAATGCAAGCAAGGACACATGGTGTGGCTTCTGTTTGGAGGAAGAGTAATGATAAACAGTGAGTGGCGAAAGTTGATAGCAGAACAAGAGAGCTTTAAGGAGAACGTAATGGCAGAACATACAGCAGACATCGTGAATGAACCCAAGCATTATGCACGGTGGAAAATAGAACCTATCACATACATCATGCAGAACGGCTTTGAGTTCTGGCGTGGGAATATCATTAAGTATGCCAGTCGTGCAGGGTACAAGCCCTACGAGGGAATGAGTAAGGCTCAGTGCGAGATCACAGACCTTGAGAAGGTCATTCGTTATGCACAGATGCGTATCAATCAACTTGAGGGAAAGGATAAGCTATGAGCGATAGTAACATAAGCATCAAGGAGGTTGTTAAAATGTGCCACAGGCTTGCTCATAAGTATAAGGCAGGTCACTCACACTTTGATGACTTGGTTAGTGAGGGTGTCTTAGAGTGCTTAGAGGTTATAAAAAAGTTGGAGAGTGAGGGTGAGCAAGCCTCTGACCACTGGGGTACGTTATATAGGCGAGCTAACAGCAGGATGCACGACTACCTTAACCTAGACTTATTTCCAGTACAGATACCTACGTCCACTGTTTCGAGAACTTTAGTCAGGGGGCTAGACATTGAATCGCTAGGGGACCAACACACTTGGAGTGATAAGGGTATAGATCACCTTAGAAACACGTTAAAGGCCGAGATGGTAAGTCTAGAAGCTGGTCACATGGTCGGAAACTCTTACGAGGGGGAGTACGAACAAAAGGACTTTAATGATAAATTTAAGTTGGTTCTAAATGAAAACTTAAACGATGCAGAGAGCCTATATATACACATGAGGTTTGTGGAGGATATGACGATGGAAGAGATTGCTGATTTTATGCAGGTTAATAAGTCAGCTATCTCCAAGAGAGAAAAGAAACTTTTAGATAAGCTGAGAGACCTTGTTCCATTATAGCAACACTTCAGAAAAGTTTGATTTGGTGTGGAAACAAGATGGGTTTAAGGTATGTATATATATATGTACCCCTTTTGTTAAGCCCTCCGTTAAGGTAGACCAGTAAAGAAAGAGACTCTAGTATGATTAAAGAGAAGCACGAGAGCATACAAAAGTTACCTTGTCCCTATACTGACTGTGGTAGTAGCGATGCGTTTTCTTACAACACGAAAGGGTTTGGCTTCTGCTTTTCTTGCAGGTCAAACTACCCATCCAATAGCCCCAAGTTTGATTGGGTTGCCAAGAAGTACCCACCACTGGGGACAGTTAATAGAGAGGACGATGATTTGTTTGATGCAGAGCCTAGCCCGGTCAGGGGGGTTATCAGGAAGAATGGTGACGGGGAATACCTTCAAATGCGAGGTCTTTCAGAGCGCACTATGGAGACTTATAACGTAAAGACCTACAACAAGGGAGCTAAACAGGAGTATGTGTACCCCTCCGGTGGAATTAAAACCCGTGACCTAAAGGACAAGGACTTCTATGTGTCAAAGGGCTTCAAAACCGATGAGTTATTCGGCATGAATTTCTTCACCGCTGGTTGCTCTAAGACTTTGACTATCACGGAAGGTGAGCTTGATGCGTTATCGGCTTATCAGATGTTAAACAACCGTGATGGTTACATATCCCCTGTTGTGTCCTTGCCCTCAGCAACCCCAAGCAAGTCGTTATGGGAGGTCTGCAAGCCGTACTTGGACTCCTTCGACCGCTTGGTTCTATCCGTTGATAACGATAAGGCTGGAAATGAGATTGCTGATAAGATTTGTAAGATGTTCCCATCCAAAGTCTTTCGGGTATCCCACAACAAGTTTAAGGATGCTAACGACTTCCTAGTTGGAGGTGCGTCTAAAGAGTTTGTCAACGCTTGGTTTAATGCCTCAAAGTACGTCCCAGATAACGTACTAAACACAACTGAGCAGTTTCTTGACCTATTCGAGAACTCGCCCTCTCACAACTATGTCCCAACCGGGATTAAAGCTCTTGATGAGAAGATACTTGGTTTGATGCAGGGGCATTTCACTGTTATTAAGGCCCCAACAGGCATAGGCAAAACTGAGGTTATGCGTCTGTTGGAGTATAACATGCTCAAGCAAGGTATCCCTATTGCCACTTGGCACTTAGAGGAGACTAAGTTACGCAGCTTGTTGGGCCTAGTGTCTTACGAGGCTGACCTAAACCTTACACGGCGTGACCTCATCGAAGAAGAGGGAGCTACAGAGCTTGTTAAAGAGACTATCACCAGTCTTACAGAAAACGGCCTACTGTATCAATTCTTCCTGCAAGATGGTCAAGGGGTCAACGAGTTGTGCGATCAGATACGTTACTTTAGTCAGGCTTGTGAATGTAAGTACATATTCTTTGAGCCTATCCAAGACGTAGTTGTGGGAAGTTCTGACGATAGCAAGGAGAGTATGTTGGCTGACCTTTCAATTCGACTATCGAAGTTAGCTGCCGAACTTGATGTTGGTATTGTCACCATTGCTCATACTAACGAAGAGGGAGACCCCAAGTATTGCAGAATGATTGCACAAAGGGCCAGCGTTTTGATTGACCTATCTCGTGATAAGGAAGCTGATACCTTGATTGACAGAAACACTACTTCTATTGTAGTTCAGAAGAATCGTCCTGCATCTGTCGAGGGTGTCGCTGGTAAACTCCGCTTTAGTACGGACACGTTTAAACTAAGAGAGGTGAATGAATGATTATATCATGGTGGAGCGCTGGGGTCACTAGCGCAGTAGCTACAAAGTTGGCTATAGATGAGTTTGGTGTGGATAACGTGTTACCCATTTACTTCGCTATAGACAGCGCCCACGAAGATAACTCTAGGTTCAAGGACGATTGTGAGCGTTGGTATGGTCGGGAAATCCTAGTTCGACGTGCAACCCGATACAAAGACCAGTTTGACGTTATCAAGCAACGTAAGTATATCAATGGCCCCGGTGGAGCTAGGTGTACGCTAGAGCTAAAGAAGCGGGTTCGTCACAGAGTAGAGCGGGAGTTTGATTACAGTGGTCAAATCTTCGGCTTTGAGTACAGTAAGCGTGAAATCAACCGAGCCTTAAGGTTTAAGGAGCAATACCCAGATGCTAAACCTATCTTCCCTTTGATAGAAAAGGGTATGACCAAGCCGGAGTGCTTGTTCTTTCTTGAAGAAGTTGGCATTAAGAAGCCCACTATGTACGAGCTTGGCTACAAGAATAACAACTGCATTGGTTGCGTGAAGGGTGGGGCTGGTTATTGGAATAAGATACGGATTGACTTCCCAGATTACTTTGACAAGATGGCACAACTTGAACGTGAGTTAGGCAATTCTTGCTTGAGGGGGCAGTTCTTAGACCAGCTTGACCCCAACAAGGGTCACAAACAAAAGGTAGTTATGCCCGACTGTGGTAACTTCTGCGATATTGAGTTCGAGGATTTGGAACACCCAAACCTTGATGAGGTCTATGTAGACCCAAAACTAATGAGGGATGTATGAACAGAATATTCGATATTGAAACAGATGGCTTAAACAGCACAAAGATACACGTCTTGTCTTGGTCCGATGACTTGGGTGAAACAGTTAATTCCACACACGATTACGACGAGATGCGTGAGTTCTTTATGGCGGATGACACTCTCATTGGACATAACATTGTCAGATTTGACGTACCAGCGGTGGAAAGTGTCTTGGGCATTAAGGTTAAGGCCCGGTTGATAGACACTCTCGCTGTCGCTTGGTATATAGACCACCATCGTACACGTCACAACCTAGACCTTTATGGGGAAGAGTACGGTGTACCTAAGCCAAAGATTACAGATTGGGAAAACCTTTCTGCTGAGGACTATAAACACCGTTGCCAAGAGGACGTTAAGATCAACTCTAAGTTATGGAAAGACCTCAGCCGCAAGCTAGGTAAGCTGTATAAAGATCAGCCAGAGGACAAAGAGCGACTGTTGGACTACCTCACGTTTAAGATGGACTGTGCGGCAGAGCAGGAGGGGCTACAGTGGAAATTAGACGTAGCAAAAGCTGAGGGATACTTAGCCGAGTGGGAGGAACTCAAAGCTGATAAGATTAACCAACTAGCGGATGCTATGCCAGAGGTTGTAAAGTACAAAGAAGCCATCAAGCCATCTGAGGATAAGATGTGGAAGAAGAACGGAGATATGTCTGTTGCTGGAGAAAACTGGCTTGACCTCTGTGCTGAGTACAAGGTTCCTACCACCACGGTTAGTTTGCGAGTTGTCCACAAACGAGAGAGAGCTAATCCTAATTCTTCACCACAGGTAAAAGCGTGGTTGGGAAGTCTTGGTTGGGAACCTACTTCCTTTAAGTTTGTTAAGGGTACAAACAACAGCCCTGATAGGAGTGTCGAGCAAGTGACTGTCAATGGAGAACTTTGCCCGTCAGTCTTAAAGTTGGTTAACAAAGACCCTGCTGTGGCTATCTTAGACGGTCTATCCGTATTGTCACACAGGCTTGGTATTATTAAGGGGGTGCTAAATGCTCAACGAGATGGTTATGTTCAAGCTAGTATTGCTGGCTTCACTAACACTATGCGGTTTCGACACGCCAAACCCTTGGTAAACTTACCGGGCGTGGAAAAACCTTATGGTGCTGAAATCAGAGGGTGTCTTATCTGCCCAGACGATTATGTCTTGTGTGGAGCAGATATGACTTCCTTGGAGGACACTACAAAACGACACTACATGCAACCGCATGACCCAGATTACGTTGAGGAGATGAGTAAAGAGGGCTTTGACCCCCACTTAGACTTGGCAAAGTTCGCAGGGGTCATAACACAAGAGGACATAGACTTACACAACTCCGGGGAGCGCAGCCTCAAAGCACTTCGTAAAAACTACAAAGTGGTTAACTACAGTGCTACCTATGGTATAGGGGCGTCTAAACTAGCTCGTGAGACAGGCATGAAGCTGGCTGAGGCCAAGGAGTTGTTAGATGCCTTCTGGGAACGTAACAAGGCAGTCACTCAGGTTGCAGAGGACACAAAGACACAGGAGTGCATCGACAGCCTTTGGTTATGGAACCCCGTTTCTAGGTTCTGGTACGCTCTTCGTAACGAGAAGGATAAGTTCTCCACGTTGAACCAAGGTACTGGGGTTTTCTGTTTTGACACTTGGGTTTCTGAGTGCAGAAAGGGTGGTGTAAAAGTTATCGGGCAATTCCACGATGAGGTCATTGCCCTAGTAAAGAAAGGGGAGGAAAAACTTGTAGAAACTACGATGAAAAGGTCTATGGACTTACTAAACAAGGATTTACAACTAAACGTACCTTTGGGTACTGATGTGCAGTTCGGTAAAAGTTACGCCGATATTCACTAAGTTGTAATTAAATGTCTGAATCTTGGAAACTTTTCAGGATTTAGGTATGTATTATATTATATGGAAACATGCGAGGAACTCGACACATGACTAAATACACGATGGATATGGTACTGCAATATGCTAAGGTTTTCCCTGAGAACGCCGATTACGGAGACCCCCGTGGAAACCGTATCGCAAAGAGCATTGCCGACAAAGGGGGCCAGTACATTGTACAGGCTTATTTCACTGACCCGTCTCAGATTGAGGAGCTTCTCCAAGACGGCCTAAAGCCCGTGGTTATGGACAACCCACGAATTATTGATGGGGATGCCCAATTTGGCATTGGTAAGTACATGAAGCTAAAACGTGGCGTAACGGACATCAAGACGTTTACAGACCGAAATGGCAAACCCTTTGAGAAGGACTACGGAGGAGCGCCGGGTATCGTGAACCTAACTGAGGGGGTCGATAATAAACGAGCTTGGGTCTTTAGTGAGGATGGTCCACTTGGTAATGGGACTGAGGCCAAGGTCCAGTTTGACACCTACTCTAATGGTTCGGGGGTTCGCCTCTTGAATATTGGGGTTACTAACCACGTCCCCTACTCTGAGGGTGGGCCGACAGAAGACGATCAACTGTTTATGGTAGGATAACACATGGAACTCACAATGACTGTTAAAAACGACAAAGAGGAAGACGGTTTTACTGGCAGTGTAACTATGGTAAGGAGTGACATAGACGATCTGTACAGCTTAGGCCGAGCGTATGGCGACTTCACTAGGGCTATCGGCTTTCCTTATGTAGAAGATGTTGCCTTTGAAAAGGATGATGGTCAAATGGTGTTTGGGGGTTTTTGATGAAAGGTGGAAAGGTTCTTATAGACGGTGATATAATTGCTTATCAAGCAGCCGCCTCAAAAGATAAGGACTTGCCTTCAGATGCTATAAATAAGACAGAGGAGATTATGGGGGATGTGCTGGAAGCGACTTGCACATTTCCCGTAAGCTCTAATGACTACATAGTTTACCTTACTGGCAAGAACAACTTCAGGTACGAGATAGCAAAAGCTGCCCCATACAAAGAGAACAGGCAGGGTAAGGACAGGCCAAAGTACTTAGAACTAACTAGGCAATACCTTATTGATAGTTACTCAGCAGTAGTTAGCGATGGGGAGGAGGCAGATGATCTAATTGGCATAGCTGCAACTAAGTATGGTCCTACAACCATTGTGGCGTCCATCGACAAGGACATGCTACAGATACCCTGTTATCACTACAACTTTACAAAAGGGTGGTCTGAAGTGGATTGGTGGTCAGGGACTAAGTTCTTTTATACCCAGTTGTTAACCGGAGACCCCGCTGACAACATAAAGGGTGTACCGGGAATTGGCCCCAAGAAGGCAGAGAAACTTCTGGCTGACTGCTACACAGAACACAGCCTTTGGGAAACCTGTCTAAAGGCATATGGGGAAGATATGGACCTTGCAATAGAGAACGCTAGGTTACTCTGGCTAAGACGTGAAGAGGGGGAGATGTGGCTACCACCAGTGAACGCAGGCGACACGCTCTAAGGAATGGCTATAGGTCAGGACTAGAGGATGACATCTCCGTTGACTTAAAGAAGCGGGGTGTAAGTTTCGAGTATGAGACACTAAAGATTAAGTGGACCCTACTTGAGAACAAGACTTACACCCCTGACTTCATTTTACCTAATGGTATTATAATTGAGTCAAAGGGGAGGTTTGTAGCCGCCGATAGAAAGAAGCACTTGAAGATCAAGGAACAACACCCTGATCTTGATATACGCTTTGTCTTTAGTAACTCTAGGGCAAAGTTAAACAAGGGCGCTAAGTCAACATATGGTGATTGGTGCGATAAGTACGGTTTCACCTACGCAGATAAGAGGATACCCGACGAATGGTTGAAGTAAACAGTCTATTGACACAGTTAATGCAGCTTAGTAAAGACCAGCTTGAGGAGCTTGGGTTTCATATCAGTGCCGCCCTAAGCGAACTAGAGTTGGAGTTAGAGGATGAGTAAGACAGTAGCAGTCTTCTCGTGCGCTCACGTTGATCCCAGTGTGAGTAACGAGAGGTTCAACTGGTTAGGGGAGTTCTTGTATGACCTCAAGCCTGATTATGTCGTTGACTTGGGTGATGGCGCTGACATGCGGTCATTAAATACATTTGACACTCGTTACCCAGAGGCAATCGTCAGTCAGAGCTATGAGGCAGACATTGAACACTACAACGATGCACAAGAGCGTATTCGATGGAAGTTCAGACACCACCGACGAAAACGACCAGCTTACATAGGGTTTGAGGGGAACCATGAGAACAGGATTAAGAAAGCTATCAAACACGATCCTCGACTTGAAGGCTCGAAGTATGGCATATCTTTTGACCACCTACAGACGAACAGGTGGTTCGACGAATACCACGAGTATGAAAACTCCGCTCCAGCGATTGCTGATTACGATGGGGTCTCATACGCTCACTTCTTTAGTAGTGGCAACTTTGGGTCTGCTATGTCTGGTATGCACCATGCTAATGCACTACTGGCTCACAGGCATCATAGTTCTACTTGTGGTCATAGCCATAAACGTGATCTTAAGTTTAAAGACGCTTCGCATCCTAATGGAGTTATCGGTTTGGTCGCAGGGTGCTACAAGGGAGCAGCAGAGGGCTGGGCAGGTCAAGCTAACAAAGAGTGGTGGTCAGGCATTGTAGTTAAACGGGAGGTAGAGAACGGTATGTACGATCCAGAGTTTGTTTCCCAGTCACGACTAAAGGCTATGTATGGGCAAACGTAGTGACTTCGACAGAGTACCGAGGGACTACTACCCGACACCTCTAGCTGCTGTTGAACCCCTGATCCCGCACTTGCCTTACTCGTTTGATTACTACGAGCCTTGTGCGGGTGATGGGCGTTTGATAGACCATATAGATAGTCTTACGGATGGTCACAGTGAGTGTATCTTTGCTTGTGACATTGAGCCTAGAGACCCAAGGGTTTGCTTACATGACTCCATTAACATGGGTGAGCAAGACTTCTTGGAGTTGTACATGGCTTTCGGTGGTGCTGACTTGTGTATCACCAACCCACCTTGGGATAGAAAACTACTGCACCCATTCATCGAAGGGTGGATGCAGATGTGTCCAACATGGCTACTCTTTGATGCCGATTGGATGCACACGAAACAATCAGCTATCTTAATGTCGTATTGCGTTAAGGTAGTGAGCGTAGGTAGGGTCAAGTGGATTGAGGATAGTAAGAGCGTAGGTAAAGACAACTGCGCTTGGTATCTGTTCGACATAGCCAGAAACCCCGCTAAACAGACAGAGTTCTATGGGAGAACAGTATGATTACTCAAGAAGACATTGATGCTTTCAGCATTGTGAATGTGACACCGATGGAATATTCCTACTGGGTTGAAGGTAAGATCACGACAAAAGGTGAGACCCGTCTAGTGGAAAATGCGTTAGGTCTCGTAGGTGAAGCTGGAGAGGTAGCTGAGAAGGTAAAGAAATACCTCCGTGACAATACCAAGGTTAATCAGAAAGAGATCATCAAGGAGTTAGGTGACGTTCTGTTCTACACGACAGCCTTGGCTAATTACTTCTACAGTAACCTGCCAGAGGTCATGGAAGTAAATATGGATAAGTTAAACGACAGAGCGAGACGTGGTGTGATTAAGGGGTCAGGGGATAACCGATGAAGAAGAGATGGATAAACAATATATTCGTAAGGTTCATGCGATATTGTGTGATGTGGTCAGAGCACCGACAGGCAATCAAGGTACTGAACCGATTATCCGACAGGGAACTAAAGGACATTGGAATTAGCCGAGAAGACATTGACCGTATGGTCTGGCTAGAAGAAGATAAAACAATGCGAGGACGTGGCGAATGAGCAATACACTACCAACAGACTACCAGTCTTTCATCCACAAGTCACGTTATGCACGATGGCTAGACAAGGAAGGACGCCGTGAGACGTGGGAAGAAACTGTATCCCGTTACATGGAGAACATCGTAAAGCCTGTGGCAGGGGACGACAGTTACATCCGTCAGATTGAGCAAGCTATCCTATCGCTTGACGTGATGCCATCCATGCGATCTCTTATGACCGCTGGCCCAGCAGCCCTCCGTGACAATACTGCCATGTATAACTGTAGCTACCTTGCAGTTAAGAACATTAAGAGCTTCGACCAAGCTATGTTTATCCTGTTGTGTGGTACAGGCGTAGGGTTCTCAGTTGAGCGACAGTACATCAACAAGCTGCCAGAGGTTCCAGATGCCTTGTTCAACAGCGATACTACAATCGTTGTCAAGGATAGCAAAGAGGGTTGGGCTAAGGCTCTACGTCAGGTAATTGCACTACTGTACAGCGGTGAGGTTCCTAAGTGGGATGTATCTAAAGTACGTCCAGCGGGTGCTAGACTAAAGACCTTTGGTGGTCGTGCTAGTGGCCCAGCGCCTCTGATCGACTTGTTTAACTTTGTCGTTCATACTTTCAAGGGTGCTACAGGTCGTAAGCTATCCTCCATCGAATGTCACGACATCATGTGTAAGATCGGTGAGGTGGTTGTCGTAGGCGGTGTTCGACGTTCAGCTATGATCTCCCTGAGTAACCTCAGTGATGATCGTATGCGTCACGCTAAGTCAGGTGCATGGTGGGAGAACAACCCACAACGAGCTTTGGCTAACAACTCCGTATCGTACACTGAGAAGCCCGACAGCATCTCGTTTATGCGTGAGTGGCAAGCCCTAGTGGAAAGCGGCAGTGGTGAACGTGGTATCTTCAACCGTCAGGCTGCTAAGGTACAAGCTGGTAAGAACGGACGCCGTGATGTAGATCAAGACTTTGGGACTAACCCGTGCAGCGAAATCATCTTGCGTGATTCTCAGTTTTGCAACCTAACGGAGTGCGTTATCCGTGCGACTGATACATTAGAAGACCTAGAACGTAAGGTAAAACTTGCTACCATCTTGGGTACAATTCAAAGTACCTACACGCACTTCCCGTACCTCAGTAAGGAGTGGAAGGACAACACAGAAGAAGAACGCTTGTTGGGGGTGAGCCTCACAGGTATTATGGACAATCCGTTAACGACATCAAAAAATGGTGGGTTAGCTAAAACATTGGAGTATCTTAAGAATGTCGCTATCAATACTAATGCTGAATGGGCCGAGCGCCTTGGTATCCCTGTTGCTGCTGCTATCACTTGTGTCAA
>Ga0181603_10001934_pt1 | contig 16913 bp, 10 predicted proteins | sample 041ome_13_FD_148633 | JGI IMG/M metagenome (GOLD analysis project Ga0181603, IMG submission 148633) | Coastal salt marsh microbial communities from the Groves Creek Marsh, Skidaway Island, Georgia - 041409US metaG (spades assembly) | ecosystem: Environmental > Aquatic > Marine > Intertidal zone...
TGCGGAAATGGTAAAATATCTAACCAATACATTCCTATCGGTAAAGGTATCATTTGCAAATGAGATTTATGAAATGTGTGATGAGTTAGATATTGATTACGATAAAGTAATTGAATATGCAACCTATGATGAGAGGTTGGGAAAATCACATTGGAATGTTCCGGGGCATGATGGTGATTTCGGATTTGGTGGACATTGTTTCCCCAAAGATTTATCAGCATTAATTAAGTTATCCCATGAATTGATAACTTGTAATAATGTTTTAGTTGCTGCTCAACAAACTAATAACGAAGTTAGAACTAATAGAGATTGGGAACATATGAAGGGAAGAGCGGTTAGTTATTAGATTTTAATACATTAGAAGGAAGGGGTTTCACATTTGGTGAAACCTTTTCTTTTATAAGGGATTCCACTAACCCATTCATTTTATATCCTTTATCCTTACAAAACTCTTTGAGCATTTGATGAACCTCAGCATCTATTTGTAACATTGCATATTTCTTACTCATATCTTTATCCATTTTCTTTCACTATTAAGGGTAAATGAACCAATGTGTTCTCTATTCCATTGAGTTGGTTCAATTAACGATAAGAATAACTCCCCATCGTTACCAACATACAAATGATAGTTCTCACCCATAACAGGTTCAAAATTAAATTTTGATTTATATACTAAATCGTTCCATTGGTATTCTTCAACCAACTTTTGATACTCCTCCTTTAATTCATTAAACTTAGCAGAGAATTGTTTGTTGACTTTGTTAACACTTACACCTTTCCAAGTTGGAACATCATCCAACTTTATTGCCGGTGCTCCTACATTAGTAGCATATGGTAAAAGTGCTGCATTATAACCTTTTTCTTTATCGTAAACTACATTATCGGGCTTCTTTTCTCCCATTCTTTAGAACTCTTTAGTTTTCTTTAGAATAAATATTTCAATTCTATTTTTTTCAATATTTATATCCAAACATTAAAGGAACTATTGGTTAATGGCTAGAATTAAGAAATTCGCACCTGAGCAAAAATTATCTTCATTTCAAACTTTCATAGTAGATGATAATCCGAATTCGGACTACTTTCGTATTACCGAATTTAAGGATACATTTACAGGTGGTAAGAACGGATTCCTAATTGAAGGTTCTGAATATCTAAAAGAATCAACTGAGATTAAGATTGATATTTTGGATGTAAATGGAGACCCAATTTACTATGAACCCGGTAATGGTATTCCAGAATACTATGAGGGTATTTCTAAGTTAGTAGCTGTTTATATCTATGAAGATACTCCAATTGGTTTGGGTAAGATTACTGTTTTAGGTGAACTTAAACAATATGATGATAATGGTGTTATCAGACAGATTCCATCCGAATGGCAAGGTGCTTATAATGTTAAATGGGAACGAACTTTCCAAATTAATAAAAATCTTGCTAATGAAGATAAGGTTAGATTCTATCGTAGACCTAGGGTAACAATTGATGAGATTGTAAAACCAATCTTTAGTGGTAATCCACCATCGGTAACTCAAACTGGTTCGGTTGATGGTATTCCATTAGTTCCAAACGAAAATATCAATCTATCTAATTTTACATTACCAACCAGCTACCGATTAGTTTTTGCTAGTGGTAGTAAATGGACGGGTTCAGCAGAAGGACAAACTATAACATTTGATAATATAAGTTATTCACCAACTATTAATGATGTGGTGAATGAAACTGAAATAATTGTATCACCACCATATACGGAAAACAATATAGTAAAATCATTTATCGATGAGAATTACTCTTTAACATTCCCATATATAGAAGGTGTTGGTGATTTGGCAACCGCATTAACTGGTTCATTTGCTAAGATTAGTATCACCGATATGAAAACTTTTGTTGGTGATGCGGCAAGAGTTAAGGTGTATAGAAGGTCTCAATCAAACTTAACTGATTATGAGTTTGTACAAGAAATTCAATTAGAATCAAATGAACTCCTTAGAGATATTGAAACCTTTGCTAAAAAAGAAGAAAACTATGGTATCTTTACGCAAGATGTTTTAGATTCATATTGGGTAACATCATCAAATGATATGGTGATACAATTGAATCAAGATTTCTTATACAATTCAGTAAATTTAGATTCTTCTCCAAATAATTACTTCTTTACTTCTCAGAGTTTTTCAGTACAAAGTGGTGTTGAATATACATTGGATTTAAATGTAAGAAAGGGTGTTAATACTTCTGGTGATTATTTAAAGGTATTTTTAAGTGGTTCTACAAATGGTAGTTCTGTTTCACAAACAATCACTACTATTGATTCATCAAATACCTTATTACAAAAAACAAATTTTAATGAAAATATTATAGCCGATAATATTCAAACGGCTAGTTTATATTTTGAAGTAAGTGGTAGTGATTGGTATATCAATAATGTAAGTTTAAAAGCATCACAAGAAACATCCTTTTCTCCTGATGAAATCACATTCATTCAACAAGTACCAAAAACTTTGGTATCTGAAACATTTGATTATAGATTCGAATTTTACGATATAAATAACAACTTTATTCCTGTTAGGGTTGAAACAACAAAAACATTCGTAGGTGGTAATACCAACTTATTCAATAAGAGTATATCAATTACTCCTGATAATTTATATTTCTCATTTGATTCGGCATCTAATCCAGCAAACGCAGTACCTCCATTAATAATAAACTTTGATGTAGAAACTACTTTGATAACTGGTTCGATTACCTACACATCTGGTGCGTATGATTTCTTCGGAAATCTAATCCCAGAGGTATCCTATTCAGCTGGACAATATCCTGGTTATTTAACCGATTGGGATGTTGATAATGGTAGACAACCATTTTTAAGAGTACAAGATTTTACTGGTTCAAGGGATGATATAACTGTACAGTTTATCCGATACACTGGAGAAGTTGAGGGGGTATCCGATACATTTGTTATTACGAGAGTTGAAGATGGTAAGGGTGGTGTGAGTTTTGAAATTGTACCATTCAGAGGTTTGCAAATCAAAAACAAAGAATCTAAAACATTAGAAGTACAAGCGGTAAGAGTTGATGGTATCAATAGAATTCAACTTAGAGATGGATTGACTAGAGGTTGGTCTGAGGCAAAACTGCATGTACTTTCATCATCGTTGGATGGTACTCAAACTTATGTATCTCTTTCACAAGCAATCACTAATCCTAATTTCTTAGAAGGTGTATCTGCTGGTTTGACTGGTAGTGGTGAAATTGATTACAACGCTATCTTTACGAGAGATGCGATTGATAACGAGTTGACCCTTTACTTAATGGATGGTCCAACATCCGAATCCATTTTAACATCGGTTATCCTAACTGATTTAAAAGATGGTTTGAATAATGGTATTGTTAATTCTACTACTGAGCAATTTAACATCAAATATCAACCAAGACAATTATCACCATTTAATCCAAACCAATCAATTGTAACCGCATCTTTCCAAAGAAGAGGTACAACTTTAAATCCGCTATCGGCGAGTTTGGTAATTTATCCATCATCTTCGATAGAGCCAAAAACCGAATTACCTCATTTCTATATGTTCTATGAAACTGGGGCATTTGATAATACAATTACTGTTGCGGTAACCGATTATTTGGGTAATTCGATTAGTAGTGGTATTCCTGGTGGAAGTGTACCATATTATTCGGCAGTTGAAACAAAACAACTTAATTTAGAGTTTACTTATACTGAACCAATTACTTCAGCATCAGTAACCGCAAATAAATCATTCTTTATTACACCTGATGGTTTGCCGGGTCAAAATGCAATCATTATCGATATAGACCCACAACCAGTAGCGTTGGGTTCAAATCACAAAGGTGAGGTTTATAACTATTCATTAGCTAATACTGATATTCAAATCACACAGGGTGATTTATTCTTAATAAACACCGCATCGGGTGACCCTGGTACATTTACCACTCGTTCGATTACACCAACTAATATTCAATTCACAACTTTAGATGGTGATTCCTCAACTACAATGAGTTTGGGTGGATTTGTATCAATGTCAGCATTGAGTGCAAGTATCTTATATGATTTTGATATCTATCCATACTTTACCGCATCTTTAGTTACTGCGAGTAGAACTCAAAAGTTCACAAAAGTTATTGAGGGTGGTGGTGCAATTGAAGTAACATTAGACCCTATTGCAGTTGCATTTAATGCGGATGAAAGTGGTTGGATATCCAACTATTCATTAGCATCAACTGAAGTATTCATTAAACAAAATGATGAGTTCTTACTTTATGACCCAACGGATGCTGGAACACCTGGTACATTCTTAACCGCATCAATATCAGCATCTGGAATTACATTCTCAGAGGTATCATCTTCAAATAGAGATTTGGAAGTTAGTGGTAGTGGTGATGAGATTTTACACTTTAAAGGATTTGGTGGGTTTGTTAGAACACAACCATCAGCTAGTATTACATACAACTTTAAAGTTTATCCATACTCATTGACAGGTGGTGTGGCTGGTGTACCGAGAATAGTTTCAAAAACACAAACCTTCTCTAAGGTTAATGATGGTAGAGCTGCTAGAAAAGTATCATTGGTATCTTCAGTAGATACTGTGATATATGATGGTGATGGTGTAAAAGTTGCCCCTGTTGGTTCTGTAATACTAACCGCAACTTCTTATAATACCACCGGTTCTTCTTATTACGAATTCTTAGACCCGGAAGGAAACGCTATTGGTGCGGGTTCATCTACAACAGCAACCGCTAATGTTGATAACTACTTACCGGGACCTGGTTCATCAAGTTTATTTACTGTAAATCTTAGAGATGGTAATCCTGCTGGAGCTATATTTGATACCGATAGTGTAACTGTATCTGGTGTACAAGAAGGTTCAACCGCATATTCGGCTGTATTATCTAATCCCGCATCTTCGGTAACTGTGGAAGTTGATGGTACAACTTACTTTGATAATAGTGGAACTTTAATCAGAGCATATAAAGGTGGAACTGAACTCCAATTTGTTGAATTCTACGATGAATCGGCAGTAGACCCGGTAACCTTCTTACCAATTGGTACATTTGGACAATTCTCCGCATCTATATACGATATATCATCATTCTTAACTCATGCTGATGGTAGAATTGTATCTCAATCGGGTCAAACATATGGTAGTTCATCTGGTGTTGCAGATTGGGTATTACCGCAGGATAATACACAAGGATATATCATTTACAAAATTGATTTTGAAAATGGTAGAGGTACTCAATTTATACAACAATCATTCTCAACTGTTTTTGAGGGAGCAACTGGACCGGGTATTGTATTTAGAGGACCTTACACTGGTTCAATTGAATACATTTATAGTTTAGAACAAAAGAGAAGAGATTCGGTTCTTTATTCGGCAAACGGATTAGAACCATACGATACTTACTACGCTACTAAAGAGAGCGGTTCATCTTATACAATTCCAGCTGGAACTCAACCTCCAACTGTTGGTGGTGTTCTTAACTCGGATTATTGGGAATCATTAGGACAAGAAGAATTCTTTGTAGCAGCTAAAATAGCAATCTTCGAAGAATCATTTGTTAAAAATACAATTAATGTTGGTACTCCACCTGCTGGAAATACTAACGCTAATATTGCAATTGTTGGTGGTACTGATGAACCATACCTTGCAATTGGACAGACAGGAACACAAGGTTTCAGACAACCCGGTGTATTCATTGGTATGACGAATGATTATGGTGGTAGTGGTACTGCTGGAACAACTGGTATCATGTCATTGAAATCAACACCTGCTGGTGGTACTTACAAATCATTAGAATGGGATGGTGATACTCTTACGATTAGAGGAGCAATTAGACAAACATCTGCTGGACTTATTGAACCAGCGTTAAGAGGTATTTGGCAAGATGCTACTGATTACAATGCTGGTGATTTAGTAACATACAATGGACAGAGTTGGACAGCTGATTCAGCTCACACATCTGATATATCCGGTGGTGTAACTGATGGACCTCCGGGTACAGGTCCTTGGACAGCCGCATCTGGAACTGGTAAGACTGTAACATTAGGTGCAACTTCATTTGTTATTGCATATGATGCTGATGGTAATAACCCATCACCATCTACAATAAACTTAATTGCATCTTCATCAAACTTTGTAGACCCATACTTTAAGTTTACGGGTGGTGGTGCAAACTTCACCGATGAAACTTCATTTACAAATGGTGCTGATGGTAATTATGATTCGGCTGGACCAATTACAGTTCCAACTACTATATTCTCAACTCCTTTACAATTTAGAGTAGGTGTTGCTGATGGTGGATTGAGTGGACAAGACCAAACCGAATTAATTAGTGATACTATCAATGTATTTGCTGTAAAGAATGGTGCTGATGTAGACCCACAATATATGATTACATCGATAGCGGGTGGTACTCAAATAAAAAATAGTACGGGAACTATCGAACTACAAGTTCAGAAATCGGATTCAACTGGATTAACCGATGTAACTTCTGGAACTGATGCAAGAATCTGGGACGGTGGAACATTACTTGCAGCTCAGACTGGTGTTACTGATGGCGGTAATGGTGTAGCATATAACCCAATTATCGCTTCATCTTTTATCAATGGTAGTAAGACACTTACATTAAAGGATGGTAGTAATAATGTATTGGATACTATTACATTGGTTGATGTAACCGATGGTTTAGGTGGTGGGTCATTTATCTCACCAAACTTAAAAACTAATAGAAACCCAATTTCAAACACATTTACACCATCGTTCTTATCAGCAACCGCATCATTCTATGATACTTCTGGTACGGAATATCAAGGTAGAGTTCAAATAACTCCATCGTTTAGTGGTGGCGTTGATAGAATGGCAGTTAGTGCTAAAGCTGGTGATTCTGAAGTAACCATAACTGCTGGAGATGGTGATGGTGGTACAATTACATTAGGTGGTTCTTCTGTACCAACCAAAGATGTAGTTTTAACCGCAGTATTTACTGACCCTGCTACATCACAAACAACTACAATCAACGAAACTTTCTACATTGTTTCAGATGGACAAGATGGATTGGGTGCACTTACCATAATCCTTACAAATGAAACTCATACTGTACCTGCGGATGCTAATGGTAATGTTTCATCATATCAAGGTAGTGGAACTGATATCTACCTCTACGAAGGAACTGGTTCATTGGTATATGATGGAGTTGGTACTTCAAATGGTACTTGGAAAGTTGTAGCAACTGGTGATAACATAACCGCTGGTTCAATAACCGACCAAGGTGATTTTGCAAGAGTTGGTGTTCATAACACAATGAATGAAGATTCGGCATCGGTTTCTTACGCAATTACAGGTAAGAGAGTAAATGGTGGTGATATATCTATAACAAAAATACAATCATTCGTTAAAGGAAAGACGGGTGCTAGTGGTTCGAATGGACAAGATGGTACTGGTGCTGGTGTTGTTTATAGAGGAAATTACGATAGTGGTGAAATTTATTATCATTCTGCTGCAAGACGAGATGTTGTATTATATGCTGGTACTTATTATTTAGCTAATAATGAATCTAAGAATGGTACATCAACTTGGGGTACACCTCCAACGGATTGGGAAACATTTGGCGCAGAATTTGAATCGGTTTCAACTGATATTCTTTTCTCACAAGATGTTTACGCTAATAGAACTATAAACATTGGTACTGGGCAGGGTGGTAATCCTGTTATTGCACTTAATGCGGATTCTGGTTCTGGATACGCTAACCCATATATTTCAATAGGACAAAATCCAACTGGATTTGGAGAAGATGGTATTTTCTTAGGATACTCCGAAGGTACTGCATCATTCTCATTATTAACCGCTGGTGCTAAAGCTAACATCGGTGGATTGAAAGTAAACAAAAGTGGATTATACTTTACCGAAGAGGTGGTAATTGGTATAACACCAACTGCTGGTTCTATTGTATCCGCATCTACTTATACTTTCCCCAATTTAGTTGAAAATGGTGGCGTACTGACCATAGGTGGAAACGAACGATATGTAAGTAGTAAACTTACGGCAAATAGTGTAAGTATAACCTCACCACTATATTCAATTGCACAAACAAACTGGAGTTTAACTTATTTCTCATCTTCATACCAAATTGCAGTTGGAGGGCCCGCAAGTCCAATTTCTGGATTATATGAAAAGGCAAGTTGGAGACAAGATTTTTCTGAGAAAAATGACCCCGCTTCAAGTGAAGTTTGGTATGTTGATTGGTCAATTGACCTAGCAGCTACTTATACAAATTTGGTTGTAACTAATAACGCACAAGGTGGTAGTGGTGAATATTCGGTTGTTAAAACAAGCGGATTAAACACAGAATTTTCAATCTCAGATGATGATGTAAATAAATGGAGAGGTGATAGTGGTGGAAACATCCTACCATCAGCTCCGGGTGGTTCTTCTGAAGCAATCGATGTAAGAGCAAGGGCATCCTCTGAATACCCACTTGTATTATATGTAGAATCTCAAAATGATGGTGGTGGTGATTTATTCTTTGATACTGGTTCTACAAATACAAGAGTGGGATTCCATGTATTGGATATCATCAACTCATCAGATGCAACTTCTACATCTGGATATGATTCATTCGTATTGGGACAATCTATACATGACCAGAACTTAGTATTTGAGGATACTGTTAGATTTTCACAAGCAACAATAGGTGTAGATACTTGGGCAGATGGTCAATCATATACAACCGCAGACCCTAACCGATGTTCGGTTTGGTTGAACGCACAATTACAAATAAATGATTTAGTATCGGTTTCATCTCCTGGTGGTACTGTTACTGTTGGTTTCCAACAAGAAGTATCAGAATCAATTGAGATTGTAAGATTACACTCATCTGGTTCAGCTGGTAATAATAGACCATACCTATCAATGGGACAAACCACTCAGAGTTATGATGAGGATGGTATATTCATTGGATACATAAGTGGGTCCGATGATGGATTACTTTCATTAAAAGGGCCGGCTGGTGCACTACAATGGGATGGTAATTCATTGATTATTGATGGTAGAATTGAAGGTGGTGGTTTATTTGGAACTGGTTCAATTGTTGAAGGTTCTGGGATTTATGTACCATCGCAAAACGCACCATCATTCTCAGTTGATATAAATGGTAACTTAACCGCAGAATCCGCAACTGTAAGGGGTACAATCCAAGCAACTGATGGTAATATCGGTGATTGGGTAATTGATGCAAATACTCAAGCTCTGAGAGATGATAATTCTGAGATTGTGTTTGAACCAAACATACCTGAAATTGCATTATATAATGAAAATTCTAAAAAGGTTAGGTTATCCCCAACCGGTGGATTATCCCCAACCGATGCATCTGCTGTTACTATTAATGTTGGTGGAGGTACTGGTTCTTACGCATTTTTGAGTACTATTCCAACTGTAAGTTCTGCCGCCGGTACTACTTCTACACAATATGGTAGTTATGCATACACAAATACGAGTGATACATTCGTAGTATCTTCTGCTGGTACTTATCCAATGAACTTTACTATTGGTGCCGGTACTTTGAGTTCAGCTGGTATGTCTGCTGTGAATGATAATGTGAGTTACCCAATTTACAATGGTTCGTATGAGGGGCAGAATCATGGTTCTTGGACAGCAACTAGGGGTAGTAGAATTTACCAACTTGTTGCTGAATTAATGTGGGATGACGGTGGTGGTTATATTCCGTTGGAATCTCAAACTTTGGTTACGATGTATGCATATTCATCATATGAATACAATGATATCTATTATTGGACAAATAACCCTATATCTGTAACTGGAGATACCCCAATCCAATTAGCGGATGGTTCTACTAAGTTAGCAGAGGAGATTGATGGAAACGATTGGTTATTGGTTTGGGATGAACAAAACAATCAGTTAGTACCATCTCAGATTGGAAATAAGATTGAGAGACCTGTTGATTTTTACTTCTTAGTAGAAACTGAAACTGAAAGTGTTAAGGTATCCGATTCGCACGCATTCTATTTAGATGGAAATGTTGAAAAACCTGTTCAAGAGTTGATTGCTGGCGAAGATGAAATCTATGTTTACAAAGATGGAATTCTAATTAAAGAATTGGTGGTTAATGTTACTAAAGTTTTAGTTGATAGTTCGGATAGTGTAATGGTATATACATTCACAATTCCAAATTACTACAACTATATATCAGCAAACATTCTATCACACAACCCTGCTTTTGGTACTTGGGAGTTGAGTGCAAATTATGAAACCCGAGCAGCTCAAAATGGAACACATTCGGCATATACTTATACCAAAAACTTTAATTTTAGTGTTACTGGTGGTAGTTACAAAATGAGATATAAGGCGAGATTTGGTGCGGGGTCTGGTAGATACAGTATAGTTGGTGAATATAGTAGTATTCCTACATATGGATATCAAACAATGTCCACATCGGTTTCAAACTTAACATCTGTACCGACATTAGACCAAACACTACAAATTGATATTCCAACTAACATTACGGAAATCACATCAAAAGGTATTCAAGTACTTTCTGGTGAAAACCAATATGTTAGAATGGAGAGATTTGATGCCGGTACTAACGATATTCTTGAAGTTGTTGGTGGTAATATGTCATTTGGTTCAACAGATACCGCATACACAACCGCTTACAAAATATGGCCTGGTCAAAATGATAAACATTCATTGGGTGATTCATCCCATAGGTGGGCTAATATGTGGGTTAATGAATTGAATGGAACTGCTATTCAATTCATTGCATCTAAAAGTAGTAGTGGATATGCTCGTTTATATGATGATGTTATAGTCCAATGGGTTAGATTTACAAATAAGACAAATCAGTTTACTGGTACTTGGCCAACATCATTTACTGCTGTTTATGGTGCGGTTGTTAGTAAGGGTAATGCTAGTAGTACATATGAAAGTGCTACAAATGCCGCAACCGTTTCTTATACAACTTCAAATTACTATATTGATGTGAATGATAGTAGTAGAAATGGATTTGTAATAGCAATTGGAACAAAAACTGTATAAAGTATGAATGATATAAGATATTTTGCATATTACGATAGTGGAAGTGGACATATTAATGGATTTTATCCAACTGATTTATATCCAAATATTGATGATATACCAACTCCAAACATAGAAATTACTTTTGATGAGTGGCAAACCGCTATTGGTAGTTTACACATTATTTCTGATGGTGTATTGACTCCGTATGTTAAAACGGATGAGGAAGAACTTAATTCTATTAGAAGGCAAAGGGATAGGTTATTACAACAATGCGATTGGGTAGTTTTACCCCATTCACCCATAACAGGTTCTAAATTAGATGAGTGGATAACTTATAGACAGGCATTGAGAGATATAACAAATCAAACCCCACCATATACTTTACCAACACAACCAGAATAATTTCGTTAAACTAAATTCATATATACTTATATATAAAGGTTAATTATGGCACAAAAGACAGAGAACTTAGAAAATGAAATCGTTGAAAGATTACGATTCCTTAGAGATGAAACCGATAAGATTGTAATTTTCTTAGGTCAGCTTGCAGTACAAGAAAGAACTCTTAAAAGAAGATTAAGAGAAATCGAAGATAACCAAGAAAAATATGGTTCAATGAATGATAAGTACATTGTTGAATTGGAAGAAAAACTTGGTGAATTGGATAAGAAGTACAAAAACGGACAAGTTGATTTGGATAAAGGTACAATTACTTTTGAAGAATAATTTGGATATTTAAAATATTTTTCTTATCTTTACACAATAGTGTATCTAATAAGTTATGGCAAAGAAAAAACTAATGTATGTGGCATCTCACCTATCAACGGGTGGAATGCCACAATATCTTCTTAAACAAATTCAAACTTTCAAAGATAAGTTTGAAATTCAAGTTGTTGAATACAACGACCATAGTGGTGGTGTATTTGTAGTTCAAAAAAATCAAATAAACGATTTGGTTAAACTGCATACTCTTTATGAAAACAAAGGAGATGAATTACTTAGAATCATATCAGATGAATCTCCTGATATTATACACTTCACCGAAATACCAGAGCACTTTATCGAACACCAAACATTAGATAAAATTTTTGGAAACAACAAACGAAAGTTTAATATTGTTTGTTCAACTCATGGCTCATTTACAAACCCCGATGAAATCAAATATCAACCCGATAGATATGTTTTAGTATCTGAATGGAGTAGAAGAAAATTTGAACATTTGGGTATTGATACTAAGGTATGGGAATATCCAATTGAAAATTTCAAATATGATAAAGATTCTGCTAAAGAAGAATTGGAATTTGAAAAAGATTGGAAGCATGTTCTTATGGTTGGATTATTCTCAGAAGGTAAGAACCAAAGTGAGATATTTGATGTAGCAAGATTATTAGAAAAGTATAAAATTAAATTTCACTTTGTAGGAAACCAAGCTATGAACTTCGAAGAGTATTGGGGACCATTGATGAAATTCAAACCTTCAAATTGTATTGTTTGGGGTGAAAGAACTGATACTGATAAATTCTACAAAGCATCTGATTTGTTCTACTTCAGTTCTAAGTTGGAGTTAAATCCACTTTCAATTAAAGAAGCACTTTCATATGGGTTACCATCAATCTTTAGAAAGTTACACACCTATTTGGATACATACGATGATAACGAATTGGTTACTTATATTGATGGTGATATTCATAATATTAAGAACCTATTACTGGAAAAGTTAGAACCTGAATTTAATGAAATTCCTGGTTGGTTCTCATATGAAGAACTATATAACGAAGTGGTTGATAAACTTCCTAATAATGCTAATATAGTTGAAGTAGGTGCATGGTTTGGAAAATCCACAAACTTTATGGCTAATAAAATAAAGGAAAGTGGTAAGAATATAAATTTTACAACTGTTGATACATTTAAGGGTTCACCAACTGAAGATGTACACAATAATACTTTAAGAGTATTTGATAATGATATCTACTCGGAGTTTATGCATTCAACCATATTGTTGGATAACTTATCTAATATAAATGTAATAAAAGATACTTCAATAAACGCTAAAGATTCATTTTTGAACAACTCTTTGGATTTCATAATGATTGATGCTGGTCATACATATGATGATTTAAAAATTGATATAAATGCTTGGTTTTATAAAGTTAAACCTGGTGGGATTATTGCTGGAGATGATTACATTCCATTATTTCAAGGTGTGATTGATTATGTTAATGAATATTTTTACGGACAGATTCAAAGAACAACTACTGGCTGGTATAGAAAAAGACCTCGTATTCAAATAATTCATTTAATGACAAGGCCTAACGATGTACGAGAACAAATAAGTCAAAACTCATTAAAACAACTTCAACGATTGGGATTTGATTACAAACCAATGATAAATGATGTTTATAATGATACACCACCATCTGAATTTTGTAGGAGACCTGATATGATTTCGGATAAACCGCATTATGTTGGTGAAGAAGGAATTGGTACACTTACACCAAGACATTATGGTTGTTTTTTAGCGCACATAAATGCATTAAAAGAAATAGATACCGAACATTATGATTATACTCTCATTTTTGAAGCAGATGCATTTATCTATTCAACTTTAAGAGATTTCGCAGATATTGTATATAAGGCGTGTTTTATTTCGGAAAGAGATAACATACCATATATTAGTTTAGCTAAAAATCCAACTTGGTGTAAATGGAATATTGATTCTAATTTTGTAAAAACTGATTATAATCAAGATTGGGCACATGCTTATTTAATTCCCAATAGAGAAAAACAATGGTATATGGACAGAATCGAAGATACACCTTGGGATGGGTATGATTTGTGGTTAAATGAAATTTTCTACAATAATAGAGATAGAGTTAGATATACTACTCATTATCCGTTTGTTAAACAAGCAGAAGGATTATCATTAATTGATGAAACAAATAAAAATTGGAAATGATTTACGATAAAATAAAAAGAAATCCAAATAATATAATTGATATCAAAAATACAGTTTCTATATCGTATGTATATGGGCCTAAAGTTGAAATTTTAGGAAAAATTAATGAAACTTATAGAGTTGAATTTATTGATAAGAAAACAAATTTTATCCACTTTGAAACAGAAATACAAAATAATCATTGGGCATCTGCTAATATACGATACTTTGTAGATTGGAGAATCAGAGTGTGGAGAGGGAGTGAATTGTTTTATGAAGAGGATTATAATGCATCTAATAAACGAGTTTATATTGCGTTAGATTCAAAAGCATTGGGTGATACTTTGGCATGGTTTCCTTATGTTGAGGAATTTGGAAAAAAACATAATTGTAAAATGATAACATCTACATTCCATAATGATATGTTAATCCAACAATATCCAAATATAGAATTTATAAATCCTGGAGATATAGCTGAAAATTTGTACGCTATGTATGGGTTGGGGTTATTTTATAATGAAGATGGTTCAGTAAATATGCATAAGAATCCAAGAGACCCAAAAACATTATCAATGCAGGGTATGGCTATTGATATTTTGGGATTAGAATACAAAGAGATTAAACCAATATTACCAAAACGAAATGTTGAAAAGGATGATAAGTTAATCACCATAGCAATGCATGGAACCGCACAATCAAAATATTGGAATAACTCAACCGGTTGGCAAGAAGTTGTTGATTGGTTGACTGGTAAAGGTTATAGAGTACGATTACTTTCAAAAGAACAAAGTGGTTATATGGGTAACTTTGAACCCAAAGGAATTGAAAAACATCCTTGGGGCCCTATTGAATTAGTAATGGATGAAATGGCTAAATCAAAAGCGTTCATTGGTATTGGTAGTGGTTTAAGTTGGTTAAGTTGGGCATTGGGAACTAAGACCGTATTGATAAGTGGATTCTCATACGATTGGGCAGAGATGCAAGATTGTGTAAGAATATCTCCACCAAAAGATATGTGTAGTGGTTGTTTCAATAGATTAAGATTGGATAGTGGAGATTGGAATTGGTGTCCTGACCACAAAGATACACCTCGTCAATTTGAGTGTACTAAATCAATCACATCAAAAATGGTAATTAACGAATTAGAAAAGTTTTTGTAAATGAAAGTTTGGATGAATGGTTGTTTTGATGTTCTACACTATGGGCACTTTAAGTTAATTGAATATGCCAAATCATTTGATGGTAAATTGGTTATCGGAATTGATTCAGATGAACGAGTAAAATATCTTAAAGGAATGGATAGACCATTTCACACACAAGAGCAAAGAAGGTTTAACCTAATGCAAGTAAGTGGAGTAGATGCGGTTGTAACATTTGATAGTGAAGATGAACTCAGAAAACAAATTGAATTATATTCACCTGATATTTTTGTGATAGGAGATGAGTATATGTACAAACCCATAGTTGGTGGTGAATTTGCAAAAGAAATTAAATTCTACAAAAAGATTGATGGATTATCAACAACAAAACTTTTAGATGATGAGTAAGGTATTGGTTATTGGGGAGAGTTGTATGGATATCTTCGTTTATGGAGATACTCCTCGTCTTTCACCTGAAGGACCGGCTCCTGTATTTATTTCAACGAGAGAAACTTACAATGGTGGGATGGGAATGAATGTTTGTACAAACTTACAAGCTCTAAAAGTAGATTCCGATTTTCATCATCAAAAAAACTACATTACAAAGTTGAGGTATGTGCACGAATCTTCAAACACTTTATTACTTAGAGTCGATGAAGAAGATAGTGTGGATAGAGTAACAAACGAAACTCTCACCAACATTGATTATTGGGAATATCCAATGGTAGTAATCGCTGATTACAACAAAGGATTCCTAACTGAAGAAGATATTGCTTACATAGCATACAAGCACCCAAATGTAATTTGTGATACAAAGAAAAAGTTGGGTGATTGGTGTAAGGATTTACGATTCATAAAACTCAATCGTTCTGAATATGAAAACAACAAAGAATTCATAGAGCAAAACGATTGGATTTTGGAAAAGTTAATAATTACATTAGATAAGGATGGATGTATGTACAAAGGTACAATGTATCCAACCGAACAAGTGGAGATAATGGATATTTCAGGAGCAGGGGATACTTTCGTAGCCGGCTTTGTGAAAGAGTTCTTGGATTCTGAAGATATTCCAAAATCAATACAATTCGGAAATCGTTGTTCAGCACAAGTTGTACAAAAACGAGGTGTAACAACAATAGATTACGAAAATTTATAAATTATATATTTATATATGAATTCAAAACAAATTAATTAATTTTAAGGTCATATGGCAAAAGAACAAAAAAACCAAATTGAATTGGTAACAGTTGAGTTATCTGAGGAAAAGCTTAACGAAATCAAACAATACAATGCGCAATTGAATCAGTTAATGACTCAAATTGGACAACTTCATATCAGAAAGAATGAAATGCATTCTGAGTTGGAAAGAATCGAACAAGCGTTTACTCAAGCTGAAGAAGATTTCAAATCAACTAATTCTGAAATGAGAAAAGAGTTGAATAAGTTGGAGAGAGATTACCCAAGAGGTCAGTTAGATTTGGAAAAGGGTACAATCACTTACAACAAAGCTCTTAAAGAGCAAATGATGCAACAACAACAACAGCAAGGTCAGTTCGGTGGTACACCAAACGGAATAGATGGTGGTGATGTTGTAACTGACCCATTTTCTTAATCATAAGGTAAAAGAATAAAATCGTATATTTATATAGTACAAACACAATAGTACTATTATAATGAACGAATTATCTCAATTTTTAGTAGAGAGTATTTTAACGGAAGCGGACAGTGTAGACAAGAAGATTGTTGTTTACGCTGGCCGCTTTCAACCTTTTCATAAGGGCCATT